>SNRY01000723.1_pt1 | contig 10378 bp, 7 predicted proteins | sample 4693421 | NCBI WGS metagenome assembly SNRY01 (sample SAMN11003215, study PRJNA524138) | termite gut metagenome | isolation source: Bacteroidetes bacterial symbionts from single cell of protist host amplifed... | host: Streblomastix strix ... | reverse complement strand
CGTTGCTTAAATTTTAAAAGGTTGCGACTTGGGAGCAACCGCCCTCCGGTTCAGACCGGAGCAAGAAAGGTTTTTGGAAGTAAAAAATGGAATTTTTTGCTGACGAAAACACTTCTTGCTATTGTCTTTCGACAATAAAATCCGCCACGATTGGCGGACATTAACGTAATCGGAACGGTTATCCGTTGATTTTGGAATCTCAACTTAATTTCGGTTCAATAATAAACAATGAATTTAGTATGCTCATAATCAGAGAATTTGGAAAAAACAGACAATTGAACCATCTAAAGAGGGTGTCTAAAAAGTCGGAAATTACACTACAAAAAAATTATAATTAATTGCTAATCAATATTATAATATGGTGAAAATAAACTTTTTGGATACCCTCTTTCCTTTGCATGGAGAAAAACAGCAATGCGAGAATATAAACAGGGACAACAGCCTGCTTGTGCGCAGATAAGCAGGAGTAGATAAATGATTGTAAATGGTAATGATATGCCACAATATTTTGGACACTGTCCAAATTATTTCTTTTTCACCGAATTGGATGAAATATTGGATTCCATCTGTCAAGCCTTGAAAACCGAACGCCACGCCTGAATGGTGAAAAGTACCTTTCAAATAGGAATGTTTGCCAAATGCTTCATGTTTCATCCCGTATTTTGCAGGATTAGCGGGATACAAGGAAAATCCCGTTTATTCGGATTAAGGGGAAGATACTGTATAGGGAATCGGAGATTCTATAGTCGCTGAAGAATTATATACAAACATATCCAACATGATAATAATCGGATTACACAATTACCATCCGTTGATGTTATAATTATACGTCAAAATAATTTTTTAAGTCGCGATTTAAAGTTCTTCCTTTATAGTAATTCACAAAATTCAACATTTTATCACTAAAATATTTTTTTTCTGAATCTTCATTTTGTGCAAATGCTTCAAATTCAATCCAATTTTTTAATATTGGTTCTATAAATTCATTTATTTTAGTGTCATATTCTAATACTCCCCAATCTTTGTCAAACATTCTTGAGACTACATAGGTAACAGCGTATTTACCATATCTCAGAGAATAACCATACTGGTCTATATCATCAGAATCAAATGTTCCTAATTTTATGTAGGTTTTATATGAAAAAATATACTTATTTAATGTATTGTCACTAACATCAAAAAGACGTTTAAGATTATTTTCTGTATATATTTGCTTATCGCTTGTTTTAGTTTCATATACTTGACCACTAACGGATAATGCTACTCTAAGTAAAACTTCTCTTTCGATTATAAGGTTTCTGTCAATATATTTATTCTTCACACCGTCACCAAACTCACCTCGCTTCCGCTCTAAGAATATTCCAAATATTTCATAAAAATATTTTTGTATTTTAATTAATACAGAATCATTAGAGCGTCTATCCGCATCTGATACATATGTTTGTTGATTTGTAGCCTTAGAAATTGACTCTATAAGATCTCGTTTTTTATTTTCGTCTAGTACTGTGTCATTATCAAATGTAATAACTTTAAGCATCACTTCTTTATTATCAAAAATATTAGTGTCTTTGTCATCCTGTAAAAGTTCTTCATAAATTCGACCTAGAGTAAAGGCAGTTTGTCCACCATTAATAATTTGAGGACATTTAAGAGATAAAATAGCACTGTTTTTCCTTCCTGATTTAGTGCTATAATCAGTTTCATCAGATAATATTGTTATTCCATTGTTAAATAGTGCAAATTCATTTGATTCTTTGCCTATGATTGTCTTTTTTATCTCTGAATTCACTGTATTGTTTGCCAAATCTAGATAACTTCTTGGATTATACTTTAGAATTGAATTTTTATATTTATAGATTATCTTTGCTATCTCCAATGTTGGTACAAAACAAACGGTAATGTTGCATGTATCTAATTCTGTATCTACATCATATTCTATAACAGATGCGTTTTTATTACTTACATTGAGAGAAATATTTAATTCAGAAGCGTTGTAAAAAGAACCAGAAACAACAGGATAAACTAATTCCTGATATATTTTCTCATGGTTAAATATCAAAATATCTTCAAATTTATCTGTAATTTTTTTTATTTGCTTTCTTTTTTCTTCTTTAATATTTGCCATTATTACAATACGATACTTCCATTTAGGAATATCTGAAATTTCTGAAATGCCCCTAATTAATCGTTGTATCTTTCCATTATATTTGTTTCCTTCTTCATCTTCCGTCAATCCTTCTGTTATGCGAGAAATATCCATTTTTAACAAATCCTCGTAAGTTATTTCTTTTCTCTCAAAATTTGTTTCATTTGTCCGAAACTTGGCTTGAATCATGTATATTTCCTTATTATCTCCATCAATATAATAACCATCAATACCACCATCATTTATTCCATCTGTAACAAAGAGTTCTTCCCTGTCTTTGAAATTAATCAATCCAAATTTTACTTTTAAGAATAAATGGATAAGTGCTTTTGCTCTAGCATTATTGATTTTTTCAATATCATCATTCTCTGGATTATAAAATTTATAATCATCAAGAGCTTCTTTTCTAATTCCATCCAAGATGTTTACCAAGATATTGTATTTCATAAATTTGCCTTTTTAAGTTATTTTTTATATCAAGAGTAAAAGTACAAAAAATATAATTCATGATAAATAATAAGTATTCATAAAAAAAAAATATATGGCTTTCAAACTATCTATAATACTGATTCCTCTTAAAATTTTCCGGTACATCGTCCTCTGGCAATTCGTATTTATTCTCAATCTGCTTGGATAGGATTTTCATATCCTCATTTACTTTTTGATTAGTGATTTTCGCATAAATCTGGGTTATCTGTATGGACTTATGTCCCATCATCTTACTCAACGTTTCTATCGGAACTCCTTGTGATAGACAGACTTGCGTGGCGTAGGTATGCCTGCCCATGTGAAAGGTAAGCCTGCTCTCAATTCCGCATTTTTGAGCGACTTTCTTTAAATTAACGTCGATATTCCCAAGGCTGTTCATTTTGAAAATCTTGCCGTCCGTTCTTTCATGTCTGTATTTTTCCATGATTTGAACCGGAATATTCAACAACCGGATATTACACTCGCTTTTCGTTTTCTGTCTTTCGATTTTTATCCATTGCGTACCATCTTGCTCCATGTTTAGATGATTTTCAGACAGATTCTTAATATCTGCGTATGCCAATCCGGTAAAACTGGCAAACAGAAACATATCACGGGTACGGATAAGATGCGGTTCCGCTATTGTCGTATCAAGTAGTTTTTGAAATTCCTCCGCTGTCAAATATCTCCTTTGTTTCAATGGCTTTTCAGGAACATAGTTGATAAACGGGTCGCGCTTCAAAGTATCCTGACTGATTGCCCTGCGAATTATCTTCCGAAGAGGAATGATGTGATTTAATACTGAATTGGCAGTCATGCGCCTGTCCACCCGCAGGTAGAAATCATATGCATCTATAAAATGGTAATCCAGCTGGATTAATGCCATATCTTCCACATTGTAACGAAGGCAGATAAATTTGGTCAAGACACGGTAAGAATGGCAATATTGTTCGTATGTTTCCCATACCCGGTTCACGCCTACCCTTAGTTTAAATTCCTCATTATGTTCCCTGAAAAGTTCAAGCAAATTGATTGTTTTTTTACCGGTACCGTTCAAGGCATTCTTTACGCTTTCGGCAGTTACATACGCATCTTCCAACACCATCCGGGAATAATGGCTTCGGATTTCCATTTCCAATTTGTCAAGTATTCGGTTCAACCGATTGACTTCTTTACTTTTACCGCTTGCCCGTCCACTTTTGGCATTCCACATGGAAGGGTTTACATCTGTTTTAGTGCTGAATTGTGCAACACCTGTATCTATGGTTATCCGTCCCATAATAGGACATAAACCGTTTTTCTTTTGCTTGGATTTATTGATATAGAAAAGTACGGCAAAGGTACTCCGTTTGAATAGTTGTTTCATGGTGTTATTGCTATGTTATTTCAAGTTTATGTTATACAGGTAATTGAAATTTGTTTTCAATGCGGGATTCCACTCGCTGCATGTCTTCGGCTATCTTGTGATTAGTTATCTTGGCATATATCTGTGTGGAACGCAAATCCCTGTGCCCCAGCATCCGGCTGAGGCTTTCAATCGGAACACCTTGTGAGAGGCAAATTTCGGTTGCATACGTATGCCTGCCCATGTGGAAAATCAGTTTCCGCTCGATACTGCAAAGGCGGGCGATTATTTTCAGGTTCTTGTTTAATCTGCCACAACTAAGCATGGGCAAAAGTTTACCGTCTTTGGCAATACCCCTGTATTTTTCGATAATCTGTTTGGGTAAGTCCAATAATGGAATTTCACAGGGTGTACCTGTTTTCTGACGAGTTGTTCTTATCCATAAAATACCGTCATCGGCTTTTACAATCTGTTTCAGGATAAGGTTGCAAATATCCCGGAAAGCCAATCCTGTAAAAACGGAAAACAGGAACATGTCACGGGTAAGGTATCGGGCGGGGTGGTCTAATTGTGTGGTCATTATCCGGTCTAATTCTTCCCGTGTCAGATACTTTTGTTTGGCTTTCGGTCGTTCGGGCGTATAACCTTCAAACGAGTCACGGGTAATAATCCCCTCACCGATGGCAAGTTTTATCATTTTCCTCACATGACGGACGATACAGAGAATAGTATTTGGCATTCGTTTCAGTTCGATTTTCAAATAGAAATCAAAGGATTCAATAAACGAAAGGTCAAGTTTGGAAAATGGAATATCCGAAACCTTATATTTCTTTTCGATAAACCGGATAAGGTGATTCAAGGAGATGTTGTATTGCTCTGCTGTGGATGCTTCTCGGTTTATTCCGACACGCTTACTAAATTCTTTGTTGTGGCGGACAAAATAGTTGACAAGTGTTTCTTGTGTAGATGCGATTCCCTGAAAAGCATTCTTAACCTCGGTTGCCGTTACAAGTCCTTTTAATCCCACTATTTGGCGGTAATGAGAATGGATGGAAACGCTAATCCTGTCTAATTCCTTGTTGATTTCAACCGCCTGCTTACTTTTCCCGGATAGTCTTCCGGCTCTGGCATCCCAAAGGGATAGTGGAACTGTTAGTTTGGCACTGAATTGTGCTACCGTTTTACCGATGGTGATACGTCCCATGAGAGGACAAGTTCCATCCTGTTTTACTTCCGTTTTCTTGAGGTAAAAGAGAAGTTTCAACTCTGTTTGCATACTCTGTTTCTTTAAGTGATAAAATTACTTATAACAGAGCTATTTGAGCGAAGGCAAACATCAGACAAACAGAGACTTGTAAAGCCAACAAGAGACATAAAAAGCAAAATTCATCTCTTTTCTCCAATCCTGTGCCAATTTCCTTGTTTTTTAGCGGATTGCTTTATCAAAAACAGGTAATGGATAAGTAACTGAACTGTTTCCTAAATCTGCTTTTTCCTGCAATTTTGGATATAGACACCCAAAGACAGGAGAGGACACAAGGTTTTGTTTTAGTGTGAATTACGCTTAATTTCTACCGGTTGCCTATTGGGATTACAGTTTTGCTACTCTGACCTTATCAAAGGGTGTATCCATCGAGAGTGTGAGCAAGATGCTGGGACATACCAACATAAAGACCACTCAAATTTATGCCCGAATCACGGATGCCAAAATCAGTCATGATATGGCTGCATTTGCCGGAAAGATGAAAGGGGTGGAAACCAAATTAGCTGTTAATCCATAACTTTTTTATCACTTATCTGTGATTAAGTCCCCATCCACAAAAATGTTACGAAGCGTATCGCACAGGTACGCTTTTTAATATTTTACAGGTAATGAAACAATCGTCGGAACTCAATCCAAAACAGACCGCCCCTTTGTAGAGGGCACTGAAAAAGTACCTCAAATTTGAGTTCTAAAAAAGCAGTAAAAACATAGGTAAAACACCTTGTTTTACTGTTTTTTTGTATCTTTATGTTTTACATCAAAGCCCTTCCATGTTAGCACAACAGCCAAAGCTCCAGTTGAGTATATACTCGGATTTATATGACCTTATCGTACCCAAGGATAATCTTCTACGAAAAATAAGTAATCTCATCGATTTTACATTCATATATGATGAGTTAGTAAACAAATACTGCTCCAATAATGGGCGCAATGCGGAAAGTCCCATCCGTATGTTCAAATACCTGTTGCTGAAAACGATTTATGATATATCAGATGCGGATGTAGTAGAACGTTCCCGTTTTGATATGTCATTTAAATATTTTTTGGAAATGACCCCTGAAGAAGAAGTAATAAATCCGAGTTCACTTACCAAATTCAGAAAGCTACGATTGAAGGATACGGATTTGTTGAATCTTTTGATAGGCAAAACAGTATCCATTGCTATAGAAAAGGGCATTATACGTTCGAGGTCTATTATTGTTGATTCCACCCATTCATTATCCAGATCGAATCCCTTGTCTCCCATCGAAGTGTTGAAAGAACGAGGCAGACAACTTCGCAAGGCTGTCTATTCTGTCGATAAGAACAGGAAAGAGCGAATGCCTTCAAAGAACGAGGACAACGATCTGGAGCATGAGTTATCCTACTGTAATCAGCTTAACAAGGAAATAGAATCGGATCAAGCTCTGTGTGCATTTCCCAAGGTCAAGGAGAAGTTAAACCTGTTGAAAGAAACTATGGAAGATACTCAGGATCATTATACACTTTCCAAAGATTCCGATGCCAGAACAGGCCATAAGAGTGCGGATACCTCATTTTTCGGATTCAAAACTCATATAGCCATGACGGAAGAACGTATTATTACAGCGGCTGTAGTGACATCCGCAGAAAAGGGCGATGGACCGGTATTGCCGGCATTGCTTGAGGTTAGTCAAAAGAATGGCATTGAAGTGGATACAATCATTGGTGACACTGCTTACTCGGGAAAGGAGAATCTAAAGCTGGCAAATGAGCGAAAAATATGTATTGTTGCAAAGTTGAACCCCTCTATTACACAAGGCTTCCGAAAACAAGAAGATAGCTTTGATTATAACAAAGATGCCGGAATGTTTGTATGCCCCGCCGGGCACATGGCTATCCGTAAAGCGCGTCAGGGAAAGAAAGACGAGGGTACTAACCAAAAAGATACCTATTACTTTGATGTTGAAAAATGTAAAACTTGTGTATTAAAAGAGGGTTGTTATAAGCCGGATGCAAAAACGAAAAGCTATTCTGTATCCATTAAATGTGATGAACACCGTGAGCAACTGAATTTTCAGGAGACTGATTACTTTAAAGAGAAAGCAAAAAATAGGTATAAGATTGAAGCAAAAAATAGCGAATTAAAAAATGTACATGGATACGCAAGAGCCGATTCGTACGGTATTGCCAACATGCAAATGCAGGGTGCAATGGCTATTTTTACTGTAAATCTTAAAAGAATACTCAAATTAATGAACTAACAGGGAAAATCAAACAAAAAACATCCAAAAACACCCCGAATAAAGTGATGCAAAACATTCCTGTTGTAAAACTACTCACTTCTTACCTTGTAAAAAAATAGCAGATGAAGATTGGTTCTTCACCCGCTATCTGAAATTTTACGTAATCCCTCCAAATTAAAGTACTTTTTCAGTGCCCTCCCCTTTGTAAGAGGCGGTTTTTTGTTTTATATGGCATTCATATTTATTAAAAATATTGTATCTTTGTGCTGCTAAATTATACAAAGAGGTGGAGTAACCCACCTAAAAGATTTTTAATAAAGATTTTTAATTAGGTGGGTCTCTGTATCCATTGTTGAGGCTTTGTGCCAAGATATGGCGGAGTGTACCCCCGTGCAATGTCTGTAATGGGCTTGTATCCCTCTTTGTAAGGATTTAGCAGCGGGAAAGGCACACCGCTTTTTGTGTCTGAAATGCTAAATATTACAAAGACAATGGAAAATCAAAATCAAGCCTCAACAGTAGGCAAAGAAAACACAACCAACAAAGTGTTGATAGGTATTCTGGTCAAACTTCGTGAGTGTGAACAAGAGTTTTACGAACAAATGGAAATTATCGACAAACAAAATACCAACGAACGTGATGCGGAAAAAGAGGGTAAATTTTATGGAGGTATTAGTGATTGTATGGCATCCGTTGGTTATTTCATTGGGGAATGTGCCAAACCTGCACAAATCATTTTTAAGTAATTCATTGGTTATTTTAAAATGACATATTTCTGTAGTGGTTCTTAGTTGTGGCTACTCCCAAAACGGACGTTACTTTTCGGTAATGCCCGTCTTGTTTTTTGAGATTATCTTTCTTTGAGGTGTCGCTTGTTTGAAGCCGTTTTCAGAGAGGTTTTTCAGTAGGCAATGTTATTATTGTTTTGAGCATAAACTAACCGTTTAAGCCTTTAAAATTGATTATTCCCTTAAAATGGCTCTTTCAGGTAGGAACTCCTTCAGGGAATAATCAATACCTTGCTGAAGTAAAACCTTTCAGTAAGTGAAAAAATGAGGCAGTTTTATCCCCATTTTGAGAGGTTATTATCTCAAATGAATAGATTATCACTTTCTTTAGTACTCTCTCTAAAATCGCTTTATATTGCGTCATTTTTATTAAAGGATCCTGTTCCTACCGAAAAATCTTATCCGGTGAACCGTTGTTTACTTCTCTCATGAATATCATTTGCCCCAGTGAAAAGAAAAAGAGATGTGGATTTTACTCCTTCGTGCCTCTTTTCTTTAAGATTGGTTCCCCCCATGAGTTCCTTCCTGAAAAAAAGCCTCTGTAAAACGATTCCTATGGGCTTATTTATTGGAATATAGTACTATTTTATTTTTTGTTTTCAATTATCCGTTTACGTAATCAGTAAAACCGAGGCGATTGCCCGAAGGGTCTGTAAATTCCACAGCCCAGCCTGTACGTATTTTGAAAGGTTCGGTAAGGAATTGAATATTTTTATTTTTCAATTCATCGTGTAGTACTTTTACATTATCAACTTCAATCCAAACAGTAGGTTTGGCATCAGGAAATCTCTTCTTGTCTTTCAAAATAATGGCAGGTTCTTCATTTCCTACCTGAAATGCAATCATCCCCTGTTCTTTAAATTCAAATTTCACAGATAGACCAAGTGTTTGAGAATAAAACTGTTTGCTCTTTTCATAATCATCAGCAGGGAGGAAATAGTTATCGTAATTCTTTATTTGCTCCTCATTTTTAGTATCTTCCGTAATTGTTAGAATAAAACCATTGTTGTCATAAACGGCAAACTCATCGGTACCATAAAAAGTTTTATGCAGTGCTTTCACCAAATAATCCGTATCTTTCAGTTTCTCATATAAAGCATTCATTCCTTTCAGTTTCACATAAAAGGTAATTGAAGCATTTTGAAATTTACCTTTTAATTGCGGATATTCTTCCTGTAAATTTCTGGTTTCCTGAAACATGATAACTGCATTACCGGAACCGACCATTGCCCAAGCAAATTCACCCGTTTCCGGTACACTCATCAGGAGTTGAAATCCTAAAACTTCGGCGTAAAATTTCACCGTTTCGTTTACACTTTTTACCCCTATATTGGGTGATAATGATTGATATTCCATTTTTATTGACTATTTACTGTTTCTTTCTGTATTTTCTTGCTCCATGAATTTAGAATTAATTCATATGATTGGTCTAACATTCTTTTCAGAGTTTCTTCGGGAGCCTTTCCATTCAAGTACAATGAGTTCCAATGAGTTTTATTCAAGTAGTATTTGGGAACAATTTTTTTGAATCTATCTTGCGATTCCATATTCAGGTTCAAGTTTAACAGAGATAATTGGCTCGTTTGTGGCATCATTGCCCACTAAAGCAAACATTTCCTCCCCCCAATAGAATAACGAATCGCATCCCATTCCTCTTTATAGTCTTCTTTTACACCTTTTTTCGAGAGGCAATATTCTTGTATAAAATCATATTTCATGTCGATTAATTTTTCGCAAAGGTAGATGCAAATCTGCATCGGATGGTGTAAAAAACCGACTTTTCAATACCGGAAGTTTGCAGGAACATCACCTGTCAAGGTTTTGAAATCCTTAATCAGGTGGGTGTGGTCGTAATAACCGCAATCCACAGCCGCTGAATACAAACTTTCGTTTGGATGCGTTTTTAAATAATACCGGGTGTAATTGAACTTGGTTATTTTGCTAAAAGCTTTGGGCGAAATACCAACGGTAGACTTGAATACGCGCTCGAAATGCCGTTGGCACAAACAGACTTGTTCAACAACTTCTGTTAGCGGTAGGATTCCTTTGGTTTGCCTGATTAAATCTATGGCACAGATAATTCGCCTGTCAGGTTGAAATATATATGAGAGTTTATTTATCAGGTAGTTGTCTATATGTTGTATGCTTGCTTTCAGCGAATCT
>SNRY01000722.1_pt1 | contig 10384 bp, 7 predicted proteins | sample 4693421 | NCBI WGS metagenome assembly SNRY01 (sample SAMN11003215, study PRJNA524138) | termite gut metagenome | isolation source: Bacteroidetes bacterial symbionts from single cell of protist host amplifed... | host: Streblomastix strix ... | reverse complement strand
GTATTGATGGCAACGGGACGCAGCGATTATCCCAACCAGATTAACAATGTAATAGGCTTTCCTTATATCTTTCGCGGCGCACTTGACACACAAGCCAAGGCTATCAATGAGGAAATGAAAACAGCAGCCGTACACGCTATTGCCGGATTAGCCAAACAACCCGTTCCCGATGTAGTAAATGAGGCATATAAGGTAAATAACTTTACTTTCGGTCCGGAATATTTTATCCCCAAACCCGTTGACCCGCGTTTAATCACCGAAGTGTCCATGGCTGTGGCAAAAGCTGCTATGAAATCGGGTGTAGCCCGTAAAAATATTGAAGATTGGGATGCTTATCAAGTTCATCTGCGCGAATTGATGGGATATGAATCCAAGCTAACCCGTCAACTTCACGAAACAGCCCGTTCTAATCCGCAACGTGTTGTCTTTGCCGAAGGAGTTCATCCCAATATGCTCAGAGCAGCAGTAGAGGCAAAGTCCGAGGGTATTTGCCATCCCATTCTGCTGGGTAATGACGAACGTATTGAAAAATTAGCAAAAGAACTTGATTTAAGTTTGGAAGGCATCGAAATTGTCAATCTCCGTCACGACCGTGAAGCCGAACGCCGCGAACGCTATGCCCGGATTCTGGTGGAAAAACGCGCTCGCGAAGGTGCAACCTTTCATGAGGCAAATGATAAGATGTTTGAGCGTAATTATTTTGGCATGATGATGGTAGAGACGGGAGAAGCCGATGCTTTCATTACGGGGATTTATACCAAATACAGCAATACCATTAAAGTGGCAAAGGAAGTAATCGGCGTTCGCCCCGAATGTAATACCTTTGCAACGATGCACATTCTAAATTCCAAAAAGGGAACTTACTTCCTTGCCGACACATTGATTAATCGTCATCCGAACGCGGAAACGCTGATTGATGTTGCCAAATTAACCGTGCAAACGGTTCGTTTCTTTAATCAGGTTCCGGTGATCGCTATGATATCCTATTCCAATTTCGGTTCCGACCAGGATGGAAGTCCGGCGCTTGTACATACAGCAGTAGATTACATGCAGAAAGAATATCCGGAGTTGGCTATCGACGGGGAGATGCAGGTGAACTTTGCCATGAATCGTGACTTGCGCGATGCCCGGTATTCGTTTAACCGTCTAAGCGGAAAAGAGGTGAATACGTTGATTTTCCCCAACCTGAGCGCTGCCAACTCCGGATACAAACTAATTCAAGCGATGGCTGAAAATACGGAACTAATCGGTCCTATTCAAATGGGATTGAACAAACCTATTCACTTTACGGATTTTGAAAGCTCCGTCAGGGATATTGTAAATATTACTGCGGTAGCGGTTATTGACGCAATCGTGGATAAGAAGAAACGGGAATAAATCCGATGAACTAAATGCAAGGTGTCTAACTCCATAGGTACTATATATAAGCTTACGAGCTTCGGTGAATCACATGGGAAAGCCGTCGGTGGCGTAATAGACGGCTTCCCTTCGGGTATTCGTATGGATATGGATTTTATCCGGCAAGAACTTCGTCGTCGTCGTCCGGGACAATCTTCCATTACGACCCAACGTAAGGAAGCCGACGAAGTGGAATTTCTTTCCGGCATATTCGAAGAGATGTCAACAGGCTGTCCTATCGGGTTTGTCGTTTGGAATCAAAACCAACACTCTGACGATTACGAGGAATTGAAAAAGATCTATCGTCCTTCTCATGCCGATTACACCTATACGCTAAAATACGGAATCCGCGATTATCGTGGCGGCGGGCGCTCTTCTGCACGGGAAACGGTATCCCGTGTCGTAGCAGGCGCTTTGGCGAAGTTGGCATTAAGGCAACTCGGTATTACCGTCATTGCATATACTTCCCAAGTGGGCGCCATTAAACTGGAAGGCGATTATACCGGTTATGATTTTAATGTTATTGAAACAAATCCCGTTCGCTGTCCTGATCCGGAGAAAGCCTGTGAAATGCAAACGCTCATCGAACAAATGAAAGAAAGAGGGGATACTATCGGTGGGGTTATCACTTGTGTAATCAAAGGATGTCCTGCCGGTTTGGGGCAACCTGTGTTCGGGAAACTTCATGCGGCTTTGGGTCATGCCATGTTGAGCATCAATGCGGTCAAAGCATTTGAATACGGCGAAGGATTAAAAGGACTGGAACAAACGGGTTCCGAACAAAATGATGTCTTCTTCAATAACTGCGGACGTATTGATACCCGCACTAATCGTTCGGGAGGAATACAGGGAGGCATCAGCAACGGACAAGATATCTATTTTCGCATGGTTTTTAAGCCCGTACCTACTATTTTGACAGAACAGCACACGGTCGATGTCGATGGAACGGATACTACGTTGAAAGCTCACGGTCGCCATGACCCATGTGTATTGCCCCGGGCAATACCCGTTGTGGAAGCAATGGCAGCTATGACCATGCTTGATTACTATCTGTTGGACAAGACTACACGATTGTAAAACGGAAACAAATAGTATAAGGCAACTTTTTTTATCTTCCTGCGAACATTTATTGCTTTATTTTGTAGTAATAAAATAAAACTATGTAATATCCGTTGTAAGAATTAGAACGGGTTTTTATAAACACAGAGGCACAGAGACACAGAGATTATTCAAACTCCGTGGCTCTGAGTCTTTGTGTTAAAACAAATACATAACAAGTTTTCAGAAAGCATATTTGATAATTAAATATTTGATATATAATTATATAACTATATAATTTATCCGATTAATCTATAACAAATGACAAAGAGAAATAAGAAAACAGATAAACATCAATCCCGCCTTAATCATCGACAGATGGAGATAACAGGCACTTTCTACAGGAAAAGTAACGGAAAAAATTCTTTCGTTCCCGACGAAGGAGAAGAAAAAGCGGTATTTATTGCCGAACGCAATTCCGCTCATGCAATGAATAAGGATAGGGTACGCATTGCCTTATATGCTAAGCGTCAGGATTTCAGTGCCGAAGGGAAAGTGATAGAGATACTGGAACGGGCTAACGATACTTTCGTAGGCACTTTGGAGGTAACCAAACGGTATGCTTTTTTAGTGACGGAAAATCGCACGTTGGCGAATGATATTTTTATCCCAAGAGATAAGCTCAAAGGAGGAAAAACCGGAGACAAGGCAGTAGTAAAAGTAGTGGAATGGCCCGACAAAGCGAAGAATCCTATTGGGCGGGTAATGGATATTTTAGGACGTACGGGAGAGAATAATGCCGAAATGCACGCTATATTGGCAGAGTACGGATTGCCTTATGCCTATCCGGCAACGGTGGAAAAAGAAGCGGAAAAGATGTCCGATAAGATTGCCGGTGAAGAAATTGCCAAACGGGAAGATTTTCGCGGGATTGCTACATTTACGATTGACCCGAAAGACGCTAAGGATTTTGATGATGCTCTTTCTATTCGTAAGTTGAAAGAAGGATTATGGGAAATAGGGGTACACATTGCCGATGTTACTCACTATGTAAAAGAAGGCGGGGTGATTGACAAGGAGGCTGAGAAGCGTGCTACTTCGGTTTATCTTGTTGACCGTACGGTGCCGATGTTGCCGGAACGGTTGTCGAACTATATTTGTTCGCTTCGACCTTATGAGGAAAAGTTAACGTTCTCGGTTATCTGCCGGATTACCGAAAGAGGGGAAGTGGAGGAGTCGCGGATTGCGCATACCGTCATCAAGTCCGATAGACGCTTTACGTATGAAGAAGCTCAAAGAGTGATTGAAACGAAAGAAGGCGACTTTAAAGAGGAACTGTTGGTGATGAATACGATTGCCAAAAGTTTGCGTGAAAAGCGATTTGCCCATGGCGCTATTAACTTTGACCGCAAGGAAATAAAGTTTGATATTGATGAAACAGGGAAACCGTTAGCAATTTATTTCCGTGAAGCCAAAGATGCAACTAACTTGGTAGAAGAATTCATGTTGCTGGCAAACAGAACAGTAGCCGAAAAGATTGGCAAAGCCGGTACCGGAAAGAAAGCAAAGGTATTGCCTTATCGTATTCACGATTTGCCCGATGCCGGGAAGTTGGATAATCTGGCACAATTTATTGCCCGTTTCGGATATAAATTGCATACTACGGGTAGTAAAACGGATGTTTCCAAATCTATCAACCGTTTGTTGGATACTATTCAAGGAAAGAAAGAGGAAAATTTAATTGAAACGGTTTCCATTCGTGCCATGCAGAAAGCGAGTTATTCTACTCAAAACATTGGTCATTATGGTTTAGCGTTTGATTATTATACACATTTCACTTCACCTATTCGACGTTTCCCGGATATGATGGTGCATCGGCTTGTTACTAAATATATGAATGGAGGCAGAAGTGCATCGGAACAAAAGTATGAGGATCTTTGCAAGCATAGTTCGGATATGGAACAAGTTGCCGCCAATGCCGAACGGGCTTCCATCAAGTACAAGCAAGTGGAGTTTATGTCGGATAAATTAGGGCAGATATTTGACGGGGTTATTTCGGGAGTAACGGAATGGGGATTATACGTGGAACTTAATCAAAATAAATGTGAAGGCATGATTCCTGTCAGAGATTTGGATGATGATTATTATGAGTTTGATGAAAAGAATTATTGTCTTCGTGGACGTAGAAAGAACCGGATGTATCGTTTGGGAGATGGGATTACGGTGCAGGTAGCACAGACTAATCTGGAAAAGAGATTATTGGATTTTTCATTGGCATAAATAGAAAAAGAAGTTGTCTAAAAGTTCGTAACTTTTTAGGCAACTTCTTCTTTCAACTTCTTTCTATTTCTTTTTCTTCCAGAAGCCGGTCATATCTTCCAGCGTTTTTCCTTTGGTTTCAGGTACAAAGAACCATACAAAGAAAGTCGCTACGATACAAATGCTACCGTATAAAGAGTAAGAAAATACGGGGCTAAAGTCGTAAAGTGCGGGGAAAGTAGAAGAAATAATGTAGTTAAACACCCATTGGAATGCTACTGCTATCGCTACTGCTTTTCCACGAATAGTATTAGGGAATATCTCTGAAATCAACACCCAACATATCGGTCCCCAAGACATCATAAAGAATGCAGCGTATGTGATGACAGAAAGCACGGGGATAATTCCTTTTATGCCCAGACCATCGCATCCGGCAACAGCAAAAGCTCCTATTGCCATACCAATAGAACCGATAATCAGCAACGGTCTACGTCCGAACTTATCTACAGTAAAAATAGCTACCAACGTAAAGGCGATATTTACAATACCCATGATAACGGTTTGCATCATGCCACCCCCTTCGGCTCCGGCATTCTCAAATATGCGCGGCGCATAATACAACACGGCATTGATACCGATGGCTTGCTGGAATACGGAAAGCAAAATGCCAATGACGACGACCGTAACTCCATAAGTAAACAGTTTCTCTGTCTTTTCATGGGCTGTGGCTTTGATTTCTTCCAAAATCTTTTTGGCTTTGGTGATTCCGTTTATCTTGGATAAAACAGATAAAGCCTTATCTTCCTGTCGCACCAATACCAAGTAACGGGGAGTTTTCGGTACACAGAAAAGCAATAGCCCGAATGCGGCTGCGGGGAACGTTCCGGACAGAAACATAAACCGCCACCCTCTCTGAATAGTCCACATATCTGACCCCGCATTTAATGTTGCCACACCGGTAACAGCGTCTCTGTCGAGAATCGGGTTGGTATGATCGCCCAATATCAGGTAGTTCACAAAATAAACCACCAACATACCAAAGATAATGGCAAATTGATTGCAAGACACTAATCTCCCGCGAATATTGGATGGCGCTATTTCGGCTATGTACATAGGACATATTGCTGAAGCAAGACCTATGCCAAGTCCTCCTATGATCCGGTAGAAATTGAATGCAAAAAATACCCCCAAACCGGGTTGCCCATAATCAAAGAATAGAAATTCGGGATAATAGGCGCCTAATGCCGAAACGAAAAAGAGGATTGCAGCCAGACGTAATGAATTACGCCGCCCTGACCGTGAAGCTAACACGCCTGATAATGCCCCCCCAATCACACATCCGATAAGTGCACTTGAAGAAGTGATACCATGCATCACTTTATTATAATGAAAATCTGTTGCTGTAAGGAAGAAACCTTCCAATCCCTTTTCCGCACCGGAAATTACAGCCGTATCATACCCGAAAAGCAGTCCACCGAGAATGGTTACCGCTGTGATAGAATACAAATAGAGTTTACTACCTTCATTCATTGTATATATAAGTTAGAGAAGTTAAAGAAAGTAGAGGAGTTGAAAAGAAAAACTTCCATTAACACCTCTAATCCATTAACTCCTTATTTTCATTTAGCTATATATATTTACTATCGCTTCATACAATTCCTGCTTACCGCTGATTTGTTTCGGTTCGCCATTAGCTTTTGCATAAGCTACAACGTCTTCCAAACTCAGTTTACCACATTCAAAGTCTTTGCCTTTGCCGGAATCGAAGGAAGCATAACGTTCCGTCAGCATCTTCCGGTACGGAGATTCGTTCAATATCGTGGCTGCACTTTCCAATGCGTGTGCGATAGCATCCATACCGGCAATGTGGGCAATGAAAATATCTTCCAAGTCGGTAGAGTTACGACGGGTTTTGGCATCAAAGTTTGTACCACCGTTACCAAAGCCACCATTGCGGATAACTTGCAACATGGATTGAACAAGTTCGTAATGATCAATAGGGAATTGGTCGGTATCCCATCCGTTTTGATAGTCACCGCGGTTGGCATCAATAGAACCGAGCATGTCATTGTCAACAGCTACTGCCAATTCGTGTTCAAAGGTATGTCCGGCTAACGTGGCATGGTTTACTTCGATATTTACTTTGAAATCTTTATCCAAGTTGTGCGCCTTCAAGAAACCGATAACCGTTTCAGTATCCGCATCGTATTGATGTTTGGTCGGTTCCATGGGTTTCGGTTCAATAAGGAATGTTCCTTTGAAGCCACGAGCACGAGCGTAATCGCGTGCAATGGTCAACATACGTGCCAAATGTTCTTTTTCGCGCTTTTGGTCGGTATTCAACAAAGACGAATATCCTTCGCGTCCACCCCAAAATACATAGTTTGAACCGCCAAGTTCAATGGTAGCGTCAATAGCATTCTTAATTTGAATTGCTGTACGTGCCACTACGTCAAAATCAGGATTGGTAGCCGCACCGTTCATATAACGTGTATGACTGAATACGTTTGCCGTACCCCAAAGAAGTTTGATGCCTGTTTCTGCTTGTTTCTGTTTGGCATAAGCAACAATGGTCTTCAAGTTTGCTTCATACTCTTCAATGGTGGGAGCTTCTTCTATCAAATCCACATCATGGAAGCAATAGTATTGGATACCTATCTTTTGCATAAATTCAAAACCGGCATCCAGCTTGTTCTTTGCCGCTTGTACCCTGTCGGAGGCGCCATTCCAAGGGAATTTCTTTGTTCCGCCGCCGAATTGGTCGCTGCCTTCTGCACAAAGTGTGTGCCACCATGCCATTGCAAACTTCAGCCAGTCTTTCATTTTCTTGCCGTTAATCACTTTTTCGGCATCATAGTAACGGAAGGCTAACGGATTCCTACTACTTTTACCTTCAAACTTGATCTTTCCTATTCCGGGAAAATACTCTTGTGTTGCCATAATAAATACAATAAATTAAATGTGAATAATTATGAGAATGTTCTTACTATAATGACAGGTTCGCTTTCCACCTTTCATAAGCATCGGCATATTCCTGTTGTTGAGCTGCATTGGGTTCAATTACATCCAAGCGTTCGAGGGTAGCAAAGGCTTCGTTGTTGTCTTTGTAAATACCTGCACCGATGCCTGCACCTTTGGCTGCACCTACGGAACCATCAGTATTATAAAGCTCAATTACGGCACCGGTAACTCCCGCCAGCGTATCACGGAAGACAGGGCTGAGGAACATATTAGCATGACCGGCATGTATTACCTTCACCGGAATACCCATTTGTTCCATAATATCAATACCATACTTAAAAGAGAATACGATACCTTCCTGAGCAGCACGAACAATATGTTGCTTGCCATGCGTGTTGAAATCCAATCCGTGGATACTACAACCTATTTCTTTATTGTTCAGCATACGTTCCGCACCATTACCGAAGGGAAGAATACTTACGCCTGCACTTCCAACGGGAACTTTAGATGCCAACGCATTCATATCATCGTAAGAAATACCTTCGGGAGCAATGTTCCGTTTTACCCACGAATTAAGAATACCCGTTCCGTTGATACAAAGCAACACACCCAAACGGGTTTGATTAACGGTATGATTAACGTGGGCAAAGGTATTGACACGCGACTGCGGATCGTAATTAACTTCTCCATTCACACCGTAAACCACGCCGGAGGTTCCTGCTGTTGAGGCTATTTCTCCGGGATTGAATACGTTCAACGAAAGGGCATTATTAGGTTGATCGCCCGCACGATAAGTTACAGGTATTCCTTCTGCCAATCCCAATTCGTTAGCCGCCGCCGAAGATACCCGTCCTTGTTCGGCAAAAGTAGGTTTAATGTCGGCAATCAACGACGAATCGAATCCGTAATAATCCATTAGAAAGTCTGCCACCTGTTCGTTTTTGAAATCCCAAAACATACCTTCCGACAATCCGGACACAGTGGTACATATCTCCCCACTCAGTCTCATGGCAATGTAGTCACCGGGCAGCATTATTTTATAAATCTTTCCATAAATATCCGGTTCGTTTTCTTTAATCCATGCCAACTTGGAAGCGGTGAAATTACCCGGTGAGTTTAATAGCTGCGAAAGACATTTCTTTTCTCCCAATGTTTCAAAAGCCTTTTGCCCATAGGGTACAGCGCGGGAATCACACCAGATAATGGCAGGACGCAACGCTTTCCGGTCTTTGTCCACACAAACCAACCCGTGCATCTGATAAGAGATACCGATACCTTTAATTTCAGCAGCATGAATGTGTGCCTCTGCCATAACAGCTTGTGTCGATTGCTTCAAATACTCCCACCAACTTTCAGGGTTTTGTTCCGCCCATCCGGGATTGACTGCAATAATGCTCGCTTCCGATTTCGGAAAGAATGCCGACGAAACGCATTTACCCGTTTCAGCATTTACCAAGCTCGCTTTAACCGACGAGCTTCCAATATCATAACCTAATAAAAACATATATATGAGATTTAAGAATTAATTTCTTCTTTCCTTGTTATAGGCTTTTTTGTCAAACTTATAATAACGTGCAGCGCGATGCGGCACTCCCCTCTGATATTCTTCCAACGGGACAACATGTTTCATCATCGCCATCTTTTTGTGAAAGTTGCGTACATCAATGACTTTGTCATATATTAATTCAAACAACGTACGCAATTGTGCTGCCGTAAACTTTCTCGGAAGCAAATCGAACACAATGGAAATATTGAACTCCACATATTGCCGTATATAAGTCAGGGCTTCTTTAATAATTAAATCGTGGTCAAAAGCTAATGTTTTTACATCTTTCAAAGATATCCAAGAGGCTTGGTGTTCGTCTAAAGATTGAGTCAAGGTTCTGTCTATCTTCACCATAGACATATAAGCAATGGTAACGATACGTTCCACCTTTGATTGTATGGCACGTTCCAGCCAATGTACATCTCTGGGGTTCTTTGTTCTGTCTTTTGACCCGAAAGCTTTGAATTGCATCAGATTAACGGTTTTCAATCCTGTTAATTCGTATAATACGCGATGGGCAGCTTCATCTAAATCTTCATCCATATAGATAAGACTACCCGGAAGTTTCATGTCACTGTAAGTTTTACCTTCGTCTTCACCTATTCGTTGTATCAATAAAACTTTGAGATTTTCCCCATCGAAACCAATCACTACACAATCTACTGATATATGATTATTTGCTAAGGGGGGAATATTCAATGCATTTTGCATAGCACTCTCTTTCAAGAGTTACAAATATATGATTTTTTTTCGGAATGCGAATAAAATTCACATTATTTAAAATTATAACTTTATATTTTACAGATATATACATATCGTATTAAATACGATATGTATTCTATGGTTATCTTATTGAATACGATATGGTAATTATGTTGCATCCAATAGATACTCCTCCTAACTCCTCCCCTTCTCTACCTCCTCCTAACTCCTTTCTCTTAACTGGCTGATGCCTTTATTGCTTTAATCACTGTGGAAGTAAAGCCACCATGTTCCAACTCGTTAATTCCTTTAATCGTAATTCCTCCGGGAGTAGTTACCTTGTCTATCTCTACGGAAGGATGCGTATCGTTGTTCAATATCAGTTCGGCAGCTCCTTTGACGGATTGCGCCACCATCTTCATGGCATCTTTGGGATAAATACCCATTTCCACACCTGCCTGCATGGCAGCTTGAATATAT
>SNRY01000720.1_pt1 | contig 10418 bp, 9 predicted proteins | sample 4693421 | NCBI WGS metagenome assembly SNRY01 (sample SAMN11003215, study PRJNA524138) | termite gut metagenome | isolation source: Bacteroidetes bacterial symbionts from single cell of protist host amplifed... | host: Streblomastix strix ... | reverse complement strand
CGCATAACCTTTTGGATTTTTCACCCAAATAACCTCCGTGGTGACGTTTATAATATTCTTCTATGGTGAATCCGGTTTGTTTCATCGTTTCCACGACCAAAATATCGCCGATGATTGTCATTGTCGTGGTAGAGGTAGTAGGGGTCATGCCCAACGTACAGACTTCTTTGGGATTACCGGTATAGAGGCATACATCTGCTTCGTTTGCCAAAGGGCTATCGGGATTTCCGGTGATAACGATGAATGATAAATTCGGATTAAGATTATGTGCCAGTTGTGTCAGTTCCACGATCTCCCGCGTCTTGCCGGAATTGGAGATTAACAGGAGCAAATCGTTTTCCTGCAAGATACCCAAATCGCCGTGTTGTGCTTCACTTGGATGAAGAAACACAGAGGGGATGCCTGTTGAACAGAAAGTAGTGGCAATATTCATCGCTATCTGTCCTGCTTTCCCCATTCCGGACGTTACCAGCTTACCTTTATTAATGTGTGTATGTTCTACAATCAGACTTACTGCTTTTTCATAGTTATCCGTTACAGGGATATTCAGTATGGCTTGTGCTTCTTTTTGCAAGATTTCCAGAATGGATTCAATCATAAATTATGTTTTAAGTATCTCCGTTGTAAAACGGGATGTATTAGCGTAAAAACAGTTTCAATTCTTCAAAAGAATTGGCAATGTTGCAATAGTCGGAAAGTTCCCCTGTGATAAAATGATTTGTTTGCATATCATTGAGCAGCCTCCAAAGAGGGTTGTAGAAACCGTTTATGTTGTAAAAAATAATCTTTTTGGTATGATCGCCGATAGATGCGGCAGCCATTACGTGAAATACTTCGTCCAGTGTACCGATACCTCCGGGTAGGGCTATCATAATGTCCGATTTTTGCAGCATAAGGTCTTTGCGTTCGCTGAGATTGCTTACGTTTATTGTTTGGTCGGACAAGGTGCTTTCGAGGTTGTTTTCTTTAAATTTGACAGGAACGATGCCGACAATGTTTCCTCCGTTTTCTTTGACAGCCCCGGCTATTTGTTCCATCAATCCGAGAGCCGTTCCTCCGTACACCAATACTTTGCTTTCTTTACCCATCCATTCGCCCAATTGCCGTGCTCTTTCAAAATAGATAGCATCGATGTTGTCGGACGCAGAACAAAATACCCCTATCTTTTTTATCATAAAAGTTATTTGACTGTTAGCGGGGCAAATTTCGGTATTTTTATACGATTGACGGGCAAATAAATAAGAAATTATTTAGTACATGACAAATTATTACCTCACAAACCTCCTTAATTCTGACTATGGTTAAAAACTTTGTGTCTCTGAGTCTCTGTGTTTGAGAATTATAAACACAGAGGCACAAAGACACAGTTTTCCTTCTTCTTAACACAACATAACGAGATTTTTATTAGCTTTTTTTAGGCTAAATTGAGTATCTTTGTATTACGCTTCTTTCTCCCTTACTATAAGGGATTCAAATCGGAGGGATGCTATCCGATGGGTATCCCATCAGATTCCGAATAAAGTCCGATCCAGCTCCGAACAAACTCCGATCTTTCTCCGATGCAAGTCCGATTCAGCTCTTACTTAGCTTATGCTTAACTCATACTTAGCTCGGATATGATTGTTGCATTTCTGTAATTATTCTCCTTCATTCGCTTAAAATATCTCTTTTGGAATTAAGGATAATTTGGAGAATTTGGGAAAAGGGGATATATTTGTAAGGAGAAATAAGTTGATGAATAAAGATGAATATCAATAACCCGTAGTGTATTTAATTATGACTTTAAGTTGGAATGAAATAAAAAGACGGGCAATTGCCTTCTCTAAAGAATGGGAGGATACGAGTAACGAAAACGCAGATGCAAAATCTTTCTTGGATGCGTTTTTTAATATATTCGGTGTTACCCGTCGTCGTGTGGCGTCATTTGAACATCGTATAAAGAAACTTGACGGGCACGACGGCTATATAGATATGTTATGGAAAGGCAACCTGCTTGTCGAAATGAAAAGTCGGGGCAAAAGCCTTGACAGAGCTTACAACCAAGCGATAGATTATTTTCCGGGACTGAAAGAACATGAGTTGCCAAAATTTATTCTTGTCTGCGATTTCAAATCTTTCCGCCTGTATGACCTCGAAACAGATCGTATTTATGATTTTACGCTTAAAGAATTTTACGAGAAAATAAACCTTTTCGGATTTATAGCCGGATATGGGAATAATGTAGTTTATAAAGAACAAGACCCTGTAAATATCGAAGCAGCCGAATTAATGGGAAGGCTCCATGACAAACTCAAAATCATCGGTTATGAAGGGCATGAGTTGGAGGTTTATTTAGTCCGGTTATTGTTTTGTCTGTTCGCTGACGACACTACCATTTTCAACAAAAACACATTTTACGACTACATATCCGGTCGTACATCGGAAGACGGGAGTAATTTTGCATCGGTTATCAATGAGATATTTGAAGTTCTCAATACTACCGAAGATAAACGCTTAAAAAACATACCCGAAGAATTGGCAGCCTTCCCTTATGTAAATGGACAACTTTTCACAGAGAATCTTCATCTTGCCGGTTTCGACAGCACCATGCGGGATATTGTTCTCAAATGTTGCACATTGGATTGGGGTAAAATCTCACCTGCTATTTTCGGGAGTATGTTCCAGAGCGTAATGAATCCTGTGGAACGACGTAATCTGGGAGCACATTATACGAGCGAAACGAATATCCTCAAACTGATAAAACCGCTTTTCTTGGATGAACTATGGAGCGAATTTGAAAAGAGTAAGAACAACGACAATCAATTAAAGAAATTCCATCAGAAAATAGCGTCGCTTAAATTCCTCGACCCTGCTTGCGGATGCGGAAACTTCTTAGTTGTTACGTATCGCGAATTAAGACTTTTGGAATTGGAAATTCTCAAAATTCTTCAAAAAGGGCAACGGGTCATAGATATTAAGCAATCTTCTCTCTGTAACGTTGACCAATTCTATGGTATTGAATATAACGAATTTCCCGCTCAAATTGCACAAGTTGCCTTATGGTTAATTGACCATCAAATGAACATGTTATTTTCTCAAGAATTTGGAGAATATTTTGTGCGTTTGCCATTGGAGAAATCGGCTATGATATGTCATACCGATGCCTTGGAAGTAAAATGGGAAGATGTTGTACCTAAAGGTCAACTCTCCTATATATTAGGCAATCCACCATTCGGCGGTTCAAAATTGATGTCTTCATTTCAGCGGAACCAAGTTGTCAGAGAGTTTGGCGGAATAAAGGGAGCAGGGGTGATGGATTACGTAACGGCATGGTATATCAAAGCTGCAAAATATATTCAAGATACAACTATCAAAGTTGCTTTTGTTTCGACAAATTCAATCGTACAAGGTGAACAGGTAGGAACCTTGTGGGGATTATTGATGAACAAATACGGTGTTGAAATACATTTTGCCCACCGGACGTTTAAGTGGGGCAATGAAGCTCGTAATAAAGCAGCTGTATATTGTGTGATAATCGGATTTACAGTTGGTAATACAAATGATAAGCGGATTTTTGAATACGAGGATGTTAAAGGTGATGCACATGAAGTAAAGGCTAAAAATATTAATTCGTATTTGGTCGATGCTCCTCATGTAATCATTACAAGCCGGTCATATCCGTTGTGTAATGTACCGGAAATGAGTTTTGGCAATATGCCTTTGGACGGTGGTTATTTGTTATTATCGGATGAAGAAAAAACAGAATTTCTCGCCAAAGAACCGCAAGCGGAGAAATATATCAAACCGTTGATAAGTGCACGGGAATATCTGAATAACGAACCTCGCTGGTGTATTTGGCTTGTCGATGCCAATCCTTCGGATATTAGGCAATTACCCGAAGTAAAGAAACGAGTGGCACAGGTTAGAAAGTTGAGATCGGGTAGCGTAAGAAAACAAACTGTTGAGAAAGCAGATATTCCAACTTTATTTGGTGAAATCAGAAATTTTGGTGAAACATATATCGTAGTTCCTCGTGTATCATCGGAAAATAGAAAGTATATTCCTATGAGATTTTTTGACAAGAATTTTATTGTGAGTGATACGTGCATGGCTATCCCTAATGGAAATTTATATCATTTCGGAGTACTCATGTCCACTATGCACATGGCTTGGATAAACTATGTTTGCGGACGGTTAGAAAGTCGTTTTCGGTATTCAAAAGATATCGTATATAACAATTTTCCGTGGCCTAAAAACCCAACAGCAAAACAAGTTGAGGCAATTGAAAAAAAAGCTAAAAAAGTGTTGGACGTAAGGACTGAATTCCCTGAAAGTTCGCTTGCCGACTTGTACGATCCGCTGTCAATGCCTCCGGCATTGGTTAAAGCACATAATGAACTCGACAAAGCAGTTGATATCGCATACCGTTCCGCCACATTTATTTTGGAAACAAACCGAATGGAATATCTTTTCGATCTATACGACCAATATATTGCCACACTCGTATTTAAGAAACAACTCCCAAAGAAGAAAAATAATACAATTCCCAAATAAGGCATAAATCTTAAACTCCTCACTAACTGCGCTCCAAAGATTGCCACCTTATGCGAAAGACGTAACGGCAATGTCGTACAAAACCTCGTTATCTTACAGAAAATCAAATGAATCCGTACCCGGCTTTTCCCAAATACACTACGGGTATGTATTGAATCGAACACCCTCTTTCATTTATTTAATTATCAAATATGCTTTTTGAAAACTTGTTATGTATTTGTTTTAACACAGAGACTCAGAGGCACAGAGTTTGTATAATCTCTGTGTCTCTGTGCCTCTGTGTTTATAAAAAACGCTCTTTTAATATATTAGTGCTAACCTAAATCATTAAAATATGTTAATTTTAGAGCGTCAATTATTGGATGACATTGGATAGGAGTCTGGCTTGATGCACGATATGAATTACACGAATCAAATCATCAGTTATCATGTAAATGATGCGATAATTACCACGTATCAATTCACGTACAAACTTATCTTCATATTCCGGTACTACACGACCGGCATAGGGATATTCCTCTAATACCTCTATGTCGGTAATTATCTCATCTATAAGATTCCGTACGATTTTATCAGATACATTCTTTAGCAAAAGATAACGGCGAATATCTTTCAAATCAATATAGGCACTCTTAATTAATTTTACTCTCATCCTCTATCCTCATCAGTTCTTTGACTTGCTTGACTGTGTATAAATTTTCTTCCGGTTCCTGCAAAGCTTCTTCTATTCTCTCCGAGAGAATAAGTTTATTATACAATTGTTCTGCTGTAAATTGATCCGGAAGTATATCTACCACCTGAATCACTTGCTGTTTGGTAATCATTTTAATTCTTTTTTAATAGCTCTTGTCATAAAATCTCTTAGGGCAATGCCGTTCATGGTGCAATAAATACTCATCTCTTTTTTAAGAGAAATCGGCACTTTTGTGATTAATGATAGATATAGTTTTACTCATATAGTATTTATATATATGCAAATATATAAATATATATTTATATCAGAAAGGAAGTTCGTTTTTACAAATTATTAGGGTTTTTGCAACCTCTATGATAGTTATCCGAAAGAAGTCGGAACAATTAAAAAATTAAACAGGTTTTGTTTCTTTTCTTTTTTTATATTTGCAACTGTATTTTTGTCGATAATGAAGATTAAAGAAATAATATGCGCCCTTGAACAGTTCGCACCTTTGCCTTTGCAAGACGATTTTGATAATGCCGGTTTGCAAGTTGGATTAACAGAGGTAGAAACAACAGGGGCTTTATTGTGTCTGGACGTAACCGAAGCCGTAATAGACGAAGCCCTGACATTCAACCTCAATCTCATTATATCCCATCATCCCCTTATCTTCAGAGGCTATAAATCCATCACAGGCAAAGACTATGTAGAACGCTGTATCCTCAAAGCGATAAAGCATGATATTGTTATCTATTCGGCTCATACCAATTTAGATAATGCTTTCGGAGGAGTTAATTTCAAAATAGCGGAAAAGATAGGTTTAAAAGATGTTCAAATTCTGTCTCCCAAAGAAGAAAATCTGTTGAAACTTATTACCTATACCCCTTTCAGTCATGCCGACAAAGTACGTGAAGCTTTATTTTCCGTTGGATGTGGAAGTATCGGTAATTATAATTCATGCAGTTATAACTCGAAAGGAGAGGGGACTTTCCGTGCAACGGAACGAGCAACTCCTTTTTGCGGACACATTGGAGAAATGCACAGCGAAGACGAAATAAAAATAGAAACTGTATTGCCATTCTACAAGAAACCGGAAGCAATCAAAGCACTCATTGAGACACACCCTTACGAAGAGCCTGTTTACGATTTCTATCCTTTGCAAAACACGTGGAAACAAGCTGGGGCAGGCATAATTGGCTCCTTAGCGATAGCTGAACCGGAACTCGAATTTTTAAAACGAATAAAAGATACATTGAAAATTACCTGTTTAAAACACAACAAACCGGTAAGACACCTGATACAAAAGGTAGCACTCTGTGGCGGTGCGGGAGCATTTCTTTTACCACAGGCTATTCGCAACAAAGCCGATGCATTTATCACAGGTGAAATGAAATATCATGATTACTTCGGACATGAAACAGAAATATTAATAGCAGAAACAGGACATTACGAAAGTGAACAATATACAACAGAAATATTCCGGACCGTAATAAAAGAAACATTCCCTGATTTTACACTTCACATTAGTAAAATAAATACCAATCCCATAAAATATTTATAACAAGTATGGCAAAAACAACAAAATCTATCGAACCAAAAGAATTAAACGTTGAGCAAAAATTAACAGCTTTGTCCCATTTGCAAGCAATGTTATCCGAAATAGACAAAATCAAAACCCTAAGAGGAGAACTCCCTTTGGAAGTGCAAGACCTTGAAGATGAAGTCGCCGGACTGAATACGCGTATTAATAAAATAAAAGCGGAAGTGGATGAACTGAAAACAACTATCGCAGGTAAAAAGATAGAAATCGAAAACGCAAAAGCATTAGTACAAAAATACAAGGAGCAACAAGAAAATGTACGAAACAATCGTGAATACGATTTTTTGACTAAAGAAATAGAATTTCAAACACTCGAGATTGAACTTGCCGAAAAAAGAATAAAAGAATTCACAATTGAGGAAGCCGCAAAATTGAACGAAATAGCAAAAAGCACTGCCATAGTAGAAGAAAGGCAAAAAGATCTGGAACAAAAGAAAGACGAATTGGATGAAATTATTGCGGAAACCAAGCAAGAAGAAGAAAAGCTGAGGGGAAAAGCCAAAAACCTGGAAACAGCTATCGAATCCCGTTTACTGATATCATTCAGAAAAATTCGTAAAAACTCACGTAATGGGTTAGGGCTTGTCTCTGTTCAACGCGATGCTTGTGGCGGTTGTTTCAACAAAATTCCCCCACAAAAGCAATTGGATATTCGTTCTCGCAAAAAAATCATCGTTTGTGAATATTGTGGTCGTATTATGATAGACCCTGAATTAGCCGGTATCAATTTGAACGAAAAAGAAAACGTAGAAACAAAAGTAAAAGTAACAAAAGAGAAAATAGCGAAAGTAGCAAAAGAGAAAGTAGCAAAGGTAGCCAAAGAGAAAGTGGAAAAAGTAACAAAAGAGAAAGTAGTAAAAGCAACAAAAGAGAAAGTAGCAAAGGTAGCCAAAGAGAAAGTGGCAAAGAAAACTGATAGAAAAACAAAAACAAGCAAAAAATAAACAGATAGAGGTTCCTCCTTACTTGTTAAAGAGGAACTTAACTCTATTATACAGTAGTGAATCCATACATTTACAATAAATAATAATCCGGAATCTCTTTTAAAAAGGAATATTCCCTGTTTTCATAATCCATCCGGCAACAATAGTGTTGTATTCCATTGCTTACCACCAAATAATCTACCTTCAACACGATATTATAGCGCATAATTTGTTCAAAAACTCCCTGCATAATCTTTATATGCGGAGCTTTATATTCAATAATCATTTGAGCCGAAAAATCTTTCTTGTACAATACCGTGTCACATCTCTTTTTCGTTCCGTTCAGATTTAAAAGAATTTCGTTTCCCATCAATCCCGGTGGATAGCCTTTGCAGGTAACAAGAAAATTAACAAAGTGCTGTCGCACCCATTCTTCAGGAGTCAAAACAACATAACGCCTACGAATAACATCAAAAATGACGGTTTTTCCGTTTTTCTTATTTATTTTGGCGTCAAATGCAGGCAAACTCAATGATAACATTTGTTATTTTTATCACATAATTTAAAATCACTACTTGCAAATATAAAAGAAATGACTAAACAAGAACTTACTTTTGACGATATTCTCACCGGGTTAAAAAATAAACAATACCGTCCTATTTACTATTTAATGGGAGAGGAGCCTTATTATATTGATTTAATAACCGGTTACATATCCGAAAACATATTGTCCGAAACAGAAAAAGAATTTAATCTTACCATAGTGTACGGTACGGACATTGATACAACAAAAATCATCAATATGGCGAAACGTTACCCAATGATGTCCCAATACCAAATAGTCATAATAAAAGAAGCCCAGGAAATAGACGACATAGATAAACTTTCATACTACCTCCAAAAACCTCAAACATCTACCATTTTGGTAATATGCCATAAACATGGTGTTCTGGATAGAAGAAAAAGACTGGCTATTGAAATCGAAAAGGCAGGCATACTTTTCGAATCAAAAAAGATCAAAGAAAGCCAATTGCCTTTATTTATCACTTCATATCTAAAGCAAAAAAACATGGATATAGATACCAAAGCGGTAGCCATGTTAGCTGATTTCGTAGGTTCCGATTTAAGTCGCTTGACGGGAGAATTAGACAAACTTATTATCACCCTTCCCACCGGAAACAACCGTATTACTCCGGAACAAGTAGAAAAAAACGTTGGCATCAGCAAAGATTACAACAATTTTGAACTGCGTAGCGCCTTATTGGAAAAGGACATATTAAAAGCTTATAAGATTATCAAATATTTTGAAGAAAATCCCAAAAGTAATCCCATTCAAGTTACGCTGTCATTGCTCTTTAATTTCTTTTCCAATCTGATGTTGGCATACTATGCGTCCGACAAATCCGATAAAGAGATTGCCACAATGTTAAATTTAAAAACCACTTGGCAAGCTCGTGACTACATCATTGCAATGAAAAAATATTCTGGTGTAAAAACCATGCAAATTATTAATGATATACGATACGCTGATGCCAAATCGAAAGGAGTTACTAATTATTCCATAAGTGATGGAGATATACTTCGGGAATTAGTATTTCGTGTATTACATTAGTGAATTATAACCAATCAACAATACATTTGTTACACAGAGTTGTGTATCACAATTGTAATTAATCATTATCTACTATTTTATAATAGAACTACCCGTTAGCAGGATTAGCGTAAAGCATGTTATAGCTCATACGGGACTCCAACTACCTTCTTCGTACTCGCCAGGCAGTCCTCTACCCATCCCAAACGGTTTTCACGGGCTTCATCCGGTATCTTTCTCCACTTGGTAATCGGGTAGGAAACGGAGAGGGATCGGACATATATCGGAGAGAATACGGAGAGGACTGTTTAGCATGTCGTATGCAGATAGTATTCAGGTAGTATGTAGGTGTGAGAGAGCATACATCTGTGATTAACACTGCAGTTTAGGTACAATATAACGCTATAAATCAGAGATATATACTACTTTTTATTAAGTAAATATTTATATTTTATACGATAAAGATCCACTCTTGCCGTTTTAATAGAGATTTATAGCATATATCATGTATTATATAATAGATTATCAGTTAATTAAAATAAATATCTAAAGTAATAGATTAACTACTTCCGGTCTTTCTATCCACTTGCCATTACACCTGTGAATACATGCAACTTTCACAAGTGTGATTTCAATCAAGCGGTTTGCGATTTGTGATATTAAATTGCTTAAGTATTTATGTGAATGTATCGAAATATATCTTACTTTTGTAATGTTCATTTTGTACAACCAAATTATTATGGATATAAAAGACAGGATTAAAATAATCATGGATAAAGAAAATATATTATCCGGTGCATTTGCTGAAACTATAGGCGTACAGCAATCAACATTATCTCATATCCTAAACGGACGTAATAATCCCAGTTTAGATGTTATTATGAAAATACACCAAAAATATAACTACCTTAATATTGAATGGTTATTATATGGAACCGGAGATATGAATAATAATGCACAACCAACGACGACATCAAAAAAAGAAAAAGAACTTTCTTTATTTGCAAATAATCTTTCTTTCAATAATAAAAATAATGAACCGCATAAACCGGAATCCCGTAAAGAATTTCCCATTAAAGAAATAATAAAGCAAGA
>SNRY01000719.1_pt1 | contig 10436 bp, 6 predicted proteins | sample 4693421 | NCBI WGS metagenome assembly SNRY01 (sample SAMN11003215, study PRJNA524138) | termite gut metagenome | isolation source: Bacteroidetes bacterial symbionts from single cell of protist host amplifed... | host: Streblomastix strix ... | reverse complement strand
TTTGGGAATGTAATACTCCTAACAATTCTTCTGTTTGCATATGAGGAAAGACCTTAAAGTACTTCATCGTTTTTTCAAACAAAGATAAAAATATTATTCAAACTATCTTGACAGCAATTTAGTATAATAAGATTAAACAAGAGACAGAATCCTTCAAATCAAATATTTGTTCTGCATTTTTATTTGATATTTTAATATTAAATCTTTTACATATCCATAAAGCCCATGATATCTCATAATGTTGTTTTGTTAGAATATGTTCGTCAAATATATTTATGATAACAATTTTCAGGTTCTCTAAAGATGTTAAATTTAAGTTCGATTCATATTCAGATAGAATATTATAAACAACATCAAGTATTGTTGAGTCTAATAATGCAGTCTTAAATAATAGGTTTTCAAAAATATTCCAACTACTGTCAGGTATAACAATTCTATCTTTTTTTTTATTTTCAAATATTTTTAAAGAATATCTGAATATCTGCCCCATTTTATCTGGACTTTTTTCAGCAAACCCCCAAACTAAACTAAAATAAGTTCTTATACTAGATTCAAAACGATTTTTAAAACTAAAATTAGATAAGATTGGAGAAAATTCATCTTCAAAAGCGAATGGGAAGTCTTTTATGCTTACTTTCCGTTCGTTAATTTCTAATCCAAATTCAAAAAGAATCTTTTGTATAAACTTTAAAATAGATTCCGCTTTTTCCTTTGTATCTGTATATAAATAGTAGTCATCATAGTATCGACATCCTTTGATTTCAGGATACTCCTTTAATAAATAGTAATCAATCCTAGCAGTAATTAATTCAGCAAGGATATAAGATGTATCTGGACCAACGGGAATGCCAATTGACTGTTTCCCTTGACAATTTCTTAGACACTCATCAATAGCCTTACTTTTTAAGTATAACACTGCTTTGTGGTCATCATTATCTTTCAATTGCTTTAATTCAGATTCATCTTTTGCAAAATATTCTTTTGCCACCTCTTTGTCAAGTAATGCCCATGTTATTGAGTGGCTGTATATAGTCGTGTAAAATTTTGAAATGTCTAATCTTAACTCTACACGTTTACTAAATGATTCTTTAATTGTATACATTAAGAATTCAGCTACTCCTAGGCTTGATGTCGTTATGGCTCTTTTTCTAAATGAGTTTTGTAAAATAGGCTTACTTCGAGAAATAGTAGAGCTATCTATTACATTTTTAATATCTTCCCAAGCTTCAACGACCTTATCTACAAGAGGTATAAAATGAATAGGATTAGGTATACCAATATATCTTCTTGATAATTTTCCTTTCGAGATAGAAAACTGGGCAAAAGTAGAGTCACGATAGTCTTTTTTGAATTTTTTTTAAACGTTGTTTTTCTTGATGTAAAGTTATTCTCAGTTTCATCATCTTCTTTAACCAATGTTGATCCTGGATTTTGTTTAATTTGATCCCATTCTGAAATAATTATGTCTAAATGATTTGCTAAATCAAAAGTATTGAATGGTGGAGGAAACTCTTTTGGAAAATACCCTCTTTGTATAATATCTTTATTTGTCAATGTCATAGTATTATTATATTAAGTTTATCTTTGTGGGCATCCCATTTTCGTTTCAAAAGATATGAGATATCTGAAATTCTACAAATCCTTATTCAATAAATCTTTGCCTTGCAATCTCAATAGCCTTATGCCGTTTATTTTGCAATATTTTTTGATCATTCTTAAGCAATTCCAAATCATTTTGTATTACTATTCCAGATCCGCTGTTCGCTCATAAAGCATAGACTACACAATGTTCTTATAATATTCTTACACTTCACTTTTCAAATTTCTATATAAAAATTACGTTTCAAGGGGTCATCCATTTCTACTCTGTTCGGGAACAATTTGGGAATAAATCTAAACTTTAAAAAGCCTAACCGATTGATTGTCAATTAGGCTTTTATTTTCGTAGTACCCAGACCCGATACATAACATACCAAAAATCATCCAAACAAAGGCATATATACGCACTGTATATCAATATATTAAATACTTTTATGATTTTGATAATTTCCCTTGTCTTATTAATTTTCTGCTATTTTTTACACCTTTTTTACACCCTAATCAAAATATATTTGTATTTTTGCCGATGGAAATCCCAATAAAGGAATACACTTTAAAAACAAGTTGTCATGGCAAAATTACAAACGAAATCCAAAGAGAACCCTAAATTGCAACAGAAAACGTTAGCGGATGGCAGACAAAGTTTGTATCTGGAATACTACATGGGATACAACAAGGTCTTCGATGAAGAAACAGGGAAAGAGAAAATCAAGCATATCCGCAGCAAGGAATACTTGGGCTTGTATTTGTTAGCCAATCCCCGAACACCGGAAGAACGGCAGAAGAATAAAGAAACATTGGCTTTGGCTACCGAAATACGGATTGACAAGGAGAAAGAAATTACGGCAAAGAAATACGGAAAGGTACTTCCTATTAAACAGAATGTGAATTTTCTGGATTACTTTCAGTCCTATCTCGACAGTTACACGAAGAAAGACATCCGGATGATGGAAGCAAGTTTCAAACGTTTCAAAGATTTTTTGAGTTTGTCATATCCCAATATGCAAAAGGTACTTAAACCGGAACAGATGAATAAAGAAATGATGGTAAAATTTGTTGATTATCTGCAAGAACATTCCTATGGAGAAGGGGCAAGAGGCTATTTTCAACGTTTCAAAAAAGTTGTTAAATATGCAGTGGAAAACGATGTAATCCTGAAAAATCCATGTACAGGCGTAGTTTGTTTGGTCGATGATACAGCGTTAACCAAAGATGTATTGAGCCTCGAAGAAATTCAACAATTAGCTCAGACTCCCTATCAAAACACAGAGGTCAGACGAGCATTTTTGTTTTGCTTGTACGCAGGATTAAGATATTGCGATGTTATTGATTTGAAATACAGCAATGTAGATTATTCAAACAAACGGATAAAATTTGAACAGTTAAAAACCAAAGGACATTCCAAAAATTCAGTAGTCATCATTCCGTTGAGTCAGACCTTGTTAAATTTGATTGGAGAAAAACCGAAGAAAGACGATTATATATTTACATTGCCCAGCCATACTGGTTGTCTGAAAGCATTACGAACATGGGTTGTCCGTGCCGGAATCGACAAACACATCACTTGGCACTGCGCCAGACATAGTTTTGCCGTGAACCTTTTGGGGGAATGTCATACCGATATTAAGACTGTAGCATCCCTTTTGGGGCATAGCGGACTAAAACATACGGAGAAATATACCCGTGCAGTGGACTCATTAAAAGAAAAAGCAGTAAATGCGCTGCCGGAAATTACGATATAATACTGATTATTAAGGCTTTAAAAGAAGGAATAAACATAATTTGAAATAATTCTGTACTTTTGTATTCAACTTCTGATAATACAATGATATGTCACCCGAAGAGAAAGCAAGAATAGAGATAGACAAGAAACTGGAAGATGTCGGATATATAGTTCAAGACATGAAAGAATTTAATCCTATAGCTTCGCTCGGTGTGGCTGTCCGTGAATATCCTACAAACGTTGGAGAAGCCGATTATGTCCTTTTTATTGACCGTAAACCGGTTGGAGTGATTGAAGCAAAAGCTACGAATAAAGGAGAAAAATTAATAACTGTTTCCGACCAATCATTGGGATACGCTATAAGTGGATTAAAGTATTTTGTTGAGAATAAACCCTTACGTTTCACTTACGAGGCAACTGATATCCTTACTCATTTTTGTGATTTAGAAGATGAACATGCTCGAACACGCCCTGTTTTTTCTTTTCACAAACCCAAAACTTTGCAAAAATGGCTAAATGAAGATTCTACTTTGCGTAATTGGCTCAAAACGTTTCCCTTGTTTGACAATAGAGGTTTTCGGGACTGCCAAACAAGAGCCATTATAAGCCTTGAAAAATCATTTGGAGAAAATCGTCCACGCGCTTTGGTTCAAATGGCTACCGGCTCCGGAAAAACATTTACGGCAATTACAAGCATTTATCGGTTGTTGAAATATGCAAAAGCCAAACGGATATTGTTTTTGGTTGATACAAAAAATCTTGGAGAGCAAGCAGAGGAAGAATTCAGGAAATATGCTCCGACCGATGATGCTCGCTTATTTCCCGAATTGTATAATCTTCGTCGATTAAATTCCTCATACATTCCTAATGACACTCACGTATGTATCAGCACTATACAACGTATGTATTCCATTCTTCGAGGGGAAGAGTTAGATGATTCTGCCGAAGAAATATCTCTGAATGAACAAAATCTAACCGGAAATCAACGGGAAGTTGTATATAATCCCAAATATCCGATTGAGTTTTTTGATTTTATTGTCATAGACGAATGTCACAGAAGCATCTACAATTTGTGGCAACAAGTTTTAGATTATTTCGATGCTTTCCTTATTGGATTGACGGCAACGCCGGATAAGCGTACTTTCGGATTTTTTAATGAAAATGTTGTTAGTGAATATACGCATGAACAGGCTGTTATTGACGGTGTGAATGTGGGACGTTCAGGTACATATCTGATTGAAACCCAAATATCTAAAGAGGGTGGCATTATCCTGCAACAAGTGGTAGAAAAACGAGAAAGGCTCTCTCGCAGAAAACGTTGGGAACAATTAGACGAAGATGTTGTGTATAAGCCGACACAATTGGATAAAGACATAGTCAATCCTTCTCAAATAAGAAATATCATCAAAGCATTTAAGGAAAAAATACTGACGGAGATGTTTCCTTATCGTAAAGAAATCCCCAAAACCCTCGTTTTTGCCAAGACAGATAGTCATGCCGATGATATTATCAAAATTATTCGCGAAGAATTTGGGCAAGGAAATGATTTTTGCAAAAAAGTAACCTATAACTCTGATGACCCCAAAAGTGTTTTAACAGCTTTTCGAAATGATTATAATCCGCGGATAGCTGTTACAGTGGATATGATAGCCACAGGAACAGATGTAAAACCGATTGAATGTCTATTGTTTATGCGGGACGTCCGAAGCGCTAATTATTACGAACAGATGTTAGGTAGAGCAACTCGAACGCTTGATTTGGAAAGCCTGAAAAAAGTTTCACCTTCTGCCACTGAAAAGAAATTAGGATATGTCTTGGTGGATACTGTTGGCGTAACTGCTTCAAAAAAAGGAAACTCCCGACAATTGGAACGCAAACCGACCGTATCGCTCAAAGATTTGATAATGAGCGTTGTGACAGGCGCAAAGGATGAAGACACCTTGACTTCGTTAGCCAATCGCTTGATTACATTGGACAGGGTTTTATCTCCACAAGAAAAAGTAAAAGCAAAGGAATTGAGCAATGGGCTGCCGTTATCCGCAATAGCAGGTGATTTATTGGATGCATATGATGAAGATAAAATATCGGAACAGATTGAACTCTTGCCGGATAAAAACAATCTATCGCCCAAGTTTCAGCGGGATAAAGCGATAGACGTTTTAACACAAAGTGCGTCACTACCTATTTGTTCGCCGCAGTTGCGAGAATTTATTCTGAATGCACGTAAAGCACACGACCAGATTATCGACCCAACTTTAGATACTGTAATCAATATCGGTTGGACAGATGATTTAGGGTATAAAGCCGAAGATACTATCCGAAATTTTAGGCAATTTATTGAAGACAACAAAAATGAGATTGAAGCCTTGAATATTATTTATTCACAAACCTATAAAAATCGTCCGTTGACATTGAAAATGGTGGAAGAACTCTATTCTGTCATGCAACAATCGCCGTATCATTTCACTACCGACAAATTGTGGGCTTCCTATTCCGTCAAATTTTCGGATAAAGTTAAATCACGCAGTATTCAAAATAAATTGACTGACCTTGTTTCGCTTATTCGCTTTGAATTGGGTTACACCAAAAAACTCAACTTGTTCTCGGCAGAGGTGAATGTTAAATTTCAGGATTGGATTTTTAAAAAGAATGCCGGTCATGGTCAGTTTGCAGAGGAACAAACCCAATGGTTACGGATGATACGAGACCACATTGTTACGTCTCTTTCTATCACTAAAGATGATTTGGAAAACGCACCGTTTGACGATTATGGAGGATTGGGTAAATTCTACAGGCTGTTTGGCAATGAATATGAGGAAATTTTGGAAGAAATAAATGTGGCGTTGGCAGCGTAATTCAATTACGAATGACGAGAAAGAGTATAATTTAGATAAAAAAATAAAATTAATATAATGGCAGAAAAATATTCAGTAGCAAACAAAAGCGTTGAGCAGATTTTAAATGAAATTAAGTCAAAAGAAATAGCAATACCTGAAATACAACGTCCTTTTGTATGGAAACCCAAACAAGTCAGAGATTTGATAGATTCCCTATATACAGGCTATCCAACAGGTTATTTGATTATTTCGCAAAGTCCAAATATGCGGTTGAAAAATGGACAAATTTCTCAAGGCGAAAAAATAATGATTGATGGACAGCAACGAACAACTGCCCTAATGACAGCCATTCTGGGATTTGAGGTTGTTAATGCAAAGTTTGAAAAAAAAGCTATCAAGATTGCATTTAATCCATTGGCTGAAGATACGAATGAAACATTTAAAGTACAGGACAATGCAATTCTAAAAGATAAAAAATGGGTTGCCAATATGGCTGATATTTTCAAGCCTGACTTTAGACGAGGCGGTTTTGTGTCAAAATATTGTTCCGATAATCTTGAAATGAATGAAGATACCTTACATGACATTTTGGATAATCTTTTAGGGCTGAGAAATAGACAAATTGGCGTAATAACTTTGGACAAAGATTTGACAATAGACGAAGTAACAGAAATATTTATACGAATTAACAGTCAAGGCGCAAAACTTAATCAATCTGATTTTGCAATGTCTAAAATTGCGGCAAATACAAAATTTGGCGGAAATATCCTTCGTAAAGCAATTGATTATTTTTCTCATTTGGCTGTTGCTCCGGATTGGTATTCGGAAATGAAAAATGATACTGAATTTTGTGATTCCGAATATTTTCAAAAAATAAAATGGTTGAAAGATGACAGAGAAGACATTTACGACCCTGATTATGGCGATATTTTAAGAGTTGCATTTATGTCGCAATTCGGCAGAGGAAAAATGAAAGACCTTGTTAGTTTGCTAGGAGGAAGAGATTTTATCACAAAGGATTACAAAGAAGAAATTGCAGAGGTTTCATTTGAAAAATTGAAAATCGGAACTCTTTCTTTTATGAATATATTTAACTTTCAAGACTTTGTATTAGCGATGAAATCGGCAGGTTTTATTTCGAGTTGGTTAATTAATTCGCAAATGACACTGGATTTTGCTTACACATTGTATCTTTTGTTAAAAAATTCTCACATTGATAAAACAAAAATCAAGCAATATGTGGCTAAATGGTACGTATTAAGTACCCTTACAAGTCGTTATATTGGTTCGCCCGAAACAGTTATGGATGCCGATATGAGACGAATCGTAGAAAAAGGATTCTTGGAATTTTGCAAAGAAACGGAGGAAGCTGAACTTTCTGATACTTTTTGGGAAGTTGGGCTTGTTCAGAATTTAGAAACTTCTGTCGTTAACAGTCCATATTTTAATGTTTTTGTGGCTTCGCAAATTCGTTCCAATGCAAATTCTCTGTTTTTAACAGGTACAAAAGTTGCTGACCTTGTTTCATTAATAGGCGATATTCACCATGTTTTCCCAAAGCAATATTTGATTAACAATGGAATAAATGACAAAACTAAATATAATCAAATAGCTAATTACGCTTTCTTGGATAAAGCGATAAACATTGCCATTGGGAAAAAATCTCCTAATGTATATTTCAAAGAAATTGAAAATCAATGTAACATAAAACAATCTGTTTATGGAAATATTATTGATGAAAATTTACTGAATGAAAATTTAGACGAAAATTGTATCCCGAAAGAGATTTTGCAAATGACTTCTGATAATTATGAAGAATTTCTCTTAAAACGCAGAAAACTGATGGCAAAAAAAATAAAAGGGTACTATTATTCATTATAATGTTATCTCACAATATGAGAGCAAACCAAATTATTACCCACAGTACTTTCGTAGTTCGTAATTTTTAATTCGTAATTGAAATGAGTGCAATCCATCAAAAAATATGGTCTATGGCAACCGTCCTGATGGGCGATGGTGTGTCTAATAGTGATTATTTGGAACAACTGACTTATCTGTTGTTCCTGAAAATGACGGACGAATACAATAAACCTCCCTATAACCGTAATATCGATATCCCGAACGATTGCAACTGGGAGGCATTAAAATCCAAAAACGGGACGAAACTATTTGAACATTACAAATACATCCTCGATACACTTGCCAAGCAAAGCGGAACATTGCAACAAATATACACCGGAGCACAAAACAAAATCAGTAATCCGGCAATGCTTTCCCGTATTATCCAAATGATTGATGCCGAAAATTGGTCGTCCATGTCGTCCGATGTCAAAGGAGATATTTATGAAGGATTGTTGGCAAAAATTGCGGAAGACACCAAAAGTGGCGCCGGACAATATTTTACGCCCCGCGCATTGATTAATGCGATGGTGAAATGCGTAAATCCCGAAAAAAGAAAAACCATTGCCGACCCTTGTTGCGGTAGTGGAGGATTTTTATTAGCTGCAAAATCGTTTATCACACAGAAATACGAAAAACAGTTGGATAGAAACGATAAAGAATTTTTGAAATATCATACTTTTCGTGGGTGGGAGATTGTTCAAAGTACCTACCGGCTTTGTCTGATGAATTTATTTCTGCACAACATTAGCGATTTTGAAGGAGTTCCACCAATTATACGTAATGATTCCCTTTTATCAGACCCGGGCGAACGATTCGATTATGTGCTGACTAATCCGCCTTTCGGCAAAAAATCCGCCTTGACTTTCACCAATGAAGAAGGCGAACAAGAACAAGAAGATTTGGTTTATAACCGTCAGGATTTTTGCGCAACCACGTCCAACAAACAGTTGAACTTTGTACAACATATCCGTACCATTTTGAAGACAAACGGTACTGCTGCCGTCGTTGTCCCCGATAATGTGCTGTTTGAAGGTGGTGCAGGCGAAGCTGTCCGTAAAAAACTGTTGGAAACAACTGATTTGCACACGATACTACGGCTTCCAACCGGGATTTTCTACGCGCAAGGCGTTAAGGCGAATGTGATTTTCTTTGAAAATAAAAACGCAAGTCCAACACATCAAACAAAAAAAGTTTGGATTTACGATTACCGCACTAACATTAAATGTACGTTAAAAAAGAACCCACTCAAAGAAAGCGACCTTGATGATTTTGTGAATTGCTACAATTCTGAAAACCGTTTCAACCGAAAGGAAACCTATTCGGAAGAAAACCCGAATGGTCGTTGGCGAAAATATACTTACGAAGAAATCATTGCCCGCGATAAGACAAGCCTTGATATTACGTGGCTCAAATCCGGTGAAGACACAATAAATTATTCGCTTGCGGAATTAATGACGATGATAGAAGAAAAGAGCCAAAATATACTGGCTGCGGTGAGTTCTTTGAAAAATATAATCGAACAAATAGAAGAATAGAAATGGATACAATAGATACATTATACAAAGAATGGTTATCATTACAGCCTTTGAAACCGGAAGATCAACAACGTTTGGACAAAAAGTTCATGTTGGATTTTAATTATAATTCCAATCATTTAGAAGGCAATACCTTGACTTATGGTCAAACAAAACTTTTATTTCTATTCGGCGAAACAATCGGAAATGCCAGTTTAAAAGATTACGAGGAAATGAAAGCGCACAACGTGGGTTTGGAAATGATAAAGATAGAAGCATTGGATAGGGAACGGACACTATCAGAAACATTTATCCGTGAATTGAATAACACCATATTGGTACGCAATTTTTGGAAAAATACAAAGACAGCATCGGGACAATTCACCCGCTATGAAATTAAAGTAGGTGTATATAAAACCTGCCCAAATTCGGTAATAACGACAACAGGGGAATTGTTTGAATATGCCTCCCCTGAAGAAACACCTGCACTCATGACAGATTTAATTGCATGGTATCGTGAAGAAGAAAAAAAAGGAGTATTGTCACCTATTGAATTAGCCGCCCTGTTTCATTATCGCTATATCCGCATTCATCCGTTTGAAGATGGGAACGGTCGCATTGCCCGATTATTGGTCAATTATATTTTGTTGAGAAATAATTATCCGATGATAGTAATTCAAAGTAAAGAGAAAGAATCTTATCTAAAAGTTCTTCATCAATGCGATGTAGCTGTGGGAATCATTCCTTCGGATGGAGCTTTGGCTAAATTAAAGCAGGTTGAACCATTTGTTGATTTCATTGAATCGAAAGTCATTAAGACACTTTTCGATAATATTGAAACTGTCAAAACCCAAAAAGGTG
>SNRY01000718.1_pt1 | contig 10447 bp, 11 predicted proteins | sample 4693421 | NCBI WGS metagenome assembly SNRY01 (sample SAMN11003215, study PRJNA524138) | termite gut metagenome | isolation source: Bacteroidetes bacterial symbionts from single cell of protist host amplifed... | host: Streblomastix strix ... | reverse complement strand
ATAATTAATAGTCAGAAATTTTGTTTATATAGAAAAAAGGTATAAATTTGAACCCGAAATGGATGCAGAATAAGTTACGCCAGGTACGCCATTTAAGTGCTAAAGTTTTGGGACTAATTCGTAGCCATCATTCATAGAAAAAGTATAAATAGTTGATATTTAGGAATATACGGGATTAGGTTCATGTCCCCCCGCTTCCGCAAATAACGCTGATTATCAGCAAGTTACAAGATTAACACCCGACTTTACACCACACAATGGAAAGGCGGGTGTTATTTTTGTTCCTAGGCTTTTTTTGAATATATTCATAAGGTAGTCAGTTTTTGGCTCACCAGCAAAACCCTGTGTTCAAGCATAGATTTTAGTCAATCTAAACAAGAAGAATTTCACATCAGTCACTCCTTTCAATGAAGTTCTGAAAGCCTTAATTTTCGCATTGAAAGATTCAGCTGAAGCATTGGTTGAACGATTGATGAAGAAGTTCACTATTTCATCGTAATGCTCATAAACCGTAGCAGCGATAGTATTAAATGATTTGAATTCGGAATCTGTTACTTGATTGTACCACTTAGCAAGGCTCAGTCTGGCAGCATCTTTGATTGTGTTTTTGGAGAAAATCATTCGCAGGGAATGTGTTAATGAATATCCCTTTTCGATATCGGGATACTGCTCAAAAAGTATTTTAGCTCTTTGTTTTTGTTTATCTGTCCATTTGTCGGCAGATTTAAAAAGCAGGTATCGACTTCGAGCCAATAACTGTTTTGGTGAATCGCCGTTATCAAGTTGTTGGGGGATGTATTTTTCGCCCGCTAATTTGGCTTGTTCCCTGGCTTGGGTTTCCTCATTGATGGCATCCCAACGATGGGCTATACGCATTTCCTGCAAGGCATCGTATGTTAACTTCTGTACATGAAAACGGTCGATGACGCGAATGGCTTTAGGAAAACAGCGGCAAACTATTTTACGCATTGAATCTGCCATGTCCAGGGTTACTTCTTCCACCCTGTTGAGCAGTTCCTCCGGTATGCGTTCCAACACTTCGATGACTTGTTCCGATGCCGTTCCCCCTACTATCGCTACAATAGTGCCTTTCCTGCCTTTGGCTGCCTTGTTGGTGAGTATCGTATAGAGTTCTCCATCGCTAAAAGAGGTTTCGTCTATACTCAATTGAGTACCCATGTTTTGAGGAAACAAGAGCCAGTCTTGGGCATGAGACTTCGGCTCCCAATGGGAGTAATCACTCAAATGTTCCTTGTAATGACGCTCCAACTGAACGCCATTGATATGATAATGTGGTTCAAGAGATTGGGCAGGTATCGGGCGGGTATCCAAATGCTTCTTTTAAAAAATACGCGAATTCTTTTGAATAACGCGTCCCCTCTGCCACTAAATCCCAACTGCGGGAATAACTTTTTCCTGATTCGTCAACCCAACGCCTACGCCGTACATGAAGGAGTACTTTTTTGTCTCTCAGGGGAAAATCTTTTATGGTGGAAGAGGCATAAAATCCATTGCCCGATAAGTTGAGATGCGCGTACTCCGAAGGGATTACCGGAAGTTCATCCAAATGAAAATGCACTATGTCGCCCTCTTTTTTTATATCTACCAACTCAAAATAATCGATAAGCTCCGATGGGAGAACATACTTCACTAATTCTGATAACATACCTTGTTCTAACATAATGATTCTTGAGGACAAAAGTAATAGGTTTCAACTCAAGAACACAGGGTTTTGCTGGTGAGCCCAGTTTTTCCCTTTTAGTATTTATATTTTCGGAGGTGATTTAACTTATACATACCCGAAAATAATATTGATGAATGGCAACCTTTGTGTATCAAGGCATGGTCGCCTATAAATAGATTTCCACAACCTCTGTACAAATGTACAAAGAATTTTGTTCTTTCGATTTTTTTTGCGCTTTGGCAATTGGGGCAATGAAGGGTTATCTTATTTTCATATACAAACAGAAACCGTATACTCTAAATTGCCAATTTTTTATGACTACATACTTTTTAAATCACCTCCGAAATTTTAAATACAAAACTGTATTTTCATTATGCAAACAAAAAGATTGCTCTAAATATCAAATTATTCATAATAAAGTTCTTTCTTTGTAGAAAGAGTTAGGTTAACTTGAGATTATGGATAAAAGTGCATATATCAAAGTTTTGAAAAGTCATAAGACTACTTGCGTTTATTTGAAACAAATAAATTCGAATAAAGCGAATAAATATATGAAGTATAATAATAGATTAACATATATCACATTAATCTTTGCTGTTATATTATCTGCTATAGCGTTTATTGATAAAAATTTTATCATTGATTTATTTAGTTTGAATAAATATATTGTAAATAATTCAAATCAAATTAAAATAATAGATTTATGCTTCAATGGGCTTGCTTTACTTGTTCTGATTTTAACATTAATCAATCTACTATGTAGGTTTCAAGAAAAGTCATCAATATATTTTCACACAGTAATAACCTTATCATCAATGATAGGAGATATTAATCTTTTACTAAATATAGAAATAGAAGATGACGAGGTTAAATTTCTGGAAAAATTTAACCTCGTAGTGGCAAAATATAATGGGATGTCAGACTATTTACCCCAACATACAGATAATGATTTTTTGAAGGCTAAATATGACACAAAGATTAAGAGGGAGTTGAGTAATTTAATCAAAGAAAACAGGGTTCCAAAATGGAAGATGAATATATATTGTTTCAAATTAAAAATTTGTTTGGAAATAGATAATAAAAAGAAAAGTGATGTGTAGTACTTCAAGTATAAGTAATGAAGGAAAAATACAAATCCTTAATATATTAGAAAAAAATAATTATTGCATTTCGATATTAAAATTTGTAAAACAGTTGTCTGAGGAAAATTTGTGGATAGGGGGTGGATTCATCCGTAATATCGTATGGGATGAAAAACATGCTCACAAAATCAATACAGAATTCGGAGATATCGACGTGTTTTATTTTAATTCAAAATGTATAGATAAAGATCGAGATATTGAAATCGAAAATGCATTAAGAGAAATTGCCCCCAATGTAGAATGGTCTGTTAAGAATCAAGCAAGGATGCATTTACACAACCATGAAGCACCATATATTTCTTTAGAAGATGCGTTATTTAAATTCCCAGACACAGCATCATCAATAGTTGTTCGGTTAAGTAAAAATAGTAATATTGAATTTATAGCACCATACGGTTATTCTGATCTTTTCAATTTATTAGTAAGACCAACTCCCATTTTTCTTAATAATGAAATTAAAATGCAGAGATATTATCAACGAATTAATGAAAAAAAATGGACAGTTAAATGGCCTAATCTAATAATTCAAAAATGTCAAATATGATACTGATTCGTAAGATGCTTACGGTGAGCGTTCTTTCATGTCTGTATTTTTCCCATGATTTGAATCGGAATATTCAGTAACCGGAGGTGATTAAAAGTATGCTCTAATCTTACACATACTCCGAAATTAATATCAAAGAAAGCTAAATCAAACGGCAATCGCAAAACAATGACTGTCATAATCCCAGCCCTTTGTTTTTAGATATATTAAAGGTGTTAGCCTTAATTCTCTGCTGAAATTCTTTGTGTTTCTGCCTGAACCAATCTGCAACATTCATTTCATTAATCATCAATTGCAATTTATTCGGATTATCTGGTTCTTTCTCAATTTTCACTTTTGCATCTTTCACCTCAAAATATTGCTTGTGTTCAAAGGAATACAATTTGCCGGAAGCAATAGACAGAGTAATGCCTTTAAGTAATCCCCTGACGGCATCAATTGTGAATCCAATCTTTTGGCATAGTTCCGCTATTCGTAGTTGCTCTTTCATCATAGGAAACAATTCATGAATCAAATTCAGTTCCTCCTGTGCTTTGTATGGTTCGTAATCCTGTTTGGCTTTTTGGAGTTTGGTTTCAATGATACTCAATTCATTATCTTTTCTACGAACATACTCATCCATTACTAAATATTTGTCTCTTGCCTCGTCTTTCAGGTCATAGACGTGACGGACTTCTTCCCTAGTTGCTTCTTTCTGCTCCTGTAACTCTTCAATCTCCCCCTTCAGATTTTCATTTTTCACATACAACTCTCTATAATATTGCTGCGTATTGATATGTTTGGCTTGGGAACCTTCAATGCCCCGCTGCAATCCGTAAACTTGCATCCTCCGGGCATAACTGTCCTGATACCCTTTCAGCTTATCCCTCGCCATTACATCATCAGCGCATAGCCGGGCAGCATTTGGATTCTTCTTCTTGTATTTCTTTTTGCCTTCGATTGGTTTTTCCTCTTTGGCTTTTCTTCTTTCACCGGTAACAATAGGCACAATCGTCGCATGAATGTGAGGCGTCGTTTCATCTCTATGCAAAACAGCCGATACAACATTGTCCGCACCGAACGTTTTCTGTAGCCAGTCAACATTGTCGGCACACCAATCATTTAGGTTTCCGGCATCTTCAATACGCTTCATATCTTCCGAAGTTCCCGAAAGCATCACCCCTATTGCCCGAACTTGATTCTTTCCTATTTTGCGGGTAATTCCGGCATTTTCTATCCGGTGTTGTATCGCTTCGGTACGGTTCTTTACACTTTGAGGAAACCCTATCAATTCCCGATTCAAATGCGTGCGACTTTCATCCGCATTTTTCGGATGGATTGTCCGCTCGATATGGGCGGACGTTCCGGCATCGTTATCTGACGCCTTTTTCAAATGAAGTACCACATATCCCATAGTATGATGTCACTTATTTGTTATACATTTGTAGTTTGATTGTCCGACTTCTTCAAGGAAGTCCATTGGGAGGATTCCAAAGGGGGAGCCCCTTGGCTTATTGGGGCATTTTTTAGCGTAGAGCAACGGAGCGTGAAAAAAAAGCCCTAATAAGCTAGGGCAATTGTTTCAAATATCCCCTGCTCGTCGATGCGCTTTAGCGTTTCATCCCCCTGCTTTGCCGTTTTTCCTGAACCTGTTTTCCCCCCACTAAATAATCGTTTAAGTCTTTGTACTCGCGATAATGTACTGATCTGTCGAAAACGTTCAAACCGCATTTGCTACGGATTTCCTCGTAAGCGGAAGCACCAGCCTTATCGTTATCCAAATAGCAATACTTCTCTTTGTAACCGCTGATGATGTCAATCCCTTTGAGGGTATTGGAAACGGAATTTAGAATGATATAATCCTGTTTCTCCAAGTTTGGATATTCGGGATTGTGTGTTCGCTTTAGGGTCAGATAAGAAAGGTAATCCATAAATCCTTCGAAAATGCAGCAGGAATCATTTCCCTGTTTTATGGTCGTTATTCCTTTAGGAGAGAGCGTACCTTGAAAATATTTATTCCGTAACTCATAACCACCAAGGTTATTTTCAAAACCAATGGCAAAGTAGGATTTGTCTTTAAACCGGAAATGGACTTCTTTACAAAGCTGCTGTGCAAATGGAATATGAATCTTCCGTTCTTTAAGGTATTGGATGAGCAAGGGATTTTTCAACGGAAGTATCCGTATATCTTCATAGGCGGATAAATTCTCTTGCCGGCGAAAAGAAAAAGAGTTGACAGGAGAAATCCTTGAGGTTTTACCTGAAAGGATTTGCAGTGCATGGGATATGTCCTCTATCCCCTGTTGTTCCATTACAAAGAAAAGAATGTCTCCACCTTTTCCCATCCCAAAGTCAAACCATTGGTTACGGATAAGGTTTACCTTAAATGAGGCTTCAGTTTCTTTCCTGAAGGGAGAGTAATACCAGAGATTGTTCCCTTGCTTTTTACAAGGTGTTATCCCGATGGATTGCAGGTAGTCTGCAAGGGGAATGTTTTTTGCTTGAGCTATATTCATATAATGATGTGTTTTTAGAGATGGATGAGTAGTTGAATCTTGCATATGAGCCTATTGGCAGGATTGAGAATTCTTTTTCTTTTCGCCAGCAACATCTGAGAGACTAAACCGGTTTAAACCTCTTAAACCAGTTTAGTTTAGTTTACTATATATATACCTAAACTAAACTAAACCTCTTTTTTAAGGTTTAATAATGGAAATCAGGGTTAAACCGGTAGCATTTATCCTCTTTGAGAATCATTCGCTTGTTTTCCAGAAACACCTTAAGTAATTTGGCTTTGTTGGTTCCAAAGGAAAAACCGGCAAGGGCATAACTCTTTTGAAGTTTTCCTATCAAACTGTTATATGAAACCTGTTCGGCTTCTGAAAACAGGATTGCCAATGCTTCCCTGTGCTTGGCTTCCGGCACTTCCCTGTAATCGAAACCTTTCTGTGAAACAGTTTGCTTGGGCTGGTAATCATCCAGTAATTCAGGTAAACCTTGTAAGTTGATACGAAAAGCGAAGGGGTCGAAGTCTATATCACGGATATAGGAAGAAGTAACGGAACTGATGTCTCTGTCCAACTCGTCTTTGGTAATCTGTAAAACGGTTTCGGCTTTGTTATTCAGTTCCGTACCCAGATGTCCTCTGGTATTGTCATCCCCCTTGTTCAGATGTAAAACCGTATGGATATGGATTTGCCTCTCTTCTGTCCACTGCATCAGCTTGGTAATCAGTTCGGTCGCTTCGGCGGGAGAGTTAATATCGTAAGCCAAATCCCGAACACCGTCAATGATTACCAGTCCCAATCCTTCACTATGGTAAATGGCTTCCTCAATAATTCCCAGCCGTGTTTTAGGACTGTATTTTCTTAAAGAGAGGAACTCTAATGTGTCAGGCTGGCTGCCGGTAGGTAGCCCCGATAATTGCAGGATACGTTTTAATACCCGTTGGCAATGGAACTTGCTTTGCTCGGTATCGGCATAAAGAATTCTCCGCTTACCCTGCGGCAACGAAGCCGAATAGTTCAGTATCATGCTATTAGTGAGTGCTGCCGCAACAATGGCGCATACATTGAATGTCTTCTTGCTTTTGGCTTTGCCCGTGGATGCACTGAAATTGCCCAAAGTACCGATGATAGAATCCTCCACCCGCAGGATAACAGGGGGTTGAAGGAATTCATCCGTAACAAACAAGCGGGAGTTCTCCCATAGCTGGGAGAGAGTTGGTACCCCGCCGGTTTTTACTTGCGCTTCCATTACCTGCGCCCTCCCTGCTTACGTCCTGCCAGTTCAAGGGCAAGGTCTGCCTCCACAATGATTTTACGTCCTATCTGTGTGATGGCTTTATCAATCTTTCCGCTTTGCTTAATGCGGTTGGCGGTGGGAATACTGCACCCGAACAGGCGGGCAATACCGGATATACCATAAACATATCTCTTGGAGGTATCATTTAAGGTGACCGGTTGTGTTTCTTTGTGCTCCGAGTTTTGCTGAAGAAATAAAAATTCTTCCCCCGTCATTTGCCACAATGGCTTCTCTTTTAATTCATGGATATTCATAGCCTGTCGTATTGTTTAATACAAAAATACGAAAGGATATGCTAAGATATTCCGTTTTTTCTTTGGTGGCAGCATTTGGCGTCGCTGTGGCAGCATTTGGCGTCGCTGATTAAGATTGCCTGATTTATTTTTTGTATTTTTGTTTGAAATTTGACAATTCAAAAATCAAACAAATGAATAAATGGAAATAGCGAATATCAATAATAAAAGCAATCAGTTACTGCTCGGAATAGAGAATCTAATTGAACAAAAGAGTAGAAATGTTGCTGTATATTTAAACGCGGAAATTAGCCGTTTGTACTGGTCAATAGGCAATTACATTATTACTGAAATGCAATACGAAACCTATTCCCAACACGGACAACAAATCCTTGCGACACTGTCGCAACAATTAACTGAAAAGTTTGGCAAAGGTTACACGTATTCTGCCTTAACACGAATGATAAAAGTGGCAGAAGCTTACAATGAAGAAATGTTTGCGACAGTGTCGCAAACATTAAGTTGGAGTCATTTCATTGAACTTGTTTCTATCGAAGACTGCACAAAAAGAATGTTTTACCAACAAATGTGTATAGCCGAAAAATGGAGTATTCGCACATTGCGGCAAAAAGAAGATGTAATGCTTTTTGAACGAACAGCCATTGCAGCAAAACCCGAAGATATTATTTTACAGACACTGCAAGAAACAGACAACACAAATTTAAGTCCAGATTTGGTTTTCAAGAACACTTATATTCTTGATTTTTTGGGGTTAAGCGGATATTTTTCAGAGAAAGACTTAGAAGAAGCCATTCTTAGCCAATTGGAAAAATTTATTTTAGAATTAGGGCAAGGTTTCGCCTTTTTGGAGCGCCAAAAACGCATTCCTATCGACAGCATAGACTATCACCTTGATTTGCTTTTCTATCACAGAAAACTAAATCGTTTAGTGGCGATAGATTTGAAATTAGGAAAATTCAAACCAAAACACAAAGGGCAGATGGAGCTTTATTTGAAATATTTGCAAAAACACGAACAACAACCGCACGAAAATTCGCCCATAGGTTTACTTCTTTGTAGCGAAGGAAACACAGAGCATATAGAACTATTAATGCTTGGCGAAGAAAACATTAAAGTAGCGCAATATCTTACCCAATTGCCCGATAAACAATGGTTTATTGAAAAACTCCAAAAATCTATTGCTATTGCTCAACAAAATGTAAAAGGGTTAAATTCAAATAAATAGACATGTAGAAAACAATAAAAAAATCATTTTAATAAATAAAATATAATGCACTCGCCTCAATCCATAAAATACAAATCCGTTTTGAAAGATGAATACCCGCATGGGAGGGATATGCAGCTATACAAATTCACAAGACAGTAAATCCGTATCAATAAAGGCGGCAGTGTTTGGAATCGGTGATTTTCTGTATGCCCGGACAGTGGGGTATTGAAGATGTGTGTGTTTCTTGCGGAACTCAGTCATAGTTTATTGAATTTGTCCATTGCGGTAGCTTTTATGTCGTCTGCAATGTCAATGTAGGGCTTCATCGCCTTATAATCACTGTGTCCCGTCCATTTCATTATCACTTGCGCCGGAATACCCAAAGACAAAGCATTGCAGATGAATGTCCGCCTACCGGCATGAGTACCCAACAGGGCATATTTAGGAGTAACTACATCAATGCGTTCGTTCCCCTTGTAATACGTTTCCCGTATAGGCTCGTTTATCTGAGCCAGCTCTGCCAATTCCTTCAGGTAATCGTTCATCTTCTGATTGGATATAACCGGAAGGGCTTTATCATCTTCAAAGGCGGTACCCTTGTATTTGTCAAGAACGGTTTTACTGTGGTTGTTTAACTCGATGGTAAGGCTGTCGGCTGTCTTGACGGTGGTTACCTCTATATGACCGCTCTTGACATCGCTGCGTCTGAGGTTGAATACATCCGAATACCTTAAACCCGTGAAGCAACAGAACAGAAACACATCCCGCACCCTCTCAAGGTATTTCTTGCTTTCAGGTATGGGGTATTCCCGCAGCCTGTTTAATTCCTCCCACGTGAGGAATATGACTTTCTTCTGGGTGGTTTTCAGTTTGGGCTTAAATACCTCAAAAGCTCTATTTTCAGTATATCCTCTCTCTACTGCCCAACGTAAAAACCAACGCAAAAAATCAAGCTGGTTATCTATGGTGCTGTTTCGCATTTTCTTTTCTACCCGAAGATAATTCACATAGTCCGTTAGCCTGAATTCATTCCAATCGTTAAATTGGATGTCTTTATCAAAGGCTAAGAGGTGGTTCTTCACGGAAGCGAATTTCTCATAGGTCGAGAAAGTCCAGTCGTTTTTGGCACCTCTTTCCTTTACAAAATCATCGAACATCTCAAAGAAAGGATGCTTGAGAGTGTCCATACTTTTCCCCTTTTGTTTTTCTGTGAAGGCTGTCTTGACTTGCTGGGGAGTCGGAATGGTTTCAGCTATTTCAAACTCTTTAAAAATAGTTTGTATGTCCGCATAATATTTCGATAAATCATTATTTATCTGCGATGCATTTTGTTTTAGTTTGTTGGTACATCCGTTCTTCACTCTTTGTGCTGCTTCATCCCATTTAGCAACATCAATCCGGTAGCCGGTTGTGAATTCTATTCTTTGTCCGGCGTACATCACTCTCATGCGTATGGGAACATTTATCACGATGGGTTTGTCATTCTTCTTCCTGCTTTCAAGGGAAAAGATGATGTTTCGTTTGATATTCATTGGGCATTTATTTGAGATAAGTTTAGCTTCAATTCATCACCCAAAAATACACCCTATTATTGATATATGCAATGATAGTATTAGATATTTTACTTAAATAATAGTTTGTAATAACCTGTTTATTAATAAGTAATTGACTGAATTTAATATTCTATGATTTTATAGCTGATAGAACCCCCGCTTCCGCAGCAGGCTACGCCAATAGCCGCCAAAACTAAGCCAAGTCCTACAATATCAACAAATTGTAGGACTTTTTCTTTGTATTTTGGCTGTGACCTACGCCATCTTTAAGCCACAAAAC
>SNRY01000717.1_pt1 | contig 10454 bp, 8 predicted proteins | sample 4693421 | NCBI WGS metagenome assembly SNRY01 (sample SAMN11003215, study PRJNA524138) | termite gut metagenome | isolation source: Bacteroidetes bacterial symbionts from single cell of protist host amplifed... | host: Streblomastix strix ... | reverse complement strand
GATTCAGACCGATCCATAAAAGGTGGATTGTAGAAAGAACTTTCTCTTGGTTTGATGATAACAGAAGGTTGTGTCGCAATTATGAGTTGACCTTTGATTCGGCAGAGGAAATGGTCAAAATCGCTTCTATAAAATTATTATTGAATAAAATTTAAACAGGCTCTTAATAATTAAACTCTTATTTGATGAAAAAAAGTAGTTATATCATTTTTTTGATTTTGTTGTTTTTCGGATTTACGGCTTGTCGGTCGTATAAGAACGTGCCTTATCTACAAGGCGTGGATTCATTGGATTTAGGATTTTATAAAACCCAACTATATGATGCCCGGATTATGCCAAAGGATCTGTTGACGATTAGTGTGAATAGTACGGATCCGGAAACGGCACGACCGTTCAATTTAACAGTGGGGGCTACACAGATGAGCGTTGCTTCGTCTCTTTCTACTCAACCTTCACTTCTTCCCTATTTGGTGGATAACGATGGGAATATAGATTTTCCCATGATCGGATTGCTGCATGTAAGCGGGTTGACTAAAAAGGAGTCTGAAACATTGATCCAGGAGAAGCTGAAACCTTATATCACGGAAACACCGATCGTTACGGTGAGGATGATCAATTACAAAATATCGGTGATAGGTGAAGTGAGCCGTCCGAATACTTTTGTTGTTGCCAATGAGAAAATCAATCTGTTTGAAGCACTGGCTATGGCAGGCGATATGACTATATATGGTATGCGCAATAATGTGCAATTGATCAGGGAAAACAGCGAGGGAGGACGGGAGATTGTGACACTGAATTTGAATGATGTCGCTATCCTTACTTCACCCTATTATTACTTGCAACAAAACGACATTTTGTATGTGATTCCCAATAAGACCAAAGCAAAAAGTTCCGATATTGGTACGTCTACTACTATTTGGTTTTCAGCGACCTCCATCCTGATATCAATTGCCAATTTGTTTATCAATGTACTTCGCTAATTTGTAGTTTATAATGAAAGATGATAATTTAAACAACAGCGGGAATGACGTTATTGAAGAAGATAGCATAGATTTGGTGGCCATTTTCTTGAAATGCCTGTCGTATTGGAAATGGTATCTGATAGCTATCATTGCGTGTATACTATTGGCGTGCATTTATTTACACTATTCTATTCCCGTATATAATATATCCGGCATGGTGCTGATCAAAGACGAGAATAAGAAGGGTAATGTAGGGATGGCTATGATAGAGAACTTCGGTCTGATGAACTCTACAGCGAATAATCTGGATAATGAAATTGAAATTATTCGTTCTAAAACCGTGGTAAAAAATGTGGTGGAAGAACTTAAACTCTATATCTCCTATTACGCTAAGAATGGATTCAGATCCATAGATTTGTATCCGTATCCGCCGGTTCAGGTGAGTATGACTGTAACGGATGCCGAAGCATTGGAAAAGGGTTTCACTATCCGGATGAAACTGGATAGTGATAGTACACTCAATGTGTCTGCAGCGATTCCGAATGGGGAAAAAGGTAGGGAGGAGATGGAGAAGCGTTTTAACTCTCTTCCCGGAATATGGGTAACTCCTATCGGAACGCTGATTTTCACGTTTCCCCAATATGAGACAGTTGCAAACGAGGAGATCGGGGAAGTAAAAGAATTTGAAGTAATAATTTCACGTCCCAGCGTGGTTGCTAAGAAATGTTTAGCTAATTTGGATGTACAGCCCAGTACCAAAAAAACTTCTACTTCCATTGTTTCCATTTCATACAAAAACTCCAATAAACAGTATGGAGAGGATTTTGTAAATAAGCTCATTGAGGTGTATAACTGGAATGCCAATAACAGTAAAAATGAAATTGCAGAGAAGACAAAAGAATTTATTGACGAACGTCTTCAGATTATCAATGGAGAGTTGGGCTCTACTGAACAACAATTGCAGGTGTTTAAACAGGATGCCGGATTGACGAATCTGAATAGTGATGCACAATTGGCGTTAACAGAGAATTCCGCTTATGAGAAGAAACGAGTGGAGACTGAAATGCAACTCAGCTTGATTCATTATTTGAGTGAATGTGTTAATGAACCTCAAAGCCGGAACAGGGCTCTCCCAATGAATATTGGTTTGGAAGATAAATCGCTATCGGAATTAATCGTTCAATACAATCAATTAATAGCAGATCGCAATCGGTTATCGCGTACCTCCTCGGAGAACAATCCGGCTTTTGTTACGCTGAATGGTAATATTCAATCCATGTTAAGCAGTATCAAGACAACGGTTATCAGTATAGAAGAGGGATTGAAGATAAACAAACAGGCATTGGACAGGCAGGCTCAGAAATTTACCCGAAAAATCAGCAGTGCTCCAGCTCAGGAGAGAGAGTTCCTCAGTATTAGCCGGCAACAGGAGATCAAAGCCAATTTATACTTAATGCTGCTGCAAAAGCGGGAAGAGAATGCTATTGCATTGGCGGCTACGACGGACAACGCCCAAGTGATTGATCCGGCTATTGCCGACGAAAATCCGGTTTCACCTAAAAAATCCATCATTTTGATGGGCGCTTTACTATTGGGCTTGATCATTCCCACGGGCTTGATTTTTTTACTGGATGCCATTCGGTATAAGATTGTCGATCGCTCGGATGTTGAGAAGCTTTCACACCTTCCGATTATTGGAGAGATTCCAATTGATATAAACAAAGAAAAAACCGGAGCGATTGTTATCAAAGAGAATGATAATAACCTGATGATGGAGGTATTCAGAGATTTGCGTACAAATTTGCAATTCATCATGGGTGATACCGGTAAGAAAGTATTGTTGTCGACATCAACCGTGTCCAATGAAGGGAAAACTTTTATCAGTTCGAATCTTGCCGTCAGTTTTTCGTTGTTGGGAAAGAAGGTCGTGCTTGTCGGTTTGGACATTCGTAATCCCGAACTTCATACTATATTTAAATTCTCGTTCAAGAAAGAGGGCATTTCCTCTTATTTGGCTAATCCCGACAGTTGCGATCTGTTTTCGCTGATAGTGCCTTCCGGTGTAAACCCGAATTTATCTATCTTACCCGGAGGAACGATCCCTCCGAATCCGACGGAGTTGCTGACGAGGCCTGCGCTGGATAGCGCCATCAACAAATTGAAGGAAAGATTTGATTATGTAATTATTGACACAGCTCCTATCGGAGTTGTGTCGGATACGCAAATCATCAGTCGTGTGGCGGATGCCTGCCTGTATATATGTAGAACTAACTATTCACATAAATCCAACCTGCATTTAGCCAACGAGTTGCATGACTCTCATAAGTTGCCTAATATATCCATTGTAATTAATGGGATTGACTTAACGCGGAAACGATATGGTTATTACGGCAAGTACGGGCGATATGGAGGAAGGTACGGCAGATATGGAGGAGCGTACGGCAGATATGGGCATAAGCCTTATGGTTATGGACAGCATAATACAGTTTAGCCATGATTATAGCAGTAGATTTTGACGGAACGATCGTAGAACACCGATACCCGGAAATCGGAAAGGAGATACATTTTGCCGTAGATACGTTGAAAATGCTTATCAATGATAGGCATAGGCTTATCTTGTGGACAATCAGAGAAGGTAAACTGCTGGAAGATGCCGTTGAGTGGTGCAGGAGAAGGGGTATTGAATTTTATGCTGTTAACAAAAGCTATCCGGAGGAAAATGAAGCGCACGGTCACTATGCGCGCAAGATCAATGCAGATGTATATATTGATGATAAAAATCTTGGAATGTTACCGGATTGGGGAGTGATATACAGGATGATTGCTGAAAATAAGATGTTCGATCGTTTTCCGACGGAAGGGAAGATTCTTACTCCTCAGAAAAAGAGGTATTTTTGGCTTAGGAAACAATGATGAATGATTGAGACGCCTAAAATCTTTCATGCGTATAACTACTAACTAGTAATATGGGTTTAATCAGCCAAATTGTAGAACGTGCAAAAGAGAATATTCAGCGCATTGTTCTCCCGGAAGGAACGGAAGAACGTACATTGAAGGCAGCCGACCGGATTTTAGCTGACAATGTAGCCAAACTTATCATTATTGGTAATCCCGACGAAATAAAAGCTCTTGCCGGGAAATGGAATCTAAATAACATCAACAAAGCAACTATTATTGACCCCGAAGACCATGCTAAGAAGGAAGAATATGCGCAACTTCTTTATGAGCTTCGCAAGAGTAAAGGCATAACTATCGAAGAGGCGCGTAAGTTTGTTCTCGACCCGTTATATTTGGGCTGCCTGATGGTTAAAAACGGTGATGCCGACGGTCAGTTGGCAGGCGCACGCAACACAACCGGTGATGTACTTCGTCCGGCATTGCAGATTATCAAAACGATACCCGGCATTACGTGCGTATCGGGGGCGATGCTGCTTATTACCAACACAAAATATGGGAAAGATGGTGTAATAGTGATGGGCGATGTTGCCGTTACGCCCGCTCCGGATGCGGCTCAACTTGCCCAAATAGCCGTTTGCACAGCTCAAACAGCCATAGCCGTGGCAGGTTTCACAGACCCGAAAGTGGCTATGCTCAGCTTCTCTACCAAAGGCTCTGCCAAACACGAAGTTGCAGATAAGGTAATCGAAGCTACCCGTCTGGCTAAAGAAATAAATCCTGCCTTGAAAATTGATGGTGAGTTGCAGGTAGATGCCGCACTGGTGGCTACCATAGGGGCGACCAAAGCTCCGGGGTCAGAGGTTGCCGGCAAAGCAGAGGTACTTATCGTTCCGAATCTGGAGGTAGGAAACATCAGTTATAAATTAGTAGAACGATTGGGTAATGCCGAAGCTATCGGACCGATACTCCAAGGGATGGCTTACCCTGTAAACGACCTTTCACGCGGATGTTGCATAGACGATATATATAAAATGGTGGCAATTACAGCCAATCAAGCCATTGCCCGTAAGCAAACACTAAAATAATCCCGGCAAGAAATGAAAATATTGGTATTGAACTGCGGAAGTTCATCTATTAAATACAAACTGTTCGATATGAACAGGAAGGAAGTGCCGGCTCAAGGCGGAATCGAAAAAATCGGCTTAAAGGATTCGTTCTTGAAATTCACCGCACCAAACAATGAAAGGGTAATCCTCTATCAAGATATACCCGAACACACTGCCGGTATTGAGTTTATCCTGCAGATATTGACAAGTAAAGAACACGGTTGCCTCCATTCGCTTGATGAAATTGCAGCAGTAGGGCATCGCGTGGTTCATGGGGGTGAAAAATTCAATACTTCTGTCCGTATCACCGACGAAGTGATTGACCAAATGGTTCAATGCTCAGACCTTGCCCCGTTGCACAACCCTGCCAATCTGAAAGGCATTTATACCATTTCCAAGCTGTTGCCCAAAGTGCCGCAAATCGGCGTGTTCGATACCGCTTTTCATCAAACAATGCCGGACTATGCCTATATGTATGCTCTTCCTTATGAATTATATACCAAATACGGAGTGCGCCGGTATGGTTTTCACGGAACAAGCCACCGATACGTTTCTCAGCGAGTATGTGAATTTTTAGGCACATCCTCTGCCGGGAAGCGCATTATTACGTGCCACATTGGTAACGGGGGTTCTGTTACAGCCGTAAAAGATGGTAAATCTGTTGATACTTCTATGGGACTCACCCCCGTTGAAGGCTTGATAATGGGTACTCGTTGCGGCGATGTGGATGCGGGAGCATTGACTTACATCATGGATAAGGAAGGACTTGATGGCGCGGGCATTTCCAACCTGCTGAATAAACAAAGTGGTGTTCTCGGTATTTCCGGCGTATCATCCGACATGCGTGAATTGGAAAAAGCCGTTGCCGAAGGCAATAAACGCGCCATTTTAGCCGAAACCATGTATAACTACCGCATTAAGAAGTATGTGGGTATGTATGCCGCAGTCTTAGGCGGAGTAGATATTATCGTTTTCACCGGTGGAGTAGGAGAGAATCAGAGTTCATGCCGTTACGAGGTTTGCAAAGACCTCGAATTTATGGGTGTGAGAATAGACCAAGAAGCAAATGCCAAGATAAGAGGAGAAGAAGCCATAATCAGTACTTCAGACTCTAAGGTAAAAATCGTAGTTATCCCTACCGACGAGGAATTTATGATAGCTTCGGATGCCATGGATATTCTTAACAAATAAGTCTCTCTTCATTTCAACTCATTTGTGATAATATATAGAGCCTGTTTCAATTTGCTTTCTTATCCCCTTTCTGGGAGATAGCTTTGTAGAGCCTGACTTTCCTGCCCTGTTAGTAACGCAGTCCGCATGGGCGTTAGGGATAGAAGCGAAAATCCTTTGGGGGCTGATAAGCCTCAAAAGGATTGTAGCGGATAGCCCGACCCCGGCAGGGGGAACGCTATAATAAAGTGGAAAGTTATTTCGTTTGCATGACTATGTTAGGTAAAAAATACATCCCTATTCCATTCCAACAATTTCTCACAGATCGTGAGCCTATTTCTCACGGATCGTGAGCCTATTTCTCACAGAGTGCGAGCCTATTTCTCACGGATCGTGAGCCTATTTCTCACAGAGTGCGAGCCTATTTCTCACGGATCGTGAGCCTATTTCTCACGGAGTGCGAGCCTATTTCTCACGGAGCGTGAGCCTATTTCTCACGAAGCGTGAGCCTATTTCTCAAATCTATTGCGTAAATTTGTGTGTCGATTACAAATAACAACGCCAAGCATGTTAGAAGATATTAAGAATGCGTGCCGGACGATGGATGAAGGGGGCATAATTCTTTACCCCACCGATACGATATGGGGATTGGGCTGTGATGCGACCAATCCGGAAGCCGTTCGCAGGGTGTATGAGATTAAACAACGTGCCGACAGCAAGGCAATGCTGGTTTTGGTGGATTCGCCCGTTAAAGTGGATTTCTATGTAGAAGAGGTGCCCGAAGTGGCTTGGGATTTGATAGAGTTGGCGGATAAGCCGACTACGATTATTTATTCGGGAGCGCGGAATTTGGCTTCCAATCTTTTGGCGGAAGACGGAAGCGTAGGCATACGGGTAACGGGCGAAGATTTTTCGCAACGGCTCTGCCGGCAGTTTCGCAAAGCGATTGTATCGACATCTGCCAATGTCAGCGGACAGCCGTCTCCCGCTAATTTTAGCGAAATAAGCGGGGAAATAAAATCACGGGTGGACTACATCGTTGCGTTTCGGCAGACTGATGCAAGCCGCCCTCAATCTTCGAGTATCATTAAATTGGGCAGGGGAGGGGTGATAAAGATAATTAGGGAATAGGTTTCAGGTTTATTATGGGTAATAGTTTTAGTGGTTTATGGCAACGCTTCGTTACGTGGCGTGAGCATAAAATTAGCGAAAAGAATTTTATTCTGTCACTCAGCCTTGTCATAGGTCTCCTTTCTGCGGTAGCTGCATTGGTGTTGAAATTCATGATTCACCATATACAGAATTTCTTAACGGATAATTTCAATGCGACGGGTGCCAACTGGCCTTATTTGGTTTATCCGGTAGTGGGTATTTTTCTGTCGGGCTGTTTTGTGCGTTATGTGGTGAAAGATGACATCAGCCACGGGGTAACGAAAATACTATATGCCATTTCCCGTCGGCAGGGGCGCATCAAACGGCATAATATGATGTCTTCTATCGTGGCGAGTTCCATTACCATTGGTTTCGGAGGGTCGGTGGGGGCGGAAGCGCCGATTGTGTTGACCGGCTCTGCCATTGGCTCCAATTTGGGAAATGCGTTTAAGCTGGAACGCCGCACGCTGATGCTCTTGGTCGGTTGCGGGGCTGCGGGCGCTGTTGCCGGCATATTCAAAGCGCCGATTGCCGGATTGGTTTTCACCATTGAGGTGCTGATGATAGACCTTACCATGACCTCCCTCCTGCCTCTCCTCCTATCATCGGTAACGGCTGCTACTTTCTCTTACGTGATGACGGGGCAGGAAGCCTTGTTTAAGTTTCACTTAGACCAACCTTTTGAGCTGGAGCGTATTCCTTACGTCATACTGCTCGGTATTGTTTGCGGTGGGGTTTCTTTTTACGTTACCCGTGCTACGAATGCCTTGGAAGGCTTTTTCAGCCGGTTTGTAAGTCCTTATAAAAAACTGTTGCTGGGAGGAATCATGCTTAGTCTGCTGATTTTCCTGTTCCCACCCCTGTATGGTGAAGGTTACGATACCATAGAGCTACTGCTCAACGGCACAAGTGAAAAGGGTTGGGACATGGTGATGAATAACTCTTTCTTCTATGGGCACGGCAGTCTGCTGTTGATTTATCTGCTACTGATTGTCGTGTTTAAGGCTTTTGCTACGACCGCTACCAATGGGGGTGGGGGCTGTGGCGGGATATTTGCACCGTCGTTGTTCTTAGGTTGCATCGCCGGCTTTGCTTTCTCTCATTTCAGCAACCACATCGCTTTTACCGCCTACCTTCCGGAAAAGAACTTCGCTTTGATGGGTATGGCAGGGATAATGAGCGGGATCATGCACGCTCCTCTGACGGGTGTCTTCCTCATTGCCGAATTGACGGGGGGGTATGACCTCTTCCTGCCGCTGATGATAGTTTCCGTTAGCTCTTACCTCACCATTATTATTTTCGAGCCGCATAGCATTTACTCCATGCGTTTGGCAAAGAAGGGAGAGCTGTTGACGCATCACAAAGATAAAGCGATATTGACATTGATGAATGTAAATAACGTCATGGAGACGGATTTCATTGTGGTACGTCAGGATATGGACTTGGGCGAATTAGTCAAAATCATCTCGGAATCGCGGAGGAATATCTTTCCCGTAATTGACCGTTCCGGCGTATTGCTGGGCATTGTATCGTTGGATGATATTCGTAACATCATGTTCCGCCCCGAATTGTATCACCGGTTTAAGGTCAGCCGGTTTATGAATTCCGTTCCTGCCCACTTGTACAATACGCTTAGTATGGAAGAAGTAATGAGGGTGTTTGACGATAAGAATGTCTGGAATCTTCCTGTGGTTGACGAGAAAGGCAGATACTTGGGGTTCGTCTCCAAATCGAAGATATTCAGTTCATACCGGCAGTTGTTGGTACAGCTTTCTGAAGAATAGAATACATACGACTTATGGAAAAAGAGTTGAGAATAGTATATATGGGTACACCCGAATTTGCGGTAGAACCCCTCCGGCGACTGACCGAAGGCGGCTATAACGTAGTAGGAGTGATAACCATGCCCGATAAACCCGTCGGACGCGGATACAAGGTGCAATATTCGCCCGTAAAGCAATATGCGTTGGAACACAACTTGCCTCTACTGCAACCGGAAAAGTTAAAGGAGGAAGCGTTTATAGATGCTCTTCGCCGTTGGAAAGCCGATTTGCAGGTTGTAGTCGCCTTCCGTATGTTGCCCGAAGTGGTTTGGAACATGCCTCGTTTGGGTACGTTTAACCTGCACGCCTCCCTCCTCCCTCAATACCGCGGGGCAGCCCCCATTAATTGGGCGGTGATAAACGGAGAAACGGAAACAGGCATCACGACTTTTTTTCTGCAACACGAGATTGATACGGGCAGAGTCATTCAGCAAGTGCGCATCCCTATTGCCGATACGGACAATGTAGGAACGGTACATGATAAATTGATGTTGCTTGGTGGTCGCTTGGTCGTTGAGACGGTTGATGCCCTGATTGCCGGTACGGTAAAGTCTGTTCCGCAAGCTGAATTGCCTGTGACGGGAGAGCTTCGTCCGGCGCCAAAGATATTCAAAGAGACCTGTCGTATTGATTGGGGGCAACCGGTGAAGCGCATTTATGATTTCATTCGGGGACTTTCTCCTTATCCCGCTGCTTGGACGGAGCTGCTAATCTCCGGCAACGAGCTTGTTACGATGAAGATATTCGAAAGCGAAAAGAGATTGCAACCGCATCAATTACCGCCGGGGACGGTAAAGACAGACGGTAAGAGCTATATCCATGTGGCTGCATCTGACGGTTTTATCGGTATTCGTTCGTTACAGCTACCCGGAAAGAAACGGTTGGAAACAGCGGAACTATTACGAGGATTTACCCGGAAAACGAATAATGAAGGGTAAAGCCCTCGTTTCACCCTTCATTCTTTATTTATTCTTCAATCCACTTTACGATTTCTTCTGCAAACGGGTCTGTTTTAGGTTCGACAAATCCTGCCCAGTCTCCTTTCGGATCAATCATAAACTTCTGAAAGTTCCATGAAACGGGAGCATCCTGTTTACCGTTCAATGTCTTTTGAGTGAGCCATTCATAAAGAGGAGCCATATCTTCCCCCTTGACTGAAATCTTAGACATCATAGGAAAGGTTACATGATACGTTGAAGTGCAGAAAGTCCGGATCTCTTCGTTCGTACCCGGTTCTTGCGCTCCGAAATTGTTTGCAGGGAAACCGACAATAACAAAGTCTTTATCCTTGTATTTCTCGTACAATGCTTGGAGTTTTTCATACTGAGGAGTCAAGCCGCATT
>SNRY01000716.1_pt1 | contig 10461 bp, 9 predicted proteins | sample 4693421 | NCBI WGS metagenome assembly SNRY01 (sample SAMN11003215, study PRJNA524138) | termite gut metagenome | isolation source: Bacteroidetes bacterial symbionts from single cell of protist host amplifed... | host: Streblomastix strix ... | reverse complement strand
ATCGTGAAATCCCTCACTTCCCTGTCTCAACAGTAGAAGGACACAGTGGAAAGCTGATTTTCGGCAAATTAGGTGGAAAGGAAATAATGGCGATGCAGGGGCGTTTTCACTATTATGAGGGTTATTCAATGACGGAAGTAACTTTTCCTGTACGAATAATGAAAGAGTTGGGCATACAAAACCTTTTCGTTTCCAACGCTGCCGGAGGTATGAATCCTGACTATGAAATAGGTGATTTGGTGCTTATCACCGACCATATCAATCACTTTCCGGAACATCCGTTACGAGGTAAAAACATACCTTACGGACCTCGTTTCCCCGATATGAGTGAAACGTATTCTAAAGAGTTTATCGGTAAGGCTTTGGGTATTGCCAAAGAAAACAATATCAAAGTGCAGCAGGGGGTTTACATAGGTACTCAGGGACCGACGTTTGAAACTCCGGCAGAATACCGGATGTTTCGTGTTTTAGGGGCGGATATGGTAGGTATGTCCACCGTGCCGGAGGTTATTGTTGCCAATCATTGTGGGATGAAGGTTTTCGGTGTTTCGGTAGTTACCGATCTTGGGATAGAAGGAAAAATAGTAGAAGTGTCGCATGAAGATGTGCAACATGCGGCAAATCTGGCGCAGCCCAAAATGACGTTGATTATGCGCGAACTTGTAAATCGTATATAATCTTTGTTATTCAATGAAAACAGAAATAGCGACCCTCGGTGAGTTTGGACTTATCCGGCACCTCACGGACAACATTCATCTGCAAAACGAGTCGAGTAAATACGGTATAGGCGATGATGCCGCCGTGTTGCATTATCCCGAAAAGGAAATACTGGTTACTACGGACTTATTGATGGAGGGAGTACATTTTGACCTTACTTATGTTCCCTTAAAACATTTGGGGTACAAATCGGCAATTGTCAACTTTTCCGATATATACGCTATGAACGGGACACCCAAACAAATAACCGTTTCCATTGCTCTCTCCAAACGTTTTTACATAGAAGATCTGGAGGAATTTTATATGGGGTTGCAATTGGCTTGCAAACAGTATAATGTGGATATTGTGGGAGGAGATACGACTTCTTCGCTTACCGGATTGGCAATCAGCATCACTTGTATCGGTGAAGCGGACAAAGATAAAATAGTCTATCGTAACGGAGCTAAAGACACTGATTTGATTTGTGTTAGCGGTGATCTTGGAGCAGCTTATATGGGTTTACAATTGTTAGAGCGTGAGAAAGCTGTGCTTAAAGAAGAAAAGACGATGCAACCGGATTTTGCAGGTAAAGAATATATTCTGGAACGTCAGCTTAAACCGGAAGCCCGTAGGGATATTATTCAAAGATTGAGCGAAGCCGGTATCACCCCTACTGCTATGATAGATATTTCGGATGGTCTTTCTTCCGAACTGTTACATATCTGTTCGCAGAGTAAAGCCGGTTGCAGGGTATATGAGGAACATATTCCTATTGATTATCAAACGGCTGTGATGGCGGAGGAATTTAACATGAATCTGGCTACTTGTGCTTTGAATGGGGGAGAAGATTACGAATTGCTTTTTACCATTCCTCTTGCCGACCATGAGAAAGCAATGAAATTGGAAGGAGTTAAATTGATAGGGCACATTACCAAACCTGAAGCGGGATGTATGCTTATCAGTCGCGACGGACAGGAATTTGAGTTGAAAGCACAGGGTTGGAATCCTTTGACAAATCAAGATGAAAGCCATTAGGTTGATCGGCACGTAAATTCAATTAGTAAAAATATTAATAACCAGCGGATTAGAAATATTTATATGCGTTTTACCCTGAATCTACGATTTTGTTCTTGTAGCTTATTTCTCTATCTTCGCCCCCTTTTAACAAATATCATGTAATGGGAAAAGCAACAGTTACTCTATTTGTCTTATTGTTTTTTATTGATACGACGCTCACTGCTCAAAATCTTACAGACCATTCTTCTTGGGAAGAAATCATGGAACAACTTTCATCAGATGAAGACGAAAGTATCAATTGGGAAAACGAAATAGAAGAACTGTATGAACGCATTTCAGAGCCTGTTAATTTGAACGGTATTACAAAAGAAGAGTTGGAACAATTTCCATTCCTAAGTGATATTCAGATAGAAAATATGTTGGCTTACCTCTACATTTACGGAGAAATGCAAACCGTTTATGAGTTGCAGTTGGTAGAGGAAATGGATAGGCAAACCATTCAATATTTGATCCCTTTTGTCTGTGTAAAACCATTAAAAAAGAAAGAACAACTTCCCTCCCTACCGGAAATATTCAAATATGGCAAGAATGAATTATTAACCCGCTTTGATATACCTTTTTATAAACGAGAGGGCTATAAAGATAGTTATCTCGGAACTCCCCAATACCATTCATTACGTTATAGTTTTCGATATCGGGAAACTGTTTATTGGGGATTAACAGCAGAGAAAGATGCGGGTGAACCCTTTCTTGCTTTGCACAATAAGCAAGGTTATGATTATTATTCGTTTTATTTTCTTCTTCAGAATTATCGAAAGTTAAAAACATTGGCAATAGGAAATTACCGGCTTAGTTTCGGTCAAGGGTTGGTTATCAGTAGTGATTATACAATGGGTAAAACGGTTTCAGCTTCTACTATCGGTACACGTAAAAACGGTATCAAGAAACATTCTTCAACGGATGAATATAACTACTTTCAGGGAGTAGCTTCTGCGGTGAAAGCGGGAGATTTTACATTGTCCGCTTTTTATTCACATCGTTCTTTGGATGGGATTGTAACGGACAGTGCCATAACATCCATTCAAAAGACCGGATTGCATCGCACCGAAAGAGAAGCGAAAAGAAAGGAAACGTTCGGTTTACAACTTGCCGGAACAAATATTTCCTTTTCCAAAAATCAGTTGAAATTAGGTATGACAGGGGTCTATTATTTTTTTGACCGTCCCTATCAACCTCAAGTCAGAGAATATTCCAAATATAATATGCGAGGAACGGAATTTTATAATATCGGTATTGATTACAAATATCGTTTGAGGCGATTGCTCTTTTTAGGTGAAACAGCCAGGAGTAAAAATGGAGGCTTAGCCACATTAAATAGCCTGCAATATTCTTGGGCGAACGGTTACCGGGCAATAGTACTCCATCGTTATTATACACACGATTATTGGGCTATGTTTGCCCGTTCTTTTTCCGAAGGAGGATACGTTCAGAATGAAAATGGTCTGTATGCTGCTTTTGAAGGGCATCCGATGCCTTATTGGCAATTTTTTGCTTCAGTTGATTTTTTTGCTTTTCCTTGGTTGAAATACGGAATAGATAAGCCCTCCTCCGGATTTGATGCCCTTATGCAATTGTCATATTCTCCTCGTAAAGATTTAGTAATGACTTTACGTTACCGGTACAAAAAGAAAGAAAAGAACTATACGGAGGGAAAAGAGAAAGATGTTCGTCCTTTGCACCGGCATCAATTACGTTATCGCTTAAAATACACACCGACCGATTATATAGCTCTGCGCACCACTATTGATTATAATCAAGTTTATCCACAAAATGTATCTGCAAGTCAAGGGTTTCAGTTAACGCAAACTGTTTCTTATGCTTTCCAACCATTTCCTGTAAAAGTGGAATTACAGGGTGCTTATTTTCATACGGACGACTATGAATCTCGTGTTTATTTATCTGAAAAAGGAATGATTAATGCTTTTTATATCCCTTCTTTTTATGGTAAAGGCAGTCGAATAATGGCACATTTACGCTATGATTTTCATAGGAACGGAATGATTATTGCCAAACTCGGACAAACCACCTACTATGACAGGGATAAAATAGGTTCCGGAACGGATGCCATTTCTGATAATAAGAAATTAGATTTGCAAACGCAAGTAAAGATAAAATTCTAATTCTGAAATGCGCCCAAAAGTATCTACGCAATATCGATTCGGCAATATTTTGCTACTTTTGTACCTTTATACCGGAATCAGGAAGTATAAATGAACTTATGTATAGCGTAAACACCAATGATAGAACTCATTCCCGCCATTGATATTATCGGTGGAAAATGTGTCCGCCTCTCTCAAGGAAACTACAAAAGTAAAAAGGTATATAATGAAACCCCCGTAGAAGTAGCCAAAGAGTTTGAAGATCACGGCATCCGGCGTCTTCATCTGGTTGATCTTGACGGAGCGGCATCCAATCACATCGTCAACTACCGCATATTAGAACAAATAGCAAGCCGGACATCATTAATAATAGATTTCGGTGGTGGAATAAAAACCGACGAAGATATCAAAACAGCTTTCGATAGTGGTGCGCAAATGATTACCGGAGGAAGCATTGCCGTGAAGGATCCGGCAGTATTTCAAAAATGGTTAATCCGCTACGGAAACGATAAAATCATTCTCGGAGCCGATGTGAAAGAACGAAAAATAGCCGTAAACGGTTGGAAAGACGAGACCGCAATAGAGCTTTTCCCTTTTCTGAACGACTACATCGACAAAGGGGTGAAAAAAGTAATTTGTACAGACATCGGTTGTGACGGGATGCTTCAAGGTACTGCCACAAACCTCTACAAAGAAATCATGGAACAGCATCCCAATCTGTATCTGATAGCCAGTGGAGGTGTCGGTTCCATAGAAGATATTCAAGCTTTGGACGAAGCCGGCATACCGGCTGTTATTTTTGGGAAAGCATTATACGAAGGACGTATTCAACTTGATGAATTAATACGGATAATGCGATTGTAAATTGTCTAATCGTAAACCTATCAACATTGTTAGCAAAAAGAATCATTCCATGTTTGGATATAAAAGACGGTCAAACGGTTAAGGGAACCAACTTCGTTAATTTACGTCAAGCCGGTGACCCCGTAGAACTCGGACGCATGTACAGCGAACAAGGTGCCGACGAGTTGGTGTTTTTAGACATCACAGCCAGCCACGAAAAGCGTAAGACCTTTGCCGATTTGGTAAAACGAATAGCTGCCAATATCAATATTCCTTTTACCGTAGGAGGGGGTATTTATGAATTGAGCGACGTTGACCGTTTGCTAAATGCGGGGGCGGACAAAGTATCCGTAAATTCCGCCGCTATCCGCAATCCACAATTGATTGATGCTATTGCCAAACATTTTGGCTCACAAGTATGCGTATTAGCCGTAGATGCCAAACAAACCCTTACCGGCTGGATGTGTTACCTCAACGGCGGACGGGTGGAAACAGATAAAGAACTTTTCAGTTGGACGCGCGAAGGACAGGAACGCGGAGCAGGAGAGATATTGTTTACCAGCATGAACCATGACGGAGTAAAGACCGGATATGCCAACGAATCTCTTGCCATCCTTGCCGAACAACTGTCTATACCGGTTATCGCTTCGGGTGGAGCAGGAAATCAGGAGCACTTCTATGATGCTTTTACCACAGGAAAAGCAGATGCCGCATTGGCAGCAAGCGTTTTTCATTTTGGAGAGATAAAAATTCCGGAATTAAAATTATACCTTTGCGGGCGAGGCATAAGCATTAGAAAATAATAGTTCGTTCAATTAAACATAATTCAAATGAAAACATTGCAAGATTGCATCAAGTTTGCCAATGAGAATCCCGAATGTTATTTGGCTACGACGGAAGGTAATCAACCGAGAGTAAGAGCATTGGGCTTTTGGTTTGCCGACGAAACAGGATTTTATTTTCAAACGGCTTCCGTAAAGGAGATACCTTCTCAATTGAAGAACAATCCGAAAGTGGAAGCTTGTTTTTATCATCGTGAAAACCCGACGGGTACCATGCTGAGGGTCGCCGGAGAAACTGAATTTCTTGACGACATAGCACTGAAAGAAAAAGCAATGAATGACAGACCTTTTTTAAAATATCTCGGTCTGACGGCACAAAGCCCTGAGTTAGTACTGTTCAGAATACCACGTGGGGAAGCCTACTTTTGGACAATGGAAAACAATCTGAACCCGAAAGAAATGATACGGTTTTAAGGCATAAAATCATCATTTACACTTGTTATAACCGGAAATCCATATAATCGAACTCATAATGAATTTGGACTTTGACAAATCAAACGGTTTAGTACCCGTCATTATACAAGACAATCAAACTAATAAGGTATTGATGTTGGGTTATATGGACAAAGAAGCTTATGAAAAAACGGTTGAAACAGGAAAGGTAACCTTCTTCAGTCGTAGCAAAAAACGTTTGTGGACAAAAGGAGAAGAAAGCGGTAATTTTCTTTACGTGGTTTCCATGAAAGAAGATTGCGACAGGGATACGTTACTGATCAGGGTAAACCCCGCAGGTCCTGTATGTCATACCGGTACGGATACTTGTTGGGGAGAAAAGAATGAAGAAGACATTCTGTTTTTGAAGCAACTTCAGGATTTTATAGACAAGCGACACCAAGAAATGCCGGAGAAATCCTATACCACAAGTTTATTTCAGTCGGGTATCAATCGCATGGCGCAGAAAGTCGGTGAGGAAGCGGTTGAAATGGTTATCGAAGCAACAAACGGTACGGACGAACGAATGATTTATGAAGGTTCGGACTTACTGTATCATATTATCGTATTATTAACATCAAAAGGGTATCGTATTGAAGACTTGGTGCGTGAACTAAAAGTAAGACATAGTGACTCATGGAAAAAGAAATACTGATTGATTATCAAAATGTAGAGATATATCAACAAGACATTTGTGTGTTAAACCAAGTGGACTTGGAGGTATCCAAAGGTGATTTCATCTATATCACCGGCAAGGTGGGTACAGGCAAAACGAGTTTGTTGAAAACCATCTATGGGGAATTGGATATAACAGGAATTTGTTGCGATGTATTGGGCTATAAAATGAAAAAGCTTAGAAAAAGGGATATTCCTCGTTTGAGACGCAGAATAGGTATTGTTTTTCAGGACTTCCAACTTCTTACAGACCGTACGGTATATGATAATCTGTACTTTGTACTTCGGGCAACCGGTTGGAAGAAAGACTACGAAATAGATTCCCGTATTGAAGAAGTTCTTGAACAAGTCGGAATGAGTGACAAAAGCCATAAGATACCCAATGAACTTTCCGGAGGTGAGCAGCAACATGTTGTAATAGCCCGTGCGATACTTAATTCACCCCAAATTATTCTTGCTGACGAACCTACGGGAAATTTGGATATAGAAACCGGTATGGCAATTCTCGAATTGCTGTATAACATTAGTAAAACCGGTACGTCTGTTATCGTTACTACACACAATTTAGGACTGATGAAAAAGATACCCGGAACGGCAGTGTACCGTTGCGAAGGAAACCATCATATAACCAACGTAACGGAGGAGTTTGCCTGATAGGATAAACCTGATTATCAAATAGAAAAATATGGCAAGTGAACGAAAAACAGAAAATATTGTAAGAAAGCATTTTGAGCCTTTTGATGAGATAATAATAGAAGAACAAAAGTCTGATAATTTGCGTATTGACAAGTTGCTTAAAAATGCCTCAAAAAAAGGCATCGGGAAGGGGCGTCCCGAATTTATTATTTCTTTCAAAGAAAACAACAATTTACTCATTGTGATTGAATGTAAGGCAAACCTATCGAAACATGAAAGCCCTAATAGAGATAAATTTGGGGATTACGCCGTTGATGGTGTTTTGTTGTACGCTTCTTTTTTGTCTAAAGAATTTGATGTGTTGGCAATCGCTGTCAGTGGAGAAACAGAACAACAATTAAAGGTTTCCCATTTTCTGCATTTAAGGGAAGATAGAAAATCGACAGAGATATTTGGAAATAAACTTTTACCCGTGAAGGACTATTTGGACGGTTACCTGAAAAGTCCGGAAAAGTTCCGACAGGATTACAACATGCTTCTCGCTTTTACTAAAACGTTAAACGACAAACTGCATACGTACAAGATTCTTGAAAATCAACGGAGTTTACTGTTAAGTTGTATTCTCATAGCCCTGGAGGATGAGGTTTTTAGGACTTCATACGAAAAAAAAACAACACCTAAGCATTTAGCTGAATTTCTGACAAGTACCGTTTCCGAGAAATTGGAAGGAGCCAATATTTCAGGTGAGAAATTAGAAAACTTAAATATCCAATTTGGATTTATCAAAACAGATACTTCACTATCTACTAAAGACAATGTTTTGAAAGATTTTATCAGAGAAATTGATGAAAACATAAACCAATTTATCAAAACACACGAATATTTTGACGTACTGGGACAATTGTATGTTGAGTTTTTACGCTATGCCAATAGCGATAAAGGATTGGGTATTGTACTGACACCACCACATATAACAGAACTTTTTGCGGAACTGGCTCAAGTGAACAAAAACTCTATTGTATTTGATAATTGTACGGGGACGGGTGGCTTTCTCATTTCCGCAATGAAAAAAATGATAGAAGATGCCAATGGAGAAGAAAAAAAAATAAAAGAAATCACAACCAAGCAATTGATAGGAGTGGAATATCAAGCTCATATTTATGCTTTGTCGGTTTCTAATATGTATATCCATCAAGATGGCAAAACAAACATCATCAAAGGAAGTTGTTTTGACACGGACGTAATAAACATAGTGAAATCCCAAAAGCCTACTGTTGGCTTTTTGAACCCGCCTTATCAAGGAGATAAGAAAACGGATATAGACGAACTGGAATTTATTCTGAATAACCTGGAATGTCTGGTTGATGGAGGAACCTGTATTGCGATTGTTCCTATGCAAAAAGCGTTGGCAACAAGCGGAAAAGTATGGGAATGGAAAAAGAAACTGTTAGAAAAACACACCCTCGAAGCTGTCTTATCAATGCCCGATGAATTGTTCTTCAATTCAAACGTCAATGTGGTAACTTGTGCCATGATTTTTACAGCACATAAAAAACACAGTCCCACAAAAAAAACTTATTTTGGGTATTACAAAGAGGATGGATTTGTAAAAAGAAAAATACAAGGGCGGTTTGACGGTTGTAGAAGATGGCAAACAATTAAAGAAAAATGGGTTACATACTATCAAAACAAAGAAGAAGAAGCAGGATTTAGTATAAACAAAGTAGTTACAGCCAATGATGAATGGTGTGCCGAAGCCTATATGGAAACGGATTATTCAACTATTACAGAATCGGATTTTGAGGACACGGTTTTGAATTATGTAACGTTTTTATTGAACAATAAAATTGGATTGGGGAAATGAATGAATTAATTAAAGTTTCCGATTTATTCAATATTACTTACGGAAATAGTTTGGAGTTAATCCATTTAGATCAGTGTAAATCTGTGGACTCGGATGCTATTCCCTTTGTATCAAGAACTGAAAAAAACAACGGGGTTTCTGCCTTTGTTTACAGAATCATGGATATTGAACCCAATCCTGCACATACTTTATCGGTGGCAGTAGGCGGTTCCGTACTTTCAACATTCTATCAACCTTTACCATATTACACGGGGTTTCACGTTTTGGTATTATCTCCCTTATCCCCCATGAACATAATCGAAATGCTTTTTTATGCGAGATGTATTTCAAATAACAGATATAAATACAACTATGGACGCCAAGCAAACAAAACGTTAAAAGATATTTTAATACCCGAAAGAGTATCACCTGAGTTAGCAGGAAGATTATCAAATTACAAATCAACGATTGAGCAACGATTTAAAAAAACTACATCATTCAATCAAAAAATTAAACTTAATAATTCCGATTGGGAGTCTTTTTTAATTGCAGATTTGTTCAAAATTACAGGCACAAAAACAACCTCATGCGTAGAACTTGAAGAATACGGTAAAGGAAAATATCCGTATGTTACCACGCAATCCACAAACAATGGAGTGGAAAACTTTTACGATTTTTATACCGAAGAAGGCAATGTCTTAACGATAGATAGTGCTGTAACAGGATATTGCTCTTACCAACCCATATCCTTTTCGGCAAGCGACCATGTCGAAAAATTGATGCCAAAAAATATCAAAATGAATCCATACATTGCCCTATTTTTGGTAACAATCTTAAATTGTGAACAATATCGCTATAATTATGGAAGAAAAGCAAGTCAAGCAAGATTAAAAGAAACTACAATAAAACTGCCTGTTACAAAAGAAAGACAGCCTGACTGGTTACTTATGGAGAATTTTATCAAATCTCTTCCATACAGTTATGCTATGGGGTGAAAGTTCCGAAAAAACACTGAAATTAAATAACTGCCTAAGTGATAAGTCTGATGTTTATTAAATTATGCAAGATTAATAATGAGTAATTCCGATTATAAACGACTAAGATGAAAGTATTAAAATTTGGAGGTACTTCTGTTGGTTCTGCCCGGCGAATGAGGGAAGTTGCCAAGTTGATTACCGACGGTGAAGGAAAGATTGTTGTATTCTCGGCTATGTCGGGTACGACAAATACATTGATAGAAATATCGAACTACCTGTACAAAAAGAATACGGATGGTGCCAACGAACTGATCAACCGGCTGGAACTACAATATAAACAG
>SNRY01000715.1_pt1 | contig 10467 bp, 6 predicted proteins | sample 4693421 | NCBI WGS metagenome assembly SNRY01 (sample SAMN11003215, study PRJNA524138) | termite gut metagenome | isolation source: Bacteroidetes bacterial symbionts from single cell of protist host amplifed... | host: Streblomastix strix ... | reverse complement strand
CATTTTTTGGCGAGGATGAGAAGAAAAACAAAATGTTATTCCAAAAACGTAGAGATGCTCAAATTATCCATACTTTTACTAATGCATCATCGGAATGGAACATTAACTATACTTAGTTAGCAATCCCTATAATAATATAAAATGATACACATAAACATTGAAAAGACGTTTGGATTCATTTCCAAAGAAAGTGTTTCAACTTACGCAACTCAAGTGAAAGCGGCACAAGAAGCATTGGAAAAAGGAACAGGTAAGGGTAGCGATTTTTTAGGTTGGTTGCATCTGCCTTCATCTATTAGTAAAGAACATATAGCCGACCTGAAGGCTACTGCAAAGACATTAAGGGATAATTGTGAAGTTATTGTCGTGGCAGGTATCGGAGGAAGTTATTTAGGGGCACGTGCTGTCATTGAAGCGCTTTCGAATAGTTTTGCCTGGTTGCAAGAAAAGAAAAATAACCCTGTCATTATTTATGCGGGACACACGATAAGCGAAGATTATTTGCATGAATTGACGTCTTTTTTGAAAGATAAGAAGTTCGGCGTTATCAACATCTCCAAATCGGGAACAACTACCGAAACGGCATTGGCATTCCGTTTGTTGAAGAAACAATGTGAAGACCAACGTGGAAAGGAAACGGCACGCAAAGTAATAGCTGCCATTACTGACGCCAAGAAAGGTGCAGCTCGCATTACGGCAGATAAGGAAGGATACAAATCGTTTATCATTCCCGACAACGTAGGCGGACGTTTTTCCGTTCTGACTCCGGTAGGTTTGTTGCCTATTGCCGTTGCAGGATTTGATATTGAAAAACTTGTGGCAGGCGCGCACGAGATGGAAACGGCTTGCGCCGTCAATGTTCCTTTTGAAAAGAACCTTGCTGCCATATATGCTGCAACCCGTAACGAACTCTATAAACAGGGTAAAAAGATAGAGATCCTTGTAAACTTCAACCCTAAGCTCCATTATGTAAGTGAATGGTGGAAACAACTCTATGGAGAATCCGAAGGTAAAGAATATAAAGGTATATTTCCCGCTTCGGTAGATTTTTCAACAGATCTCCACTCTATGGGACAATGGATACAAGAAGGAGAAAGAAGCATATATGAAACTGTTCTTTCTATTGAAAAGCCAAATCATACCCTTACTGTTCCTTCTGATGAAGCAAACCTCGACGGACTCAATTTCTTAGCCGGTAGACGGGTGGACGAAGTAAACAAAATGGCGGAATTAGGTACACAATTAGCTCATGTGGACGGTGGTGTACCCAACATGCGTATTGTTATTTCCGAACTCAACGAATACAACATCGGACAACTGTTGTACTTCTTTGAAATCGGTTGTGGTATTAGTGGTTATCTATTGGGCGTGAATCCATTTGATCAACCGGGTGTAGAAGCATATAAAAAGAACATGTTTGCGTTACTCAATAAACCGGGATACGAAGCAGAATCTAAAGCGATACGTGCGAAGATTTAACAATTACAACTATGGCATTAAAACCGACTATTCCTAAAGGGACACGTGATTTCTCGCCTGTTGAGATAGAGAAACGTGATTATATATTTAGTACCATTCGAAATGTATATCACCTCTATGGCTTTCAACCGATAGAGACCCCCGCTATGGAAATGCTTTCTACCTTAATGGGAAAGTATGGAGACGAAGGAGATAAACTCCTTTTTAAGATACAAAACTCCGGCGATTATTTTTGGGGGTTGACAGACGATGAACTATTAAGTCGTAATTCCGCAAAATTAGTTTCCAAGTTTTGTGAAAAGGGGTTACGTTACGACCTCACCGTTCCTTTTGCTCGATACGTAGTGATGCATCGTGATGAAATAAGTTTTCCTTTCAAGCGTTATCAAATCCAACCTGTATGGCGTGCCGATCGTCCACAAAAAGGACGTTATCGTGAGTTTTATCAATGTGATGCCGATGTGGTAGGAAGTGACTCTCTACTCAATGAAGTGGAGCTGATGCAAATTATAGATACGGTCTTTGATCGTTTTGGTGTTCGTGTATGTATTAAAATAAATAATCGTAAGATACTTTCCGGCATAGTTGAGATGATAGATGAAACCAATAAAATTGCAGATATTATCTCAGCCATTGATAAACTTGATAAGATAGGACTGGAAAACGTAAACAAAGACTTGGTAGATAAAGGTATAAATTCCGAAAGCATTGCTAAGCTACAACCTATTATTCAACTTAGTGGGGCAAATATGGAAAAGCTAAGTATCCTCAAAAACGTACTTGCTGCAAGTGAAGTCGGCCTGAAAGGAGTGGAAGAATGTGAGTGTATCCTCTCTATGCTTGGAAATTTTAAGCTGAAAAATGAAGTAGAACTTGACCTTGCCTTAGCACGCGGACTAAATTATTATACCGGCGCTATTCTTGAAGTGAAAACCCTTGATATGCAGATAGGAAGCGTTGCCGGCGGCGGTAGATATGATAACTTAACGGAAGTGTTTGGTATGGCGGGTGTTTCGGGAGTAGGAATCTCTTTTGGCGCAGACCGTATATTTGATGTTCTTAATCAATTAGACCTATACCCCAAAGAAACGATAAATAGAACAAAGCTCCTTTTCGTAAACTTCGGAGGAAAAGAAATGGATTACTCTCTTTCGATACTGTCCGAAGTACGTGCAAAAGGCATTCGTGCAGAGATGTTTCCTGATGTTGCAAAGATAAACAAACAAATGAGTTACGCCAATGATAAAAATATTCCCTTTGTAGCCATCATCGGCGAAAACGAATTGAAAGAGGGCAAGGTTACATTAAAAAATATGACTACAGGCGAACAGACTCTTATTAAACCGTTACAATTGACGGCTGAACTACTTAAATAACTTTTCTATATATTCTTCTCTAATCGTACTTAAAACCGTATGCCCGTCCGGAGTACGATTAGGCGTTTGACACGCGAAAAGACTATCAACCAGATTCTTCATCTCTTCATTACTCAATACTTGTCCGTAAGCAATAACAGAGGCTCGTGCTAACGTTAATGCCAATATGTTGTGTATTTCTTCTTTCACATCATTGCCCTTTTCCATTGCCGTATATAATATATTACGTATCAACTGCACGGAATTTAATCCTTCAATACCCGAAGGTATAGCATTAACAGCATAATTGCCGCCACCTAAATCGCTCAAATCAAATCCGAGGCATATCAAATCTTCCATAATATTCTGTAACATGGCAGCTTCGGATGCCGGCACTTGCAATATCTCCGGGAAGAGCACTCGCTGCGAAAGCCCTTGTTTGCATTGAATTTGCTTTAGATATCTGTCAAACAATATTCGTATATGTGCACGGTGCTGGTCAATAAGCATTAATCCCGATTTAACGGAAGTAAGAATAAAACGTCCTTTAAACTGCAAATGCTGCGTACCCTTCTCTATAAACGGTTCATTAGGATATAATGAAGACTCTTCTTCATTGAAAGAAGGAGGATTATCAGATCTGTTGTACAAGTTTTCCCAATCCGTTGTTTTAGGATGCAAATAAGCAGGTTCTGATGTTTGGAAAGGATTAAATCTTTCGTTATAGTTTATTTTTGGCGATTCAATCGAATTTTGCGGATTAAATACGGGAATATCGGGCAATCCTTCCGTGTCAAAGTCAATAGAGGGAATAGCATTAAACTTTCCCAACGATTCTTTGACGGCAGCAGCAAGAATTTGCCAAATAAATTGTTCATTTTCGAACTTAATCTCTGTTTTTGCTGGATGAATGTTCACATCAATATTGTCAGGTTCTACTTCAAAGTAGAGAAAATAAGATATTTGTTCACCTACGGGAATAATTGGTTCGTATGCATTTGCAACCGCTTTGTGAAAATAAGGATGACGCATATAACGTCCATTCACAAAAAAATATTGATGTGCTCCCCTTTTGCGGGAAAACTCAGGTTTACCGATAAATCCGGAAATAGTTACCATCGTTGTATCTACTTTCACGGCAAGTAGTTGCTCATTCAACTTTTTTCCAAAAACAGAAACAATACGTTGACGTAAAGAAGATACAGGTAAGTTAAGAACTTCAGAATCATTATCATGAAGAAAGAAAGCGATGTCAGGATTAACCAACGCTATACGCTCAAATTCGGCAAGGATATTACTATACTCTGTTGTATCTGGCTTTAAAAACTTCCGGCGGGCAGGAATATTAAAGAAAAGATTTCTTACCGAAAAGCTACTACCTATGGGACAAGAAATTACCTCTTGAGTTTCGACTTTAGAACCGGCAACGATTATTCGTGTTCCCAACTCTTCAGTTGTCAATCTTGTTTTTAGTTCTACTTGTGCCACAGCCGCAATAGACGCTAATGCTTCCCCTCGAAATCCCATTGTTCGTAAAGCAAACAAATCTACTGCTTGATGTATTTTGGAAGTGGCATGTCGTTCGAAAGAAAGGCGCGCATCGGTTTCAGACATTCCTTTCCCATCGTCAATCACTTGAATACAAGTTTTGCCGGCATCGGTTACTAATACATGGATATTCTTGGCTTCGGCATCAATGGCATTTTCCATCAATTCTTTAACAACAGATGCCGGACGTTGTATTACTTCTCCTGCTGCAATCTGATTGGCTACCGAATCGGGCAACAATTGAATAATATCACTCATTAAACAGACAATTTAGTTATTGGCATTTACCCGTTTAGGCAAAGTTATAGCCTTTCGAGTACTCTTTTTCAATATTTCACTGCTCTTTTTATTGCGCCAATTAAAGATGTCATCTTTATTAAGCGGTCTAACATAATCAAACCATGCAAAAGTAGGTAGCTTCAATTTATCGGGAGGTATCTGATCCATTGGATATAATATTCCGTTAGACTTAGGACTCATCACCATTCTTTCCATCTTTCTTTCTTTTAAAAAAAGATTCAACAAACTGGTTTCCGAAGTATTCATACCAATCATTGTACTATCTTTCTCGTCTTCCGGATAAAAGATTACTTTCACATTAGATATTACATCCACTTTTCGCAAATCCTTTTCTTCAAAGTAGCCTTTGATCTCTTTTCCTGATATTTGGTTGTAGTGAATAGAATCTTTCTGCTCTACTGTTAAAGCTTGATTAACGATATGTACCCAATCAATCGTACTTTCATTCATATACGCTCTTATCTCCTCACCCAAAAGTTGTTGATTTCCATTCCATAAAATAGGGTCACTGTACATGGTTAGGCAAGAGGTTTTAGAATTGAAAATTAACGAATCACATACCCCTTGCACATCCGCACGATATATCCGGACTTTATGATACGCTTCCATGATACGATAGGTCGAATCGGTATTCAAATAATACGTATTTATTTTTAATGTGTCGGCATGCATAAACAAACTATCTCCTTGAGAATAATCTACAGCAACAGCACGTTTAGTGGCAAAAGCATTTCCGGTACGCTCATTGTAAAAACAATAATTTCCGGTCAGTACATTTTTATTTACCGTATCATTCATCAGTACATTATCAAACGCTTCTCCATATCCGGCAGCTCGGTCATAAAACAAGCTGTCACCGGTAAGTATCTTTCCTTCATGAGTCAATATGGAGCGATCAAGGAGTTCTGCTTGGTTAGTAGAGGTGTTATAAACTCCTCGCTCGGAATAAATATGATTTTCTTCGCTTACAATGTTTGAAGGTCCCAATAGGGTAGCCAACTTAGATTGCGTACTATACTTTAACGTATCTGAAGTCAAAATAAATTCCGGATTATTTAACTTTACCTTGTGATTAAACACAGCAAGTTTAGTAGCAGGACTGTATTCGCCCCAATTGGAAGTCAGTATATTCTCTTCGTCAGTCAACATACCTCCGTTAAAATAATAGCCTAAGTTGAAGGTGCGATCATAATTTAAACTATCTGTAGTAAGTTCCGTATTGCGATTAATCATTTTCACGTTGTAGCGAAGCATAGCTATTTGAGACATCCCATCGTAAAATAAATAATCCCCATATATGAACAACGTATCCCCTTGCTCCATACGTACATTACTAAAAGCTTCCACCGAATTTGTTTTTTCATAGATCAGCGCACTGTCACAATACATATACATACTATCATGACGCAACTTCACCGACCCGATAAGAATCTGTACATCCGGACGTAACAATCTGTCTGCCATCCCTTTGTCGGCATGTAACAAATCCACCCGTTTCTTTTTTTCATTTTTATTGTCTTGCGCAACAAGACAGGTAATAAACAAACACAGAATGCCTATAAGAAAAAACTTATATTTCATAGTTGAGAGCAACAAGATAGCGTAAATTACTGTTACGTATCAATCTTTTATCCATCCTGGGTATTTAAAAGTGCAATTTTTCCACTTATCATTGATTCGTACATAAGTATGCTTTTGCTTTTCTACTATCCAGTTATAAATTATTTCTTCTTGTCGTTTTTCCAACACAATCTCTTTCAAGTTTTGATAGTCATCGGCAATAGTTGCTTTATGCCCGTTGATTCTGGTTTTCAGTTTTACTATCGCACAGACTGTTTTCCCGTCTTTTTCATTTACCATGGTAAAGGCTTTTGATATTTCTCCGACATTCATCTTATCCACAACTTTTGCTATTTCTTGCGGTAACTGTTGCATTTCAAATTTGGATGTATTGGTATAAGGGTTAGGCATGATGCCGTGATTGTTGCGTGTGTTTTTATCATGAGAAAGTACGGATGCCACTTCTTCAAAGATGAATTTATTCCGGCGAATATCATCGGCAATAGAATCAAGTCGCATATTTGCTTCTGCCAAATCTTTATTGGATACTTCCGGCTTTAACAGAATATGACGAGTATTGATTCGGTCGCCACGTTTTTCTATCAATTGAATAATATGAAAACCAAATTCCGATTCTACTATCTTAGAAACTTTTTTAGGGTCTTGTAAATTAAAAGCCACATTGGCATATTCGGGAACCAGTTCTCCACGTCCCTTAAAACCTATCTCACCACCTCTAACAGCCGAACCTTTATCTTGCGAATAAAGAAGAGCTAAAGTCGAAAAATCCGTCTCACCGGAATTAATTCGTTCTGTATATTCTCGTAACTTTCTTTTTACATCTTCAGTCTCATCTATCGGTATTTTAGGTTGTGAAGTGATAATCTGTACTTCCACTTGTGTAGGAATGTAAGGAATACTATCTTGGGGCAAATCTTTAAAATATCGGCGTACTTCAGCAGGAGTTACTTTAACGTCTCCTATCAATTTCTGCTGCATTTTTTGCATAACCAAGTAATGGCGAACGCTTTCACGCATCATTTCTCGTATTTGCGTATAGGGCTTATTGAAGTATTCTTCCATCTTTTCTTTAGACCCTATTTGTTGAATATGTTGGTTTATTTGACCATCAACTTGCCTGAATACGTCTGATTCGGAAACTTCAATACTGTCAAGCACCGCCTGATGCAAAAACAACTTTTGTATGGCAAGTTCTTCCGGAATAACGCAATACGGGTCGCCATCAAATCTGCGTCCCTCATGGTACCGGGCATCCATTACCGCTTGTTCGATCTCAGATTTAAGAATGGCTTCGTCGCCTACTATCCAAACCACTTCGTCAATTACATTGTCTTGACAATACACTCTTATTCCTGCAACAGATAGTAATGCTAATAAAGATATAAACCGAACGTATATAAGTTTCTTCATTCTCCTTTATTGTAATAAATAATAGTATTTCTTTGTTCTGCCTGATGATATAAGTCTTCTTTTATTTCTTCTATAAAACCTACTTGCTTCCAATTTAAAAGTACCTCTTTAACCTCAGTTTTTGCGAATTCATATGGTTTTATTTCTCCCTTTTCGCAAAATTCACTTACGTTCAAAAAGTAATAAAATGCATCGTCGCTCCATTCTATTTGTTGTTTTTCTTTTATATATTTCTCCGAATCAGGCATATTAAGTGGAATATATCCCAATATTTCGGAAACAGGCATCCATTTGTCATAAAAGTACAAATAATTCACTGCATTCAAAAAACTATACTTTTCCAGTTTTTCTACTGCTTCGTAAGTTTCTGTTTTATACCATATACGCACATCGTCTAATTGCGGAGCTGTAATGGGAACTTTAATAAACAACCCTTTTATTAAAGAAAAATCTAGAAGAAACAGGTTTTTGTTTTGTTCGTAATAGTCGCTTATTTCTTGTTCGGGAATGTCCCACGAATATTGCTGTTTAATTAATTCTTGTTGATAAGTCTGAATAATGAGTGAATGACGGTAATTTTCCACAAAAGCATCAATATCACTATTGTTGGGGATATTGCTTTTAGCCTTGTTATAGAGTAAAACATCCTTAATCCAATTATGGATATAATTATTGACAAAAGTTGTACTATCAGCTTTGGATATGCCGAAAGGAAGTACTTTCTGCACATCTTCTTCGTATAAGAAGTTACTTTCAACTGCAACTAAAAGCGCCTTTCCCCCGTGGTCTTTCTGCGTATCCTTACATGACAAACAGAAAAAGAATAAAATTAATAAAAAAACTGATATCCTCATTACGATCTTTAATTTTATTCTACGAAGATATATAATTATTTTGTTCAATTTGCCATTTCCGAAATAAACTTAATGCGAACGAGGCGAATCTCATCTTCCGAAAAGTCCGGTCCTAGCTCATCAAGGGCTTTTTCGACACTATCGGTTTCCGACTCTTTAAAATAATCATAAATATCCAGCAGATGATCTTCGTCCATGATTTCAGTTAAAAAATAATCAATATTCAATTTTGTTCCCGAAAATACAATTGCTTCTATTTCATCCAGCAATTCACTAAATTCTATTCCTTTTGAGAGAGCAACATCATCCAAAGCTACTTTCCGGTCAATAGATTGAATAATTGAAACTTTAAGTTTCGATTTATTAGCTACCGTCCGGACTCGCAAATCTTCCGGGCGTTCGATTTCATTTTCTTCACAATGTTTTTTTATTAACACGCAGAAATCTTCACCGTAACGTTTGGCTTTACCTGCTCCTACACCCGGTATATTCTGCAATTCTTCCGATGTAATCGGATAAATGGTTGCCATAGCTTCCAACGATGGGTCTTGGAAAATAACGTATGGAGGTACGCTGAGTTTTTTCGACAATTTTTTCCGTAAATCTTTTAGTATAGCATAAAGAACCGGATCAACTGCACAAGAACCTCCGCCTCTGGAAAGTACTTCTTCTTCCTCCGTTTCTTCAAAATCATTATCTTTCGTTATCTTAAATGATTGGGGATTCTTTAAAAACTTACGCCCGGCAGAAGTTACTTTAAGCGTCCCATAGTTTTCAACATCCTTACTTAGATAACCGGCAATCAAAGCTTGCCTGATGATTGCACTCCATACTTTGTCGTCTTCTCCCATGCCCGACCCGAATACTTCAAGATCTTCATGAAGATGCGCTTGTATTTCGTCTGTTTCTCGCCCTTGTAAAACATCAATAATATAATCGGCTTTAAAATTTTCTTTAATGGCTATAATTACCTCAATTACAGCACATAATGAATCTTGAGCTTCCACTTGCTTTTTAGGGTTTAAACAGTTGTCACAATTTCCACAATTATCTTCTAAATATTCTTCACCAAAATAATGCAATAAAGATTTCCGGCGACATACGGATGATTCAGCGTAGGCTGCTGTTTCAAACAGAAGTTGCTTGCCTATTTCCTGCTCTGCAACAGGCTTTCCCTGCATGAACTTTTCTAATTTTTGCAAGTCTTTGTTCGCATAAAAAGTAATGCAAAGCCCTTCACCGCCATCTCTGCCCGCACGTCCGGTTTCCTGATAATATCCTTCTAAACTTTTAGGGATGTCATAATGAATAACAAATCGCACATCCGGTTTATCAATTCCCATGCCGAAAGCGATAGTAGCCACTATGACCTCTATTTTCTCCATTAAAAAATCATCCTGATTTTGAGTACGGGTGTTAGAATCCATTCCCGCATGATACGCTCTGGCATTAATACCGTTAGCTTGAAGAATTTCCGTAAGTTCTTCCACTTTTTTCCGGCTTAAACAGTAGATAATTCCTGATTTTTCCGAATGATTCTTGATAAATCTAATAATATCCCTATCTATGCTATTGTTTTTGGGGCGTATCTCATAGTACAGATTCGGGCGGTTGAACGAAGATTTATATACCTGAGCATCAATCATGCCGAGATTCTTTTGAATATCATGCTGTACCTTTGGAGTAGCCGTTGCTGTCAATGCGATGAGAGGTGCTTTGCCTATTTCATTTATAATAGGGCGGATACGCCGGTATTCCGGGCGGAAATCATGTCCCCATTCCGAGATACAATGGGCTTCGTCAATGGCATAAAAAGAGATGGTTATATCTTTGAGAAACCGGTTAAAAACATATTTCGGATTTGATAAGTTCAAAGGCAACCAAGAAGCAATCATTGAAAATTTGCTTGCGGGAAATGATACTTTTGTACTTATGCCTAC
>SNRY01000714.1_pt1 | contig 10476 bp, 6 predicted proteins | sample 4693421 | NCBI WGS metagenome assembly SNRY01 (sample SAMN11003215, study PRJNA524138) | termite gut metagenome | isolation source: Bacteroidetes bacterial symbionts from single cell of protist host amplifed... | host: Streblomastix strix ... | reverse complement strand
TTATGCGGATAGTGAGCCAGACGTACAAAGTTACAGCCTAATTCTTTTGCCCAACCAAGTAATATCTTGGCTTCCTCTCTGCTATACACTCTTCCCTGCCGGTAAGGAGCCTCTTCGTGGATAGAGATGCCACGGAGGAATGTCTTCTTTCCATTGATCAAGATGTTTTTACCCTGTGTTTCTATCTGACGGAAACCGATACGATCTTTCAAAACCTCATCGCCTTTGACGATTTCCACCTCATAAAGTTTTGGGCTTTCAGGCGACCATAATTGGGGCTTTGCTTTTACGTTGAAACTGATTTTCTCCTCGTTTTGAGTGGTTATTGTTTTACGAATCTTCAACTCAGGAATGTTTATCGTAACTTCAACACCGGTTTGCGGCTTGTTTAAACGGATATAACCTTCTATCTCGTTATACTTTCCTTTGGATAGTTGTATTACATAATCGTCAATAAACACATCGGGAGTTTCAACCAGCATTACATCTCGCGTAATTCCTCCATAGTTCCACCAATCGGAATTTACCGTAGGTACACCTTCGGGCTTGCGTTCATTGTTGACACGGAGAACGAGAAAGTTATTGCCTTCCTTTACTTTATCGGTAATGTCAAACTGAAAAGGTGTGAACCCTCCTTCATGTGTGCCTATCGGGCTTCCGTTCAAATAGACGTTGGCGAGATAATTTACTGCGCCAAAGTATAGATAAAGCTTGGTGTCGGCTTTTTTGACATAGGTGAAATCTTTTTTATACCAAATACTGCCTTCGTAGTAAAACAGCTTATCGTCTTGTGTATTCCAATCGCCCGGAACAAGTAATTGTGCGACGTTGTTGAAGTCGTATTCCACTAAATCGGATTTACTTTGAGGTCGCCAGTTTTTGAAAAACCCATTGGGAGTTTCCTTCAAACGGTAGTCATAATAGCCGTTGTCGAAGGGATCAACAATATATTGCCAAGATCCGTTGAGTGTGGTTACGTTACGGGAATAGACGTTTTGCAACACCGGTTCGGCTGCTTGTATCGTTGTTACTATCAATGAAAAGATAATTACCGGTAAAAAATGTTTGTTCATGTCATGTGTATTTAATTAGTGTACCTAGCAGGGCTAATCACATATCCATACGAATATTCTTTGGCTTTGAGTAAATATTCTTCATGCGGACCGCGTCCCCAACTATCATCGCCTCCTAATCCGCGTTGAAGCAAATCAACGTGAAGAATGACTTCTTTGCGAGGATTGATGTCGTTGGTATGTTGTTGTTGTTTCTTCAGTATTCCCTTGTTAAAGTCTTCGGGAAGGTTGTTTAACGCGCTTACACTTAGGGGTTGCAGTCCGTCGATGCGGATACCTTCTCCGTTGTTGTTTGTCAATGTCAACCAACGAACATCCGTTTTGTTTCCGTTTTCCTGCGGACGGACATAAGGGGTATATTGTTCTTCCACGGTACTTGTGTACTCGCCGATGAAAGAAGCTGTTTTCCTGTCGGAATAATTTTCCCATGGACCACGACCGTACCATGTAAAATTGCTGAACTCTTGTTCCAATCTTATCTGCATGCCAAAACGGGGGATTTCGGGAAGCGGATTACTGCCTGCCTTCCAATGGGCATTGACTTGCAAACGTCCGTCGGCATACACGGTATAGATTATTGTATAGTCGGAAGCCACATCCGGCAGGTCATATCCGAAAGTGAGGGTTGCGCTGTTATCAGCCGTTTTGATGTCTGTTGTTTTCAACTTCTTGTTTATTCCGGCTGTGCGCCATACCTGGCAGGTTGAGGGCATACGGTTTCCGAAATCATTGTCCGTAGGGGCGCGCCAGAATTGAGGTTGAGGGGTGTCGGTCAGCAAACGCTTACCTTTATATGTATAAGAGATAAGTTCTCCGCTATGTTGATTGAAGAGTATCGCTACATCACCGCAAGTAAATGTCAGCGTATGGTTACCATCTTTGACATTGACTTTCTCCGTAGAGAAAGTTTGTCCGTCAAAATAATCGTTTGTATTGAAAGCAAATTGTTCTCTTGCTATTTCATGCCCCGCAGGTATCAGTCCGGTCGCATTTTTAGTATAGGCATAGATGTTCAGGAAACGTTCCGTACCTTTTTCCGCCTTCACCGCAGGCAGTGTGAGTGTAATGTCTTTCACGGTTCCGGCGGGTTGATCCGGATGGATGGTTCCGCTTGCCTCCGCTTTGCCGTTCTTTATGAGTTCCCAACGGAACTCATAATCGCTCAAATTAGAATAGAGGAAACGATTTTCCACAGAGATGATTCCTTTACTGATGTCTTTGGCTTTGAAGAGGATATCCTGATATACTTTTTTCACTTCATAGAGTCCGGGGTGCGGTGCACGGTCGGGGAAGACCAACCCGTTTATGCAGAAGTTTTCATCATGTGTATAATGAGCTGCGCCAAAGTCGCCTCCATATCCCCAATAGAAACGTCCGTTTTCATCGTTGGCGGCTAATCCCTGATCTACCCAATCCCATATAAATCCTCCTTGCATGTGTTTGGCGGAAGCTATGATGTCAAAATATTCTTGAAAATTCCCTGTACTGTTTCCCATGGCATGGGCATATTCACACATAATATAGGGGCGGGTTACGTTTGTGCGAGCGGCGTATTCTTTCATGGAGTTGATATGTGAATACATCGGACATACGATGTCGGTATTTTCATTCTCTCCGGCTTGTTCAAACTGAACGAAGCGGGAAGGATCGCGCTGTTTGAGCCACTTATACATTTCATGAAACACAGGACCGTTGCCGCATTCGTTTCCCATGCTCCAGAGGATGACGGAAGGATGGTTTTTGTCGCGTTCGAACAATCTTGTTATACGATCCCGGTGAGCCGGAGCCCATTCGGGAAGGTAGGCAGGATGTTTGCTTTTATCAAACCAATTTTGCCATTCGGCTCCCATGGCATGACTTTCGATGTTGGCTTCGTCGCACACGAAAAGTCCGTATTCATCGCACAACTTGTACCAAAGCGCACTGTGAGGATAATGGCTGGTGCGTACGGCATTGATGTTGAAAAGCTTCATCGTTTGAATATCTTTCAACATCGTTTCCCTGTCTACGTAATGTCCGGTGTATTGATTGTGTTCGTGGATATTCACCCCGTGTACCATGATGGGTTTCCCGTTGACCAGCAATTGGGCGTTCTTTATTTCTACCTTGCGAAATCCCGTCCGGCAAGAGGTCGTTTCAATGATTTTTCCGTCAGGGTCTTTCAATGTCAGCAACAGGGTGTAGAGATTGGGCGCTTCGTTGCTCCACAATTTTGGGGAAGCTATTTTCCGGTCAAGGGTTACTTCGGTTGTACTGTTTGAAGGAATGTTGACCGGTTTGGAAATACGGAATACACTCTGATTGCTTTCATCAAACAAAGCAAGTTCTACAACTCCCTCTGCGGATGAGTTTCGGAAGTTTTTCAAAGTTACCGTCGTATTCAATGAGGCATCTTTATACGATGCATCCAAATCGGGGATAGCGAAAAAGTCCTGTATGCGCACTTGGTCTGTGCTATACAAATACACATTGCGGTCGATGCCGGACAAACGCCAGAAATCCTGATCTTCCAAATAAGAACCGTCGCTCCAGCGATACACCTCTACGGCTACGGAGTTTTTACCCGACTTTACATAAGGGGTGATATCGAACTCGGCAGGGCTTTTGGTTACTTGGCTGTATCCCACTTTTTGTCCGTTCACCCACACATACATGGCAGACGTTCCGGCTTCAAAATGCAAATACACTCTACGATTTTCCCAGGCGGAGGGCAAGCTAAATACACGCTTGTAACTGCCTACCGGATTGTCGGAATGAGGGATATGAGGTGGATTTTTCGGATACGGATAGGTGATATTGGTATAAATAGGTGTTCCATATCCTTGCAGTTCCCAGTTACCGGGTACTTTAATGTCGTTCCACTCGCCGGTATTATAATCTTCTTTATAAAAATCTTTTGGACGTTCATCGGGTACTTTTACCCAATGAAATTTCCACATACCGTTTAAAGATAAATAATAAGGAGATTGTTCGTAAACATCTTTAATTGCCAAATCTTCGTTATTGTATGGAAGAGCAGTGGCGCGCGTCGCTTCTTTGTTGACGGCAAAGATGGCGGGATTCTCCCAGTCGGGAGTTTGAGCCGGAAGATTTGTAATGGAAACCGATACTATTATTCCAAGCAATGCATGTTTTAATAAATCTTTCATAATGTCATAGTATTAAATTTAAATGTAGCGGATGATGTCCGGACAGCAAAGATATGCTTTTGACATTCCACGTATGGCTAAGTATAATTACAAAAAGGGGAATTATAATTTTCATTTCTGAAAGTTCATAATTCCCCTTTTGGAGGTAATGCAGAAAGTATGCTTTTTACATCACTACCCAACTTTTTTATAAATGCACTACGGGTTTATTATAGTCCATCAGTGTTACTTCTGCCGGAGTGTCTAGCGCCTCTTTCCACTTCCGAATAAATGCAAACCACGCTTCGGGCGATTTATAACCAAACGTTTCCTTCATGGAAGTAAACGTTACATAATGCCGGAAAGACTGTTCACCTTTAGCGCCAATGGTATAGAGATAATTGGATTTATCTTTTACTTCCTCCTTTACATATCTGGGTATGTAAGCGGCAAGTCCAACTGTTTCTTTAGCGTACTTCACTGTGTCGGTAACCGGCCACTCCGTCCCCCAACATCCTACAAGCCCTTTGTGGTCGGAATAAGAAACAGACCCTTTGATGTCTTCCACACCGATGCAAAAGATTTCATCTTTCAGCGGTTCTTCAAAAAAAGTTTCTACCAACATATCACGATGTCCGGCGTAAAGTGTATAGCGATTTACCATGTTTACTATTGAACCTTGATACTCCCACTCGTTTGTTTCTATTTCTATGACTGTACGCACGGGACCGTATGCTATAATACGTTCCGTAAGGGTGGAAACCGGCTCTATGTGAGTAGCCTTTTGCCCGTTCCAGCCTTTAAGTGATCCCGCACCGGCACTTTCTCCTACCCACAACACATCATCCCCAAAGCCACGTGCCAGTTGTTCGTCCGTAGGATAAAATTGTGATTCTTCTATTTCAAGTCCTTTATTAAACTTTCCATAGATGTCTATCGTCTGTTTCTTGTCGAAATAGAGGCGATAAGCCACCAACTCCGATTCAAAAGCAGGTCCGTGATGGTGCATCCGATTATAAATATTGCTTGTGCCGGGAATAGTAACAGAACGCACCGGAACATGCTTGCCTTTCTTATCACTTACCAACATCTCGGCAAATACGCGTGGCTCATATTGTTTATTGCTTTTTTTAGACGAGAAAAGTATCTTCACCGATTTACTGCTTAGGGCGGGCAAATCAATAACAAAAGCCAATTCATCGGCACGACGGTCATTGTTTAAATCATCAAGTTGCGAAGGTATTTCCTTACTCCCTTCCCATACTGTAGCGGATTTTACAGGGAAGTTTACTTTCAGATCATTTAGTTGGATTACTACCGGTTCGTCTGTTGTATTTTGTTGCCGGTTGCTGGTAATCTTTACCAAAATTGTTTTTTCGGCTTTTTGCGCCCATGCTGCCGACAGGAAAAGGCATAAAAACACGATGAATGAGAAAATCTTTTTCATGACGATCTTTAATAAAATTTTATTATTCTCACAAATATACATAAAAATTTTGGTGGTAATGTAAAAAGTATGCTGATATAATACTTTGGCAATCAGCTTCGAAGTGATTATTTTTGTATATGAAAATCACAATCACTCTGCATTGTCCCGATTGCCAATGTGCAAAAATAAAGAAAACGGTAAGAAGACCTACGGCAAACCGAAAGATATTACTTGCCGTCTTAGACACCGTATCAGAAGAGCTTTTAGAAAAACCAGCTGTTTTTCTAAGAAGTTGTTCAATCACTAGAAAGCTTGTAGATTGGCTTTCTTTTATATCAATTACGGATAGGTATGAACAAACAGCATACTTTGTGAAGCACCACCTCTTACTTTAATCTGACTCTGAACTCAGAGTTAATTACATTTTATAAAATAGGTACTAAAATAACATCTATAAATTTGCTTATTGTTAATTAATGAAAATAAATAAGTTAATTCAGGTTAATCTATTAGGAACAACAACCGGGTACTGTTAATTTTGTTGATATGAAGAAATCAACTATTTGGATATTAGGAATGGCAATGGGCTTGTCTTTCTTGGGACTTTTATATATGCAAGTCCGCTATATAGAAGAAACAGTGAAGATGCGCAATGAACAATTTGACGAGTCGGTCAAGCGCAGCCTTTATCAAGTATCCAAGAATGTGGAATATGACGAAACCAAACGTTGGTTAGAGGAAGACTTTTCCGAAGCGGAAAAGAATGCTCTGTCGCAATCTGTTTCACAAAACAATAGTTTAATTCAAGAGCAGACAACACGACAATATCGTATTATTACAACGCCAAACGGAACGATGTATTCGGATTTTGAGTTGAAGATCATGTCGTCCAGACCGTCGTCTGTTCCCAAAGCAATGATTTCTTCTCGACGACACGGAAATACCATTCCGCAAACATCGAAAAACTTGCACGAGACAATGAAGAATCGTTATTTGTATCAACGTTCTTTGATAGATGAGGTGGCATGGCAAATGCTCTATCGTACAAGTGACAGACCGCTTGAGGAGCGTATCGATTTCAATAATCTGGATCATTATTTGAAGTCGGAATTAAAAAATAGCGGGATTGATATCGAATATCGTTTCTCAATAATGAATAAAAGCGGATATGAGATTTATCGTTGTCCCGATTATACGGAACAAGGAAGCGAATATCCTTACAGTCAAATCCTTTTTCAGAATGACCCGCCTGCGAGGATGAGCATTTTAAGAGTACACTTCCCCGCAAAGAGAGATTATATCTACAATTCGATAAGTTTTATTATCCCTTCTACCGTTTTTACGATAGTATTGTTGATTGTATTCATATTTACCATTTATATTATTTTCCGTCAGAAGAAACTGACAGAGATGAAGAATGATTTTATAAACAATATGACACACGAGTTTAAAACTCCCATATCAACGATTTCATTGGCAGCACAAATGCTGAAAGATTCATCGATAAGCAAGTCTCCGGAGATGTTTCAACACATATCAGGGATTATTAATGACGAAACGAAACGGCTGAAATTTCAGGTAGAGAAAGTTTTGCAGATGTCTATGTTCGACAAACAAAAGGCTACCTTGAAAATGAAAGAAATAGATACCACCGAATTGATTACCGGAGTAATCAATACATTTACCTTAAAAGTTGAGAAGTACAACGGGAAGATTAAATCAAACCTGAATGCAACCAATCCGATAATCTTTGCCGACGAAATGCACATTACAAATGTTATTTTTAATCTGATGGATAACGCCGTGAAGTATAAAAAGCCGGACAAGGATTTGATATTGGAAGTCAATACATGGAATGAATCCGGCAAATTAGTGATTTCGATACAAGACAATGGCATTGGTATAAAAAAAGAGAATCTGAAAAAGATATTTCATAAATTTTATCGCGTGCATACGGGTAATCTGCACGATGTAAAAGGTTTCGGACTCGGATTGGCTTATGTGAAAAAGATAGTTTCAGACCATAAAGGAACCATCCGTGCCGAAAGCGATTCAGGTAAGGGTACCAAATTTATTATTGCATTGCCTACTCATTAAAAATTAATATGGATATGGAAGAAAAATTACACATTTTACTATGCGAAGACGACGAAAATCTTGGTATGCTCTTAAGGGAATATTTGCAGGCTAAAGGGTATTCATCCGATTTATATCCCGACGGAGAAGCCGGATTGAAAGCCTTCTTAAAGAATAAATATGATTTATGCGTGCTTGATGTGATGATGCCTAAAAAAGACGGGTTTACATTGGCACAAGAAATACACGCCATAAACCTCGAAATACCTGTCATCTTCTTAACTGCAAAGACACTGAAAGAGGACATTCTGGAAGGATTTAAAATGGGTGCGGACGATTATATTACCAAACCCTTCAGTATGGAGGAACTTACTTTCAGAATAGAAGCCATATTGAGGCGTGTGCGCGGAAAGAAAAACAAAGAAAGCACCATTTACAAGATTGGGAAGTTTACGTTTGATACACAGAAACAAATCTTATCTACCGAAGAGTTGCAAACAAAACTAACCACCAAAGAATCCGAGTTGCTCGCTCTGCTTTGTAGTCATGCCAATGAAATTCTGCAACGGGAGTTTGCCTTGAAAACCATTTGGATAGATGATAATTATTTCAATGCCCGCAGCATGGACGTATATATCACTAAATTGCGGAAACATCTAAAAGAAGATGAAAGCATAGAGATTATCAATATTCATGGAAAAGGCTATAAGCTAATCATGCCGCCGGATGCGGGAAGTTGAAAATTGAAAGTTGAAAGTTGAAAATGATTGCGCCATTTTCAACTTTCAATTTTCAATTTTCAACTTTTTTTCAACTTCTCAAGGATGAGTGTTGCCAATTCTTCAGCCAATTCGGGATTGTCATTGATACAGACTTTGGCAGTATCACGTCCTTGCCCCAACTTCGAATCATTATAGCTGTACCATGAACCGCTTTTTTTGATGATTCCCAACTCTGATCCTAAGTCAATGATTTCTCCCGAACGAGAGATGCCTTCGCCGAACATGATATCGAAATCCGCTTTGCGGAAAGGAGGAGCGACCTTGTTTTTTATTACTTTTACTTTCGTCTGCTTGCCGATTACCTCTTCTCCTTCTTTTATCTGTTGGCTTCCGCGAATATCAACGCGCACCGATGCGTAGAATTTCAGTGCATTACCTCCTGTTGTTACTTCCGGACTACCAAACATAACACCTATCTTTTCACGCAACTGATTGATAAAGATGCACGTGGTGCGTGTTTTGTTAATAGCGGCGGCAAGTTTACGCAAGGCTTGGGACATCAGGCGGGCTTGCAATCCTATTTTGTTTTCGCCCATTTCTCCTTCTATTTCCGCTCTGGGGGTCAGGGCAGCCACAGAGTCGATGACAATAATGTCAATAGCCGACGAGCGGATAAGTTGTTCGGCAATTTCCAAAGCCTCTTCTCCGTTGTCCGGTTGAGAAATCCAAAGGTTGTCAATGTCCACTCCCAATTTAGCGGCATAGAAACGGTCAAAAGCATGTTCGGCATCAATAAACGCCGCTATACCACCTGCTTTTTGCGCTTCGACGATGGCATGAATTGCCAATGTCGTTTTACCGGACGATTCGGGTCCGTATATCTCGATGATTCTGCCACGAGGATAGCCTCCTACCCCCAATGCTGCGTCCAAACCGATAGAACCGGTAGGTATTACATCAATTGCCTCTACATTATTATTACCCATTTTCATGATAGAGCCTTTTCCGAAATTCTTTTCTATCTTATCTGCCGTAGCTTGTAGGGCTTTCAGCTTTTCGACATACGCCATATTGTTGTTCTCCGAATCAAAAATTAATTCTTCTTTTTTGCTCATGTTACTTATTTACGATTAGATTATTTATTCTTCTTATAAAACTCCCCTTCTCTAATTCTTCCATTACACCTCCAAATCTCCGTCAAGGATTTCGTGCCAAGGAAGCCCTTGTTTAGTAAGTTGATCCATAAAAGGATCGGGATTGAATTCTTCTACATTATTCACTCCCGGACGCTTCCATTCCCCTTTGAAAAACAACAATGCACCAATCATGGCAGGTACGCCGGTGGTATAGCTTACGGCTTGCATACCGGTTTCTTTGTATGCAGCCTGATGGCTGCAATTATTGTATAGATAACAAGTATGTTCCTTATTCTTTTTAATCCCGCGTATGCGACAACCTATGGAGGTTTCACCCGTATAGTTTTCACCTAACTCTTGGGGATTGGGTAGAACGGCTTTTAAGAACTGAATAGGAACAATCTTTTGTCCGTTATAATCTATTTCGTCAATGCGTGCCATGCCGATGTTTTGAATGACACGCAAATGTGTGAGATACTCTTGACCGAATGTCATCCAAAAACGGGCGCGTTTTATTGTAGGGAAATGTTTAATCAATGATTCCAATTCTTCGTGATACAAAAGATAAGATTCCTTAGCGCCGATGTTAGGATAGGTAATGGGCTGATGCATCTCTAACGAACCGGTTTCTATCCATTTTCCGTTTTCATAATAACGTCCCTTTTGGGTTATCTCACGAATATTGATTTCAGGATTGAAATTTGTAGCAAACGCTTTGTGATGGTCGCCGGCGTTACAATCTACTATATCAAGATAATGTATTTCATCAAAATGGTGTTTGGCAGCGTAGGCAGTATAAATACCACTCACTCCGGGATCGAAGCCACAACCGAGGATAGCGGTCAGTCCGGCATCCTTAAATCTATCATGATATGCCCATTGCCAAGCGTATGCATACTTTGCTTCGTCTTT
>SNRY01000713.1_pt1 | contig 10492 bp, 11 predicted proteins | sample 4693421 | NCBI WGS metagenome assembly SNRY01 (sample SAMN11003215, study PRJNA524138) | termite gut metagenome | isolation source: Bacteroidetes bacterial symbionts from single cell of protist host amplifed... | host: Streblomastix strix ... | reverse complement strand
AATTATATATATACCTATGAAAACTAAATTATTAAAAAAAATTGGATATTGTTTTAGAACAATAGAAAACACAACAAATTCACAAATCAGTTTCAATGCTGAGTTGAAATTTTTAGCTGAATCTTTTGATTTGAGTAATATAAAGTTAGCAGGAAACAAAAAGATTATAAATGCTGCAATGCGAGAAATAAGAAATATACTGAAAACTGAAGAATATATTACATTATTTACGAAAAATGAAATTAAAGAAATCAAATTCAAATTAAACGCGCATAGAAAAATTAAAAATGATTTAGAAATTATAAATGATAGAAGTCTTTGTACTAACTATTTTGTAATTCCAGAAAAGAAAGTAAGAACAAAGAAAGTTATTAAAACTATCTTACCAGAAAATACCGATCAAAAAGAAGTACAAATAACAGAATCAGGTGTTAGTGACTCTTCCATGAGAGAGTTTACCAAATCCAAAGTTATTTCAGAAAAAGAAGTAGAAATTATAACACCCACTACTACTGAACAAATTGTACCAATAGATAAACAAAGTAAACTAATTAAACAAAAGAAAATAAAAAAACCAACTAAAACTACTGTTTCAGAAAAGAAATCATCAAATTACGATTATTTCATTCAAAAGATTGATGAAATTACTGAACCATTAGATGATTTTGACATTGAAACGAGAGATGCGGATGAAATCGAATATCTGTACGAAGAAAAATTATTTCAACTTAATCAGATGAGAGAAGAATATGAAGAAATGATTAATAAAAAACAAATCACAAATTCAAATGAATTAACAATATTAAAACAAATGTTTACTGTAAATGAGGAATATCTAAAACGAGAAAAAGAAAGAATATTATTTAAAAAAGTAGTAGTATAAAATTAATAAATAATTAAAATTATGAAAAAAAACGAGTTAAAAGGTCAAGCTGAAACGTTTAACAAACGCGGGTTTATTGTTATTGAACAAAAAGAATATGATGAAAATAGTAGTCATTTAAAAAATGTCACATATATCGTCAAAGAAGATTTGTTTGAAGTGATTGATGATATTGATAGCGATCATAATGGGTGTTGGGACTTTTTGTCACCAGATAGTGATGCACGAGAACAGTGTCAAGACGAAATACAAAAAGAATTTGGTATAGAAGGTAAAATTGATGACGATGGAGATTTCATACCAGAAACAAATATTTCGGAAGAAATTAAAACCAAAATCACTGAATTTATCGAAAAATGGGAAAAAGAAAATTTTTATATTCCTAAAATCAAAGCGTATGAATATTTTAATGGTAGTAACTGGACAAAAATAGTTCTCGAAGAATACTATAATGATAACCCAGAAGAAGGAGTAGAAACTACAATACGTTTAGAAGATGAAGAATTAGAAAATGAAATTCTAAAAGTGTTCTTTGATAAATTGAAAAAAGATGAAGAAATACAAGAAGAAACTAATTATTTCGGAAGTATTGACGAAGAAGGATATAATTTCAAAAAACCATTTTTAACAACCGATTATTGGATTGCTAAAGTAGAATAAGAGTTTTCATAGTTTAATATATAAGTTAGTTTTCTTGAGGACTATCCGATGTGAATCGGGTAGCCCTTTTTTTATTTCCATATTTTTTCACATTTTACTATACTTTTTTGATTTATCATACTATTTATATATATAGAACCTAACTAACTAATTATGATGACTTACGAAGAAAAACAACTTTTAATTCAAAAAGATGAAGAAGAAGGTAGGGAATATGTAAAGAAACATATTCTTCAAAATTATTACCATTTACCAGAAAACTATTACCATTTTCGGGATATTGATGATGTTGTTGATGTAGATATAACAGCCACCACAACCGAAAAAACATATACTTATGTGGGTGAAATTAAAAAGCGGGCATATTCTTTTGAGTATAACAGTCCATTAAATTGGATGCTTGAGATAAAGAAATATAATGCGTTAAATGAAGAACACCAGAAAACAGGCGACCGAAGACTCTACTTTAATATATTTAGAAATAACATGGTAGTTGTTTGGGATTTAGAAAGAATGAACTTTAACAATCTATCAGTTGAAAATAGTTTATTCAATGCCACCACATCATACACCACAAAAGATAAGAATAAGGATTATTTTGATTTACCGTATAAACAATATAAAGACGGAACTCAAGTAAAAGGAATAAGCATATTTCAAATAGTAAGCGAAACAGATACAAAAAGAGTATATAAATATTAACAATGAAATTAGGAAATTCAAACGGAAATAATAGAAACAAGAAATATCTAACCAAAAAAATAAGATTAACTACCGAACCCAATATAGAGAAAGCAGAGGAATTTAATACATGGTTTGAGGAAAATTACAAATATCTGGTAGAACAGGAAAAACGAAGACAAGTGTATAATGAAGATGTATTCAATGATACCTATTTGAAAATTTATGATAAGGTATTATACGGCGCAAACGTTGAAGATTATAAAAAATACTTTTCCCGTTCATATTTCACAAATTACTACCAGAATAACATTATTCAATCAAAAAAGAAAAATATAAGTATGGAAGATAATGTGAGTAACAAAGAGGATGAAACAAAGGAAGAAACAGAAAGAAAAGTATTGAAAGACATGGAAAGAGATGAGTTAATAACCGAAATTTTTGAATACGTGAAAGTACACTATACAATACAGGAGTTCGAGTTATTTAAAATTTATACCTTCTTAAAAAAGCAATCAATGTCTTATAAGAAACTATCCGCCATTACACATTTATCTACACAATATATTTCATCTACTATCAGCAAAATTAAGAATGATATAACCACCAACGAGGAACTCAAACAAAAAAGAAAAGAATTGTTAAAGTAAATAAGGCTCATTTTAAGCCGATTTTAGATAGGTATATATGAAAATAGAATAACTATCTATTTCAACTGATAAACCCCTAAAAAACGTTTTATATTAAGTCTATATACATTTATCTTTAGATAAAGAGAAAATATGTTAATAAAAATACTATTATTAATAGTTGTATCAATAACAGGATTTATAGCGGGAAAGGAACTCACTGAAGGGAAAAGATTTAATATAGCGAATAAATATCCTACATTGGATTTCAAGCCTATAAATTGCCGTCCTTGTTCAACATTTCATATTTGTATAATATTTCAACTAATTGCAGCTTATATTCAAAATGATAAAGAATATGCAGTATTCGGGATATTACTTTCACTGATTATATTCCTCTATCTTTATATAACCGATTTAAAACATATCCGATGAATGAGCCGTTCCAGAAAACATACACCCTATTTCAATATCGCTTGCTGTCAAAGTAATAAGAAATCAAAAACCTATTGCCATCGGTTATTCCGAAAGTGTGAAAAACAATCCATAAGAAATGATGAATTATTGCCAATAAAAATGGATGAAGTAATGAATGAATGGGATTTCAACGGAGACGGTAAATTTTTCTGGAAGAACTGCCCACGAGAAGAATTAAGAAAATAACAAATAAAATAGATATAAAAATGATACCAGAAACAGAATTAGATTTACTAAACCGAATTAAAAACCTATTAGATACTATTGATAAAACAAAAGTATATAAGAGTAAAGAGATATATCAACTATACAATGAAGCTTTTCAAAAACACGAAACAGTAAGCACTTGTATGTCTTGCCTGAAAAGGCGTACCGAAGCATTAAAGAAATACTATAATGATAACAAATATAAACTTGTGCCAGTTTCCGAAGAAGATAATAAGATAGAGAAATTCATAACTAATAAATTAGAAACTTCCGATGCAGTGATTTTAACTACATCAGACTGGAAAGGTGAAATATCCGATGCTGTAATTATCCAGAAACCTGAATAAATGAGCATTTTAGAATGTTTTAGAAGGATTTAGATACCATGTATTTAAGTCCTTTTTTTATGATATAACAAGATATTCGCCACCAACAAATGAACTGCTAACTACCATATTTGTATAAATATAAATAACATAAATAGGGAAATCCCTATTGCAATAGGGAAAATCCCTAAATAGCTAATTATTAATGTTTTGTCTATTATTTTGTTATATTTGTAAATCGTTGATAAACAACTACTTGAAAAGTGTATAATTTACACTTAAAAATATGAAATCAGCAATAACAGAAGCAATTCGGCAACTTCGGAAGTAATAAGATGTCAACTTCGGAAATTTCGGGAAATGTGGTGAAAAATGGTGTCAGCGCGGACACAGCGACCTTCCCAGAACTTTGGCAGTTCCTTCTTCCCGAATCAAAATCATTCGCATTATTTGAGTATTGACAACTCCCGAAATTCCCACTGCCGAATCATTCCGACACATTTTTGTTGTACATCTTATTGTATAAATTTGTAAATAATTGACAATCAAATAGTTTTCAGATTATGGTATAAGGCAAATATAAAAATTTAACAGGGGGCGGGTAGGTGAAAAATCGGGTGGTGATGGGGGGAATATAGTCTCCACAGATTTTTTTTAAAATTTAAAACTTTCGGGTTATAATCTAATTAGTATCTTTGCACCGAAGTTGTTGCGAAACAATTTCAAATGATACATAATGATGATCGCAATTCTTTCGGGGATTGTGATTTTTTTATATATTCTAAAATTGCGGGATGTACCAGTGGCGAAGTTTCGCCCTTATTATTTTTACATAAATTTAACTATTATCGAATCCAGTATTTTTTTAACTTGCGTGTTTAAATTTTAAATTTATGGAATGAATTACGTTGGTAGCAAGCATAGAATGAAGAAGGATTTAATTCCTATCATTACGAAGCATTTAACATCTTCAAAAACCTATATAGAGCCATTTTGCGGTGGTGCTTCCGTTATTCGTTCTATTACTCAAACAAAGAAAAAGATTGCGAATGATAATAACCCTTATCTAATTTCCATGTTTCGGGAGTTGCAAAACGGGTGGTTGCCGAAACCATTTTATAGCCGATTGCAATATTTGGATATTAAGAGAGATTATAAAAGGAACGGAAATAAGTATACAGATTATGAAAAGGGTTATGCAGGATATGTATGTTCTTTTTCTTCATTCTTCTTTCTCGAATACAGTGCTTATAATAATGATAAACAAGATTATCAGAAGTTGGCAAGGCATAGATGTTTGTATAATGAAAGTTATTCAAACAAAATTAAAAGGAAAGGAAAAGCAACTAATTTAGAGAATATCCGTTTTCTTAATTTAGATTATACCAAACTTCGTATTCCAGAAAATAGTATTATTTACGCTGATTCACCTTACAAGGGTTGTACACGGGATGGATATTTTTCAAAGACTTTTGATCATAATAAATATTATAATTGGCTACTTCAGGTGTCGGCAATTCAGGGAGTAGAGATTTACATTTCCGAACTCTATATGCCTTCTGAGGACTTTGAAATAGTATGGAAAAAGGAAATTATCTACTCACTTAGAAAAAATTGCGCATCGGAAAAACTCTATAAAATTAAACGAAGTTCTATCAATAGGGTAAAGAAATTAAATGCTTTTCTGATTTCATTTTTGAAAACAGTATTCAGTAGAATTAAAAAGAAAATTGATTTCATTCTGGATAAAGTAAAAGAAATTACATCTTATATAGTTTTTTTGTTCTTTCCACACATGGAATATCATTCCCATTCTCCATAATCCAAATTAACATATAATTTAAGACAGTACATTAATCCCTGATTGATGTATCACTCTTTCTTTTCAAAAATTTGAATGGTTTCTGATAGGGTTTCTGTTGTTTTAAAATTCTATAATATTATCTTTTATATAAAGTATAATATTATATGAAACAACCATTAACATGGTACGGTGGAAAACAAAGATTATCCAAACATATTATTTCTCTAATTCCCGAACATCAAATTTACACTGAAAGTTTTTTCGGAGGTGGAAGTATATTCTTCAATAAAGAACCTGCAAAATGTGAAATTATAAATGATTTGAATGGGAATTTGATTAATTTTTATCAGGTATTAAAAACCGATTTTGATGAATTAAAAAAAGAAGTTGATAAAACATTATATTCCAGAGATGAGTTCGATTATGCAAGATTTATCTATCACTATCCTAATTTTTTTGATAACATAAAACGAGCGTGGGCATTGTGGTATTTAACTTATACTACTTATTGCAGTAAAATGGATGATACTTTTATTACTGAAACATCAGGAACATATACCAGAAGATTCAAATTTTCAAAAGAGAATTTTATTTCAGAATTATCAAATAGGTTTAATACTGTTATTATAGAAAATAGAAATGCGTTGGATATTATTACAAAGTTTGATAGTGAAACTACATTTCATTTTGTTGATCCACCTTACATTAATACAATTTGTGGTACATATAACAATATATTTAATGAAAGTAATCTCACTCAATTATTAGAATTACTTTCGACATTACAAGGGAAATTCATATTAACATCTTATCATAACGATTTGATAGATGATGCAATTAAAAAACATGGGTGGAATGTAAAGGAAGTAGAACATACAGTAGATTCATCAGGTAAAAATAAAAAGAGAGTAAAGGAATTAATCATATATAATTATTTACTTTAAAGAAGAATAAAAAATAAATTATAAATAGATTGTTTATTTAATTTTGCAAGGGTGAAATTTCTCAGGAGACAGTTCACCCTTTCTTTTTTTATCCCGTCCAGATATACTATTGGTATAGTATCATCACCTTTTTATCTATTCTATTAAATAAGAATAGGTATGTCAAGTTTCATAGAACCAAAAGTAAAATCAGATAAAAATGTTTCAGTCCAACGGTTATATAGTGTGTATCACGACCTCGTTGAAATGCAATCCGTTGCTCAGATAATTCAAAAATACACAAAGGAGTGGGGTGTATCAAAACAAGCTGTTTCAAAAATCATCAATCAAGCCTACGGAATTTTTGATAAAAACATGGAACAGGAATTTGAGCGTTTGGCAAGTAATCAATTAACAAGGGTTATGAATATCGGTGCAAAGGCATTGCAGGAAGGAAAATTAGATACCGCATTAAAAGCAAGCGACATAATCAACAAACTCGCTGGACTCTACACAGAAAAAGTGGAAGCGAATGTGACAAGTGATTCGGTTATACATGTTTCATTTAGTGGTATTTCAATTAGTGATGAAGATGAAATTGAAAATAAGATAAACGAATTAGAAGATACTGGTACGGAATTAATAGTAGAAGGGGAAGAAAATGCTTAAATCCCCTTTACTCAATCCGCAACATTCTGGAAGAAAGAAAAAAGAAACGTATGAATTACCAAATCTAAAGTTACCTACTGGACGGCATAAAAATATTCTATCCAAAAGGGCAGATCAGATAAATGAAAAGGTAGAGAGATTCCATACCAATGTGGAATTATTCAAACCCCATTCTGGGCAAAAGGATATTCTAAAATTCATCATTACAGATAAAAAGGTTAAGTATATTACTTTGGTTTGTGGACGAAGATTCGGCAAAAGTGTCCTAAGTTGTAATGTCTCTTTATATTTTGCCCTTATGTACTCTCACAGTGAAGTTATGTACATAACCCCGTCTTATCGTTTGTCAAAGGTATTTTTCGAGCTTGTATGTTCTGCTATTGGCGAAAAATTTCCTTTTTTGAAAAAAAATGGGATAAATAAATCTGACTTTAAAATTTCATTTACGAATGATAGTTATATCCAATTTTATTCAGGAGGTGATAGTATAAGTCAAAATCTTCGAGGGTTATCTTGCAATAGACTGATGGTAATTGATGAATCGAGTTTAATTTCAAATGAAACATGGGAAAATGTGTTGAGTCCAATTCTTCTGAATACTGAAAAGATTTTGGCAGTAGGTACTCCTTTATCTAAGCAGAGTTGGTTTTACAAGTTATATTTGAAATCTTTATCGGGTGATCCTAAATATAAATCATTTCATAAACCCACTTCCAGCAATCCGTTAATTTCTTCAAAAGAAATAATGGAAAGAAAAAAAGATTTACCAGACGCCGTGTTCCGAAGAGAACTATTGGCGGAATTTATGGAATTTGAAGATGTGAGCGTTTTTAAAAACTATATGAACTGTGTTATCCCAAAGAGTGAGATAACAATGACAGGTGTTAAATACTATTTTGGCTTGGACATTGCGAAGAAAAACGATTATACAGCACTTGTCGGAATTAATAGTTTGCATCAATTGGTGTATTGCAATCGGTGGAACTCTACCAGCTATCACGTAATAACACAGAATGTGGTAAATGTTCTTCATAATTTTCGTCCACAGGACACTTGGATTGAGACCAATAGTATCGGAGATATATTTTTTGAAAATTTGAGGGAAAAATATGATGGAAAATTAACAAGTTTTTATACGCTAAATGCGAATAAGAAGGAAATAGTAGAACAACTGATTGTAGATTTTGAAAAGGAAGATATAAAAATATTTGATTACGAACCTTTGGTTACCGAATTGGGAAATTTTGGAATGGAATTTAGTTCCTCAAAGCGTAATGTGATTTATCGTGCTTACTCTGGACACGATGATTTAGTAATGGCTAGTTGTTTCGCCAATATGAATTATCACACTCACGTAAAACATTCTAAATTGAGTTATTATATCAGCAAGAAAAAATAATGAAGCGGGAGTTAATGTTCCCGCTTTGTTTTTATCTTTATAAAACTTTACCTTTATCTATTATGTAATTTTTCAAAATCTTTTTTTACAGCAATAATCATATCTTCACCTTCCAAACTTTTTACATATCTATCCATCCCATTCATATTTCTACCCATCAATTGGGCTACAAGATAAGGACTCATCCCTAATTGTATGCAAACTGTAGCAAATGTATGACGGGCAGCATAAAAAGTAAGTTTTTCGGGTAGCTTATCCAATTTTTCTTTATGGTATTTTTTACAGTTTACTTCATCATATACATCAGCCTCTTTTACTATTTTTTTTAATTCAAGATTAATATATTGTTCATCTACTTTCAAAAGTTTAAACTTTTCTTCCTCTGTATTGTTTTTTAGTGTATTTTTTGAATTTTGATATATCGGGAATAAATATTCATCTCTACTTCCCGCCGTTTCGAGAAATGGAGTTATAATAGCGTGGAATAAATCATATATCCCGTTTTTAGCTACAATACACACAGGTATTTGTGTTTTGGAACGACTTGTATCAATTTGAATATAGTCGATATATCTATCATCACTCTCACTATTATAAAAATTCTCATTTTGTTTCTTGAAAATTTTCACATCTGAAAGTTTTAGTTTTGCAATATCCACGAAAGCCAAACCTTGTGCGAAATATGAAAATAAGAATAAAGCAAGTACGGTGGTTTTATTCCTTAAACTATATGCAAAATCTGGATTATAATACCCACTATTATATCCTATCAATTTGAGGTAATAATCGTGGAGTAATATAATTTGGTCGTATGTAATAGCACGTTTTTTGTTAGTTGCTTTATGTTTCTTTCTAACTTTTGTTTGTGCCAACACATTTTTACCAGTCAAATCCAAATCAATAGCATAATTAATAACAGCGTTTAGAGTACTGTAAATATCTCTTATATAATTCTCACTATACCCTTTTGAACTTATGAAACTATCTAATTTTAGTATCGTTTCTTTATCAATATTACTAATTAATACCTGTTTACTCTCAAAGAATTGTTTAAGTTTTTGAGATAAATTTTTATACCTGACTTTTGTACTTGGTTTAAGATTTTGCGTATTCATATACCTGTCAATTATAACATATACATCTAATTCGTTATTGTCTGTCCTTTCCTCAAATAGATAGTCAATAATCATTTGGGGGGTATATGGTATCTTTTTGCGCTCAAACTCATACTTTATAGCCTCCGCACGATTCATTAAGTCGTGTAAATGCAGGTTAATAGTTGTATAGTTTGGATAACTACGTTTTAACTCTTGTTTATCCTTATCCCAATCCTTTTCAATACAACTATATCCCGTTGATTTCTCTTTTCTCCCGTTGTACTGGATCCGTATCATAATCGGATGACTCCCGTTTGCATATGTCTTATTGGTGCGGAGCGTTAAGCTAATACTTGCACTATTCAATCTCATATCTTTGTTGTTTAATGGTTAATAATGGTGCGTATATGGTGCACCGCAAACGTACAAAAAAGATATGAAAGTGCCTACTTAAATAATGTTAATTACCTATATATCAATTAATTAAAAGAAAAGAAGTTGTTCAGTATCAATAGAATGATTATATTTAAGTAAGCAATAGAAATTAATGTCGTATTTATAGCCGATAGAATTGAGTATGTCCAACTTCTTGTTAAGGAAGATTGCCAATATATTACTCTTAACCTGAGTTCGACGAAAGCTCAGGTTTATAGGCAATTCCTGATCAGACACCGTTCTCCCTCTACTCCCCGCCGTCTCGTGAAATGGAGCTTTAATAGCGTGGAATAAATCATATA
>SNRY01000712.1_pt1 | contig 10519 bp, 7 predicted proteins | sample 4693421 | NCBI WGS metagenome assembly SNRY01 (sample SAMN11003215, study PRJNA524138) | termite gut metagenome | isolation source: Bacteroidetes bacterial symbionts from single cell of protist host amplifed... | host: Streblomastix strix ... | reverse complement strand
GGAAAGAATATCCTAACCATAATCCTAACAGAGGTAACGATCGTCCGGCAAAACCGTATAACAATCGTAGTGAAAACGGCGAGCATCCGCAACATCCTTACCCTAACAGAAATTTCCGGGAAAGTGGCAACCGTCCGCAACGTTCTTTCTACAATCGAGAAGACAAGCCATGGCGAGGCAACAACGAAGAACGAAAACCGTGGCATAATAATTCATCCAACAACAGAAACGAAGACAGTGAAAACCGCCGACCAAGGTTTAACCCTAACGACAACAACAACCGGCAACAATCTCAAGGATATTCCCGCCCTTTCCACCGTACTGCCGACTATGACCCCAATGCCAAATACAGCAAAAAAAAGCAAATGGAATACAAGTCGTTATTCGTGGACCCCAACGAACCGATTCGTCTTAATAAATATTTGGCAAATGCCGGTATTTGCTCCCGTCGCGAAGCCGACGAATTTATTACAACAGGAGTAGTTATTGTTAATGGAGAAGTCATTAAAGAACTTGGTACGAAAGTCAAACGTAGCGACGTGGTGAAATTCCATGACGAAATCGTAAATATCGAACGTAAAGCCTATATTTTGCTCAACAAACCCAAAGACTGTGTAACGACCTCAGACGACCCGCAAGCACGCCTCACCGTTATGGACTTAATAAAAGATGCCTGTAACGAACGCGTGTATCCCGTAGGTCGTCTCGACCGTAACACAACCGGAGTATTATTGTTGACAAATGATGGAGATTTGGCGTCTAAGTTGACACATCCCCAATACTTGAAGAAAAAAATATATCTTGTTCATACGGATAAAAATGTAACCAAGCACGACATGGAACAAATAGCCTCCGGTATCCAATTAGAAGATGGAGAGATTCATGCCGACGAAATCAGTTATATTGACGAAACCAAACGAAACCAAATAGGAATTGAAATCCACTCCGGACAAAATCGGATTGTGCGTCGCATTTTTGAATCACTCGGCTATAAAATAATAAAACTCGATCGCGTTCTCTTTGCAGGATTAACCAAAAAAGGATTACAACGCGGAGAATGGCGTTACCTCACAGAAAAAGAAGTAAGCTTTTTGAAAATGGGATCTTTTGAGTAACAAGACAAACAAATCTATGGAAAAAATCACCCGAACAAGGATTGTTGACCTTTTAACCCGCGAAGACTACGGTACGCCGGTTAATGTAAAAGGTTGGGTACGCACTCGCAGAGGAAGTAAACAAATACATTTCATCGCACTGAATGACGGTTCTACAATAAATAATGTACAAATAGTAGTTGACTTAACCAACTTTGACGAAGAAATACTAAAACTCATTAATACCGGCGCTTGCCTAAGTATAAACGGTTTATTGACGGAATCCACCGGATCCAGACAAAAGGTGGAAGTACAGGCACGCGAAATAGAAGTATTGGGTACCTGCGACAGCACATATCCCTTGCAAAAGAAAGGTCATTCGCTGGAGTTTCTTCGGGAAATAGCTCATCTTCGTCCTCGTACCAACACTTTTGGGGCTGTATTCCGTATTCGTCATAATATGGCTATTGCCATACATCAGTTTTTTCACGGTAGAGGCTTTTTTTATTTCCATAGCCCCATCATCACAGCTTCCGACTGTGAAGGAGCCGGACAAATGTTTCAAGTAACCACGCTAAACCTGTACGATTTAAAAAAAGACGAATCAGGAAGCATTGATTACGATAACGATTTTTTCGGAAAACAAGCGAGTCTAACGGTTTCCGGACAATTGGAAGGAGAGTTGGCAGCCATGTCACTGGGAGCTGTTTATACCTTCGGACCCACGTTTCGTGCCGAAAACTCAAATACGCCACGTCATTTGGCAGAGTTTTGGATGATTGAACCTGAAATGGCTTTCTATGAGATAGAAGAAAATATGCAGTTGGCGGAAGATTTTATCAAATACTGTTTGCAATGGGCATTAGACCACTGTAAGGACGATATTCAATTCCTCAACGATTTGTTCGACAAAGAACTGATTGACCGTTTGAATGCTGTTCTTTCAAACAACTTTATTCGATTAAGTTATACCGAAGGTATCCGGATTCTGGAAGATGCCCTATCCACCGGTCATAAGTTTGAGTTCCCTATTTATTGGGGCGCAGACCTCGCTTCGGAGCATGAACGTTATCTGGTAGAAGAGCATTTCAAATGTCCGGTGATTCTAACCGACTATCCGAAAGAAATAAAATCATTCTACATGAAACAGAATGATGACGGAAAAACCGTTCGCGCTATGGATGTGCTTTTTCCGAAAATCGGCGAAATTATCGGTGGTTCCCAACGTGAGGAAAACTACGATAAGCTATCTTGTCGCGCAAAAGAAATGGGAGTACCCGAAAAAGATATTTGGTGGTATATGGATACCCGCCGTTTTGGTACTGCTCCTCATTCGGGATTTGGTTTGGGCTTTGAACGCCTTATGCTTTTTATAACAGGCATGACTAATATTCGCGACGTAATACCTTTCCCCCGTACGCCACGTAACGCTGACTTTTAACTTGGGTAACCTGAAAACAGCATCGTTTTCTGTTTCAGCAATTAATCATCGTAAGGTGAAAAGCCGTAAGGTTTCAATACATAAACATGGATTTTGAATTAACTTTCGCTTATCATCCCACGGGCGACCAACCCGAAGCCATCGCCCAACTTACCGCAGGAATTTTTCAGGGAATTCCTGCACAAACTCTTTTGGGGGTAACAGGATCCGGAAAGACATTCACCATAGCCAACGTCATCAAAAACGTCAATAAACCCGTATTGGTATTAAGCCACAATAAAACGTTAGCGGCACAGCTTTACAGCGAGTTCAAAAGCTTTTTCCCCCATAATTCCGTAGAATACTATGTGTCTTACTACGACTATTACCAGCCGGAAGCCTATTTGCCAAGCAGCGATACCTATATAGAAAAAGACCTCGCCATTAACGACGAAATTGACAAACTACGTTTGGCTGCCACCTCATCGCTTCTTTCGGGAAGGAACGATGTGATAGTGGTATCTTCGGTATCCTGTATTTACGGTATGGGGAATCCTGCCGATTTTTACAACAACGTCATCGAAGTGAAAAAAGACGGCATGTTGAACCGCAATGTCCTTCTCCGTCAGTTGGTTGATAGTCTGTATGTGCGCAACGACATAGATTTAAATCGTAGCAATTTCCGTGTAAAAGGCGATACAGTGGACGTATTTCTTGCCTATTCGGATCACATTTTGCGGATCACATTTTGGGGGGACAGGATAGACGAAATTGAAGAAATAGATCCGGTAAGCAGTATTACCATTGCTTCGTATGATTTTTATAAGATATATCCGGCAAATCTCTTTATGACAAGTAAAGAAACAACCTTTCGCGCCATTCACGAGATAGAAAACGATTTAACCGAGCATGTAGCCTATTTGGAATCCATAGGTAAATCTTACGAAGCAAAGCGTCTTTACGAACGAGTAACGTATGACATGGAAATGTTGAGGGAATTGGGACACTGTTCCGGCATTGAAAATTACTCCCGTTATTTTGACGGACGTAAACCTGGAACTCGCCCATATTGTTTACTCGATTTCTTTCCCGAAGACTTTTTGATGGTGATTGACGAAAGCCATGTCAGTGTTCCTCAAATACGCGCTATGTACGGAGGCGACCGCGCTCGCAAAACCAACCTCGTAGAATACGGTTTCCGCTTACCTGCCGCTATGGATAACCGTCCGTTGAAATTCGAAGAATTTGAAACATTGGTTAAACAAGTAATTTACGTTAGCGCCACTCCGGCAGATTACGAGTTGATAAGATCGGAAGGTATCGTAATTGACCAGGTGATCCGTCCCACCGGTTTATTAGATCCTGTTATCGAAGTGAGACCCTCCATGAATCAAATAGACGATTTAATGGAAGAAATACAGCTTCGCATCGAACAGGAAGAACGCATACTCGTTACCACCTTAACCAAACGAATGGCTGAAGAATTAGCCGAATATCTGCTAAATCATGCTGTTCGTTGCAACTACATCCATAGCGACGTGGACACATTAGAGAGAATAAAAATAATGGACGATCTCCGGCAAGGTATATACGATGTATTAGTGGGAGTCAATCTTTTACGAGAAGGGTTAGACCTACCCGAAGTTTCGCTGGTCGCCATCTTAGACGCCGACAAAGAAGGCTTTCTCCGTTCTCATCGTTCGTTGACCCAAACAGCAGGACGCGCCGCCCGAAATATCAATGGAAAAGTGATCATGTATGCCGACAAAATAACGGAAAGCATGCAACTAACTATCGACGAAACCAATCGCCGCAGAGAAAAACAGTTGGCATACAACAAAGCGAACGGAATCACCCCACAACAAATTAAGAAAGCGCGCAACCTCTCCGTCTTCAACACCCACGAAGAGCAAATCTCCGGATCGCAAAAAGCATACATTGAACCCGAAAAACCAAACATTGCTGCCGACCCTATCGTTCAATACATGAGCAAAGCCCAATTAGAAAAAAGCATCGAACGCACGCGACGATTAATGCGAGATGCAGCCAAAAAGACGGAATTTATCGAGGCGGCGCAACATCGTGACGAATTATTGAAATTAGAAGATTTATTGAAAGAGAAATGGCCAATATAACTATTTCTAAATCCCTTTATTCAACCATGATTTGAATGCGTTTCGCGTGGCGACTTTAATTTCATATTGAGCAAGTAACCGAAACAAACTAATATCACTTTTACGTTGTGTTGAAATGATGAGGAATATACAAGAAAAAAATAAACTGACACCGTTTATACACAATCCCTTAGTTGTTACTATAATCAATAATTTTTTGCTTTAGAAAGGGTAAATGTTTTTTACTATAACCCAAACTATAGAAGCATCCAATATTATCGTAAGAATGAATGATTCTATTCCTAAAATCAATAATTTGTCTTGCGTGAGTCAAAGTGATTTCAGTTGTTTCTTGTCCTAATTTATTTACAACTTCGCCAATAATAGCTAATTGCCTTTCAACAGCGCTTTGTGTTTTTATATCCTTTTGATAAACTTGAAAGTCTGTTATTCCAACTAAGAAATCTTCTATCAGAGAAATAGAATTACTATATCAAATAAATACTTGCTTACTTTGTCCATCGTAAATAAGTTTTTTTTGTTCTATTTCTTTTTTAAAAAAAGGATTGCGAAGTGAATTTTCGGTCAATAAATCTACTTTTCGGTTAAATAACTTCTCCAAGCCATCCCTATAGCAATCCGGTTTTCTCCTTATTTCTTCCGGTATAATATCTTCTGTTTCAATCAAAACATCTATGTCACTTGATATTGCATCAAAATGAAGAGTCAATACAGAGCCAAAGAAATATAGTTTCTTTACCACTTTATTCTGTCTTGTGTTTGGGAACTATCGCGGATGCTGTTCCACGAACCAAACCAACATGAGTAAAATTCTTTGGCTATGTTTTTGATACCTTTGCTCGCGAGTTAAATGTTTCTTATTTTTCATGACGCAACTAAAATAAGACTTTTTTCTTACTTTAATTGCATTTACTACTTGAACTTACCAAAGGAAAATTCCGACTATGGATAAGGTCTTGTCGGTCTTTGTTATTTACGAAAAAATTAAAGAAAATGTTTTTATCACTATTTCTTCATACCTTTGTTGTTTATATAAAAATGTGAATGAAATTTTCCGAACTACATTTAGAACAAGGTGTATTGGATGCATTAGATGCCATGAGGTTTGAAGAGTGTACACCGATACAAGAACAAGCTATTCCCCTCATACTCGAAGGCAGAGATTTGATAGCTGTTGCCCAAACCGGAACAGGTAAAACGGCGGCTTTTTTACTCCCTGTCCTCAATGAACTTAGTAAAGGCAACCATCAGGAAAATGCCATAAACTGCATTATCATGTCTCCCACCCGCGAACTTGCACAACAGATAGACCAACACATGGAAGGGTTTTCTTATTTTATGCCTGTATCAAATGTAGCCGTATATGGTGGGAATGACGGAACACTTTTTGACCAACAAAAAAAGGGATTGATGTTAGGAGCTGACGTAGTGATTGCTACACCCGGACGATTATTGGCACACATCAACCTCGGATACGTTGATCTTTCGCGTGTCTCCTATTTTATACTGGATGAAGCCGACCGTATGCTTGATATGGGTTTCTCGGACGACATCATGCAGATAGTAAAACTTCTACCTCAAAAACGGCAGACTATCATGTTCTCCGCCACCATGCCTGCCAAAATTCAGCAATTAGCCAAAACAATATTAAATCATCCTGCCGAAGTAAAGATAGCCGTATCCAAACCGGCAGAAAAAATACTGCAAGCCGCTTACATCTGTTATGAAAATCAAAAACTCGATATCATTCGCTACTTATTTGCCGGGCAAGCACCCGAACGGACTCTTGTTTTCGTATCCTCCAAAATAAAGGTAAAAGAAGTCTTCAAAGCATTGAAAGGCATGAAAATGAATATCGGTGAAATGCACTCCGACCTCGAACAATCGCAGCGTGAATTTATTATGCATGAATTTAAGTCTGGGCGTGTAGATATTCTGGTAGCTACTGATATTGTGGCAAGAGGCATTGATATAGACGATATTCGTTCCGTAATAAACTTTGACGTTCCACGTGACAGTGAAGATTATGTACATCGTGTCGGACGGACAGCGCGCGCCAATAACGACGGAGTAGCCATCACACTTGTCAGTAAACAGGAACAAACAGCATTTAAAACTATTGAGACTTTTTTGAATAAAGACATTTACAAAATACCTTTACCGGTAGAATTGGAAAAAGCTCCCGAATACAATCCGCAAACAAGTGAAAAACAAAAAATAATATTTCGCAAAGCAGGAGAACGTAAAAAGAAAGAAATACACTCAAAGTAATAAAAACAAATCAACTTTACACTCTATGAACAAATCAATTTTACAACGTTATTTGACGATTATTCTCATGGCTGTTGTTTTTGCACCATTGGGAATAGCACAAGAGAAAAATCTCTATAGTTTTACGGTTAAAGCCATTGATGGAAGCGATCTGGCTCTTTCTGTCTTTCAAGGTAAAAAGGTATTGATAGTAAACGTAGCTTCCAAATGCGGCTTAACTCCTCAGTATGAAAAACTCCAGGTATTGTACGAAAAGTATCACGACAAAGATTTTGTTATCCTGGGGTTTCCTGCCAACAATTTCGGGGCACAAGAACCGGGCACAAACGAGGAAATTTTTGCTTTTTGCACTTCGACATACCAGGTAACTTTTCCCATGATGTCGAAAATTTCCGTTAAAGAAGAAGATATGGATCCCCTTTATGAATGGCTTACTCAAAAAGAGTTGAACGGTAAAGAGGATGCTCCTGTTACATGGAATTTTCAGAAATTTATGATTGATGAAAATGGAAATTGGGTAGGATTTGCCGAACCTAAGACCGATCCGTTTGCAGAAGAAATTGTCGAATGGATTGAAAAGTAAAATATCAAGGATTAATCATGATAGAATCCCTGGTCAATTGAAATCCCCGCAATAATTCTGCTGTTTGCAACGGCTTTTTCCCAGGCAATTGTAACGAACGAATAACAATAAAACCGTCGGAAACAGCTACATTTATATAGCTCTTTCCGTCTGTTTTTATCGTTCCCGGAAGTAATTGATGAGGGTGTATTATTTTTTCACTTTCAAATATCTTCACCGTTGTAATTTCCTTTGCTGAGATTTGCAACTCTGTCCAAGCAGCAGGATAAGGGGAAAGTCCTCGTATAAAATCGTAAACGCGTTTCACCGGTTGATTCCAATTGATGCGGCAAATATTTTTATCTATTTTGGGAGCAGAACGTAATTCTCCCGTAACCGGCATTTTTTTCTGTGAGATTGCGTTTACCGTTCCATGGATAATAGCGTTTACTGTTTCAATAACCAAACGCCCGCCAAGCATCATCAATTTATCGTGAACTGTTCCCGTATTGTCTCCATCAGCAATGGGGACGCGGACTTGTTGAATTATTTTTCCCGTATCTATTTCGTGTTGCAAAAAAAAAGTAGTGACACCCGTCTCCGTTTCACCATTTATCACTGCCCAATGGATGGGAGCAGCTCCACGATACTGTGGAAGTAAAGAGGCATGTAGGTTAAACGTACCTAAGCGGGGCATGTTCCAGACAACTTCGGGTAACATCCGGAAAGCAACAACTATTTGTAGATCGGCTTCCCAACGGCGAAGCGCTTTTATAAACGTTTCGTTTTTCAACTTTTCCGGTTGCAGCAAAGGTAAACCCTGCTCCAAAGCATATTGTTTTACCGGAGAGTAATGTATCTTATATCCGCGTCCGGCAGGTTTATCGGGCATGGTTATGACTCCCGTAACATGATAACCGTCTTCTACCAGTCTTCGAAGAGGTTCTACGGCAAATTCGGGCGTACCCATATATACAATCTTCAATTCTTCTTTTTTCATAACCAACCTATTTCAATCTTCGGAGAATTGCACTAATAATTCTCGGTATGAATTAAATATTTTCGATTTCGATACAAATCCCAAGTATTTGCCTTTGTCGTCGACTACGGGAAGATTCCATGCATTTGTATCATCAAAAATCCTCATTACTTTTTCCATACTGAAAGTATTTTGCAAACGAACAGGAACGGAATTCATAAATTGGATAGTTTTAAACCGGTGATATAATTCTTGTCTGAACATAATGTTACGGATGTCGTCCAACGATACGATACCTAACAATATGCCGGTTTTATCCACCACAGGAAAAATATTTCGTTTTGATTCTGAAATCACTTTTACCAACTGACCCAAATCCATATCCGGATGCACAGTAGTGAAGTCATTTTCTACGATGTTGTTTAAATTCATCAATGTCAATATCGCTTTATCTTTGTGGTGCGTCAGCAATTCTCCTTTTTTAGCCAAACGCATGGAATAAATGCTGTGTGGTTCGAATATAATAATAATAAGGTAAGAACTCACAGAGGCAATTATTAACGGCAAAAAAAGGTCGTATCCTCCCGTCAGCTCGGCTATAAGGAAAACACCTGTCAGCGGAGCGTGCATAATGCCGCTCATTACACCAGCCATACCCATTAAGACAAAATTTTTTTCCGGAAGATAAGGGGTAAACGTGATGCCGTTACTAAACCGGGAAAAGGCAAAACCGACAATACAACCTAAAAATAATGAAGGAGCAAACAAGCCACCGCAACCTCCTCCCCCATTTGTTGCACTTGTAGCAAATACTTTGAATAGTACAATCAGTAATAAATAAATCAACAGCAGATTACCATGTCCGTAGAAAAACGAATGATTCATCACCATGTCCCAATCATCCTTGTTTTTACCATTGAGAAGGAGCTCTATCGTGTCATAACCTTCTCCATAAAGGGGAGGAAAAAGAAATATCAATAAACTGAGCATTAATCCTCCTAACAAGAGTTTTTTATACGGATTGGCGTATTTTCCGAAAACTTTTTCCAAAGTGTTCATTGTACGGGTAACGTAAAAGGAAACCACCCCACAAATGATTCCGAGTATTATGACGTAAGGGATGCGTTCCAATTCGAATGGTTGGTCGAAGTGGAATTTAAACATGGCTTCTTGCCCCGTCATGATGTAGGATAGAGTAGCCGCTGTTACTGAAGAGATAAGAAGAGGGAGAAGAGAGGTCATGGTAAGGTCTATCATTAGCACCTCAATAGTGAAAACCAATCCGGCAATTGGCGCTTTGAATATTCCGGCAATTGCTCCGGCAGCTCCGCAACCTACTAATAACATGAGAGTACGGTGTTCCATTTTGAAAGCGCTTCCTAAATTGGATCCAATGGCAGAACCTGTCAACACAATAGGAGCTTCCGCCCCTACCGAACCGCCGAATCCGATAGTAATGGAACTCGCAATGGTAGATGACCATATATTGTGCCACTTGATACGTCCTTGACGGCGGGAAATGGCATAAAGTATTTTGGTTACTCCGTGACTAATATCGTCTTTCACAATATAGCGAACGAAGCAACTTACCAAAAAGATGCCTACTACCGGATATACTAAATAATGCCAATTCGCTTCTGTTGTACTAAAACTATTCGTTAAAAAACTTTGTATGTTATGAATTAGGAATTTCAACAGCATGGCAGCTAAGGAAGTTAAAACGCCAACAACGAAGCTGAGTATCAGTATAAAAGTTTTTTCACCGATCTTTTGTTCACGCCATGTAAGGAAACGCTGCCATAAAACGCTGATGTTATTTGTCATTTGTTAATCCCTAAAAATAACGAAGCGCAAAGGTATGAAAAATTTAATAGACTATTTTGTAAACAAAAATATTGAGAAATATTTGGACGTTTACAAAGTAGCCTTTACCTTTACCGAATCGCTTCCTTTAACTTGACTGACATGGGTCAGACCAGTGCCATCGGGGATTAATCTTTCTTTCGAAAGCCTATACCCGTGTAAAGGACAGGTTGGATACGCGATACTCACCCGTAC
>SNRY01000711.1_pt1 | contig 10536 bp, 12 predicted proteins | sample 4693421 | NCBI WGS metagenome assembly SNRY01 (sample SAMN11003215, study PRJNA524138) | termite gut metagenome | isolation source: Bacteroidetes bacterial symbionts from single cell of protist host amplifed... | host: Streblomastix strix ... | reverse complement strand
GTGTCAAATGAGAAACATACAGGATAGTCTGTATAGAGTATATTAGTTGTTTGTAAGGAGAATAGTATTTGTACTCAAAGGTTATATTCATTGAGAGTAGTAAGGCTGTGCACATGCTTCCAAGTGCATAGCTATTAGTTGTAAAGAGTTTATTTAATTATTTGTGGAGAGAGTGTACACAGGCTTGATACTGTCTGTGCACGTAGTTGTTGCTTTGCGTGCACATGCTTGCAACAACGTGTGCACGCACTTTTTGCTGTCTGTGCACACATTGTCGCAAGCATGTGCACAGGCTCTTTGCTATTTGTGCGTTGGTGAGAAAGGAGATAAATAAAATCCGTTCACAAAAATTATTTGTTATTAGATTAATTATTTTAGGTAAACAAATATAGCAAAAAAGTAGATGGAACATACTATATTTCAAAGTTTCAGTGATATTTTATTATGATTTAGTAATAATTCTCTACTTTTGAACTTTCAAAACGGCGTTATATACGGATATTTATGAAGTTGGCTATTATAAAATATAATGCGGGTAATATTCATTCGGTGGATTGCGCTTTGAGGCGATTAGGTATAGAAGCGGTGATTACGGCAGATAAAGAAGCTTTGCTTTCGGCGGATAAAGTGATATTTCCGGGAGTAGGGGAAGCCGGAACAACAATGGAACATCTCCGAAGTTCAGGATTGGATAAATTGATTGTAAGTCTTCGTCAACCGATTTTGGGTATATGTATAGGTTTGCAACTTATGTGTCGTTATTCTGAAGAGGGTGATACGAAATGTTTAAATATTTTTGATGCGGAAGTAAAACGTTTTGCTCCTCAAAAGCACGAAGATAAAGTACCTCATATCGCTTGGAATACTATTTCAGCGACTAAAACCGGATTGTTTAAGGGATTCACGCAAGATGAGTTTGTGTATTTTGTACACAGCTACTATGTTCCGGTAAATGAGTTTACAATAGCCGAAACGAATTACATAGTACCGTTTAGCGCAGCGTTACATAAGGATAATTTTTATGCGATACAGTTTCATGCGGAAAAGAGTGGAAGGGTGGGAGAGAGGATATTAAAGAATTTTTTGGAATTATGATACTTATTATATTATGAAACAACAATCAATATGGATTTCTTACGATTTAGGAATCAAAGGGGATTACCCGGGGTTATATAGGTGGTTGGATGGGCATAAGGCTAAAGAATGTGGTGACAGTATCGCATTCTTAAAATATTCCTATGAAGAAGATTTAATAGGAGAATTGAAAAAAGACATTAGTGAATCCATCGAATTGAATAAAAGAGATAGAATTTATGTTACGTTTAAGAGGGATAATAAAGGGGATGTGGTTGGTGCATTTATAGCTGGCAATAGAAAGGCTTCTCCGTGGGAAGGATATGCACCATCTGGTGATGAAAAAGTATTGGATGAGTAGTTTATGGTGAAAGTATTAGTTGATACAGGGTTTTGGATAGCGCTTTTTGAGGAAAGGGATTCACATCATGAGCAAGCTGTTGATGCCTTTGAATATTTTAAGGATGATAATATAATAATGTTGATACCTTTTCCTACATTATATGAAACTTTGAAAACTCGTTTTACGAGAAATAAAATAAACTTAAGAACGTTTGATACTATTTTGAAGCGTTTTTTTATTCAATATATTGAAGATAATAACTATAAAGAAGAAGCTTTAGAATTAACCTTAACACAAATGAAAACATATAGCATGGTAGATAATGTTATACGTTTAATGTTAGCTGATGAGACATTGAAAGTAAATTATCTTTTGACTTTTAATAGGAGTGATTTTGATGATATATGTATTAAAAGGAATATTCATATTTTTAATTAGCGGTAATGATAGAACTTATTCCCGCTATTGATATTATTGACGGTAAGTGTGTCCGTCTTTCGCAAGGAAACTATGAAAGCAAAAAGGTCTATAACGAGAATCCGGTAGAAGTAGCTAAAGAGTTTGAAGACACCGGTATTTGTCGTTTGCATGTGGTTGACCTTGACGGAGCAGCTTCTAATCATATTGTTAATTACCGTGTATTGGAACGAATAGCCAATCAGACGTCATTAACAATAGATTTTGGAGGGGGGATAAAGAGCGATAAAGATGTTGAAATAGCTTTTAATAGCGGTGTGCAAATGATTACCGGAGGGAGCGTTGCAGTGAAAAACCCTGAATTATTTCAAAAGTGGTTGATTCAATACGGAAGTGATAAAATTATACTTGGAGCGGATGTAAAGGAATATAAAATAGCTGTTAACGGATGGAAAGACGAAACGGTAATAGAGTTGTTTCCTTTTCTTGATGAATCTGTAAATAAGGGCATAAAGAAAGTAATCTGTACGGATATTGCCTGTGATGGCATGCTTCAAGGCACTGCTGTAGATTTATATAAAGAAATATTAAGAAGGCATCCTACTCTTTATTTGATAGCCAGTGGAGGTGTAAGTTCCATAAAAGATATCCAAACTTTGGATGAAATCGGTGTACCTGCCGTTATTTTTGGAAAAGCATTGTACGAGGGGCGCATTAAACTCAAAGAACTAATGCAGGTGATTACTATGAAAGAGGTTTAATTATAAATTTACTAAAGTTGTTAGCAAAAAGAATAATTCCTTGTTTAGATATAAAAGATGGGCAAACCGTAAAAGGAACCAACTTCGTCAATTTACGCCAAGCGGGTGATCCCGTGGAACTTGGACGTATGTATAGCGAGCAAGGCGCTGACGAATTGGTATTTTTGGATATAACTGCCAGTCATGAAGGACGTAAAACGTTTACCGATTTGGTGAAACGGATTGCTGCCGAAATCAATATTCCTTTTACCGTAGGGGGAGGGATTAACGAACTGAATGATGTAGACCGTTTACTGAATGCCGGAGCGGATAAAGTTTCTGTGAACTCTTCGGCTATTCGTAGTCCGCAATTAATTAATGACATTGCCAAGCATTTTGGTTCGCAAGTATGTGTGTTGGCTGTGGATGCCAAACAAACTCCAGCCGGTTGGAAGTGTTTTCTTAATGGAGGGCGTGTAGAGACGGATAAAGAACTTTTTAGTTGGACTCGCGAAGGACGGGAACGGGGAGCGGGAGAAATTTTATTTACCAGCATGGATCACGACGGAGTAAGAACCGGATATGCCAATGAAGCTCTTGCTATGCTTGCGGAGCAATTGTCCATACCGATTATAGCTTCGGGTGGGGCAGGGAAGAGAGAACATTTTCGTGATGCTTTTGTTGAGGGTAAAGCTGATGCTGCATTGGCAGCCGGTGTATTTCATTTTGGAGAAATAAAGATTCCTGAATTAAAGTTATACCTTTGCGGGCAAAAAATTAGTGTAAGAATATAATAGTTATGAATTTATCGTGATTGTAAATTCATAATTCATTTCAATAGTTATTGATTGATATGGAGCTAGATTTTGATAAGGTAAATGGTTTAATGCCTGCTATCATACAAGATAATCAGACAAATAAGGTATTGATGTTGGGTTATATGAATAGGGAGGCTTATGATATAACCGTAGAGACGGGTAAGGTTACTTTCTTTAGCCGCACGAAGAAACGTTTGTGGACGAAAGGAGAAGAGAGTGGTAACTTTCTTTATGTGGTTTCGTTGAAGGAAGATTGTGATAAGGATACGTTGCTTATCAAGGTAAATCCTGCGGGTCCTGTGTGTCATACCGGTACGGATACTTGTTGGGGTGAGAAGAATGAAGAGGAGGAGGTTCTATTTTTGAAACAACTTCAGGATTTTATAGATAAACGCCACGAAGAAATGCCGGAGAAATCATATACAACAAGTTTATTTCAATCGGGCATTAATCGTATGGCACAGAAAGTAGGCGAGGAAGCTGTTGAGATGATTATCGAAGCAACGAATGGTACGGATGAACGAATGATATATGAGGGTTCGGACTTATTATATCATCTTATTGTATTGCTAACGTCAAAGGGATATCGCATTGAAAATTTGATACGGGAACTAAAAGAAAGGCACAGTAACTCATGGAAGAAACATTGATTGATTATCAAAGCGCGGAGATATATCAACAAGAACTTTGTGTGTTGAAAAATATAGATTTAAAAGTGCATAAAGGGGATTTTGTTTATATCGTTGGTAAAGTAGGTAGTGGTAAAACGAGTTTATTAAAGACGATTTACGGCGAATTAGAGGTGAAAGGAAATTGTGTAGAAGTGTTGGGGTATGATATGGAAACGTTCAAAAGAAAGAATATACCTCGATTGAGACGTAGAATAGGGATAGTGTTTCAGGATTTTCAGCTTCTTACCGATCGTACGGTATATGATAATTTGGAGTTTGTGCTTCGGGCAACCGGTTGGAGAAAGAAATACGAAATAGATTCCCGCATTGAAGAGGTTCTTGAACAAGTTGGTATGAATGATAAAAGTTATAAGATTCCCAATGAATTGTCTGGAGGCGAACAGCAACGCATTGTGATAGCACGCGCCATACTCAATTCACCCCAAATTATTCTTGCCGATGAACCTACGGGAAATTTAGATGTGGAGACAGGTTTGGCAATAGGCGAATTGTTGCTTAATATCAGTAAAGCGGGGGCATCAGTTATCATAACAACGCATAATGGAAAGTTGATAGAGCATATTCCCGGAACAGTATATCGTTGTGAAGAGAATCATTCCTTTGTTGATGTAACGCGAGAGTTTAATTAATTCAGAATAAAATAGTGTTTTCAATCTAAAATTAAATAAAACTGAAATGAAAGTTCTAAAGTTTGGAGGTACTTCTGTCGGTTCTGCCCAACGCATGAAAGAGGTTGCCAAATTAATTATTGACGGCGAGAAGAAGATTGTTGTTCTGTCGGCTATGTCGGGTACAACAAATACATTGATAGAGATTTCGGATTATTTATATAAAAAGAATCCGGAAGGAGCCAATGAGATTATCAATAGATTGGAAGGTCTATACAGGCGACATGTGAATGAATTGTATTCAACGCCGGAGTATAAACAAAAGGGGCTTGAATTTATAAAATACAGTTTCGATAGTATTCGTTCTTATACCAAAGATATATTCACGCTGTTTGAGGAAAAAGTGATAGTGGCGCAGGGGGAACTTATCTCAACCGGTATGATTGATCTCTATTTGCAGGAACGTGGAGCGAAGTCCGTTTCGATTTCAGCATTGGAGTTTATGCGTACCGATAAAAACGCCGAGCCGGATCCCGTGTATATCAAGGAAAAGTTGCAAGCGCAATTGGATTTATGTCCGGATGTCGAAATATATGTTACGCAAGGGTTTATCTGCCGGAATGCTTACGGTGAAGTAGATAATTTGTTGCGGGGGGGGAGCGATTATACCGCTTCGCTTATTGGAGCAGCGGTTAATGCTTCTGAAATTCAAATATGGACGGATATTGACGGTATGCACAATAATGACCCGCGTGTGGTGGAAAAAACTTCGCCCGTGCGCCAATTGCATTTTGAGGAAGCGGCAGAATTGGCCTACTTTGGAGCGAAAGTATTGCATCCTACTTGTATTCAACCGACGAAATACGCCAATATTCCTGTCCGTTTGCTGAATACCATGGATCCGCAAGCTCCGGGTACGCTGATTTCCAATGAAACGGAAAAGGGTAAAATTAAGGCAGTAGCTGCCAAAGACAATATCACGGCTATCAAGATTAAATCAAGTCGTATGCTCTTGGCTCACGGTTTTTTGCGTAAAGTGTTTGAGATATTTGAGAGTTATCAGACTTCCATTGATATGGTCTGTACTTCCGAAGTGGGAGTTTCAGTGTCTATTGATAAGACCACCCATCTGGATGAAATCTTACACACGTTGAAGCAATACGGTACTGTAACTGTTGACAAGGACATGTGTATCGTCTGTGTAGTGGGTGATTTGGAGTGGGAGAATGTGGGTTTTGAAGCGAAAGCCCTAGATGCGATGCGTAATATCCCCGTTCGCATGATTTCGTTTGGGGGGAGTAACTATAATATCTCTTTTCTTATTCGCGAATGTGATAAGAAGGTAGCTTTGCAATCACTCAGTGATATGCTGTTTAATGGAAAGTAGTTGCTTATCACTTATTCGTAGCGCAGTCCGCATGGCGCGTGAGGGATAGTAGCGAAAATGCTTTTGTGAGGTACGAACAAAAGCATTGTAGCGGATAGCCCGACCCCGATAGGGGCACGCCCTAATAGAATTAAAGGCGTTTTTATATTATTGTTCAACATCGCTTTATGAAAGGTTCATTTCCGATAGACAAATTCCAAAGCGTAAAAACCCCGTTTTATTATTACGATACGAGGGTATTGCGCGATACATTGGCTTGCCTCCACAAAGAGGCAGGAAGGTATGATAATTATTGTGTGCATTATGCGGTGAAGGCTAATGCTAATCCTAAACTCCTTGCTATTATCCGTGAAGCTGGTTTGGGTGTGGATTGTGTGAGTGGGGGAGAGATACAGGCAGCGATACAAGCCGGTTTTCCGGCTGATAAGATAGTATATGCCGGAGTAGGTAAAGCGGATTGGGAGATTCGTTTAGGTTTGGAATGTGGTATTTTCTGTTTTAATGTGGAGTCTTTGGCTGAATTGGAAGTAATCAATGAGCTTGCTGCTGTCAAAAACAAAATAGCCAATGTCGCTTTTCGCATTAACCCCAATGTGGGTGCTCATACTCATGCACACATAGTTACCGGCTTGGCAGAGAACAAGTTTGGTATCAGCATGGATGATATGGATAGGGTGATAGATACTGCGAAGGGCATGGCTCATGTAAAATTTACCGGTCTTCACTTTCATATAGGTTCTCAAATTACCGATATGGGTGATTTTGTAGCTCTGTGTAATCGGGTAAATGAATTGCAAGAGCAGTTATCCGCACGCCAAATTATGATGGAACACATTAATGTGGGTGGTGGATTGGCTATTGATTATCAACACCCGAATCGTTTTCCAATACCGAATTTTAAGGAATTCTTTGCTGTATATGATAAGCATCTTATGCTTCGTGCGGGGCAAACGCTGCATTTTGAACTTGGACGCTCTGTCGTAGGTCAGTGTGGAAGCCTCATTAGTAAGGTGTTGTATGTAAAAGAGGGTAGTAATAAGAAGTTTGTTATTCTTGATGCGGGTATGACCGACCTGATTCGTCCGGCTTTGTATCAGGCTTATCATAAGATAGAAACTATTACTTCGGACGAGGCTACGGAGGTGTATGATATAGTAGGTCCTATTTGCGAATCGTCGGATGTATTTGCTAATGCCGTGGATTTGAACAAAACAAAGCGCGGTGATTTTGTGGCTATCCGTTCGGCGGGGGCTTATGGCGAGATTATGGCTTCCAAATATAATTGCAGGGAATTGCCGAAGGGATATGTTTGGGAGGAATTGGATAGTAAAGGATAGGAGGAGGTGAATATGGAAAGTGTGGTGCGTGGCATTAATGAACTTCTTGTTTCTTGGGGAGTAGGCGGGTCGTTTGCAAATGGTTTGGACAGGGGGATTCTTTTTGCTTTGATGCTGCTTGCCGCTTACTTGGCTAATGTCATTTGCTCTTATCTTATTTTGCCGTTGATTACTAAGTTGGTGCAAAGAACTAAAGTTACGTGGGATGACGTTGTTTTTGACCGAAAGGTGATGATTCATCTTTTCCGCATCGTGTCGCCGGCGCTTATTTATGTGTTTATCCCGTTTGTTTTTCCAACTAATCCGGTGGTGTCGGAAGTCGTCCAGCGCATTTGTAAGGTAGCGGGCATTTATTTCTTTGTTTGTTTTGTGAATGCTTTCTTTGTCGCCGTTTATTCTATATATACGGAGAAGGAACAGGGACATCCGTTGAAAGGCTTGTTACAGACGTTGCAGGTTATTCTTTTCCTCATTGGAGCCATATCAATTATCGGTGTGCTGATAGATAAATCGCCGATAGTGTTGCTTGCCACATTGGGAACCTCTGCTGCGGTTTTGATGTTGGTATTCAAGGATAGCATCATGGGGGTACTGTCCGGCATCCAGCTTTCGGCTAACAAGATGTTGCGGGTGGGCGACTGGATAACAATGCCTAAGTACGGGGCGGACGGTACGGTGATAGAAGTAGCTTTATATACGGTTAAAGTTCGGAATTGGGATAATACCATTACCACCATTCCGCCTTATGCCTTGGTTAGTGATTCGTTTCAGAATTGGCGGGGAATGCATGAGTCGGGTGGGAGGCGTGTGAAGCGTTCTATCAATATTGATATGAACAGTGTGAAGTTTTGTACTCCCGAAATGCTGGACAAATACCGGAAGATACATTTGCTAACGGATTATATAGAAGAAACCGAGCGAATAGTACACGAGTACAACGAAAAGCACAACATAGATAATTCCGTTTTGGTCAACGGGCAGCGACAAAGTAATTTAGGAGTGTTTCGTGCCTATCTGAGTAACTATGTGAAAAGCCGCTCCGACGTAAATCGTAATATGATGTGCATGGTGCGCTATCTGCATCCAACGGAGAAAGGCATCCCTGTTGAACTCTATTTCTTCTCGACCACCACGATGTGGGTTCTCTATGAAAACATTCAGTCGGATGTATTTGACCACGTGCTGGCTATTATACCGGAATTTGACTTGCGAGTGTTTCAGAATCTTGCTTTTTTGAATGATAAGACTACTAATTAGGGCGTTACCTTATTCTTACACGCCATGCGGATTTCACTATTAACACAGCAAATCTCTGTAGCATACGGAAATGTACTCTCCTATCTCCCGGCATACGGGAGATATCAAGCATGAAGATTTCCCCTGAGATAATTCTCATTTGGTATATACCAAATGAGAACTACGCCTATGGCAAACGATTCGTTTGGTATATACCAAATGAAAACTATGCCTATGGCAAACCGGAATATCAACGAAGTTTACGGGAAGTTTGCTGGGGTGAAATGCAAGATGACAGTTATCGGAAAATTGAAATCTACCCCGTCCTTTCCTTCCAAAGGAGGAAGTTGAAAGTGGAGGGTTACGTTTCTACTAATATGTCGATAGTGCTATTTAAACCGCAATTAATTCGTATTCCAAATGTCCCATTCCCAGCTTTTCGGCGTGTTTCAGTCCCGCCAGCCAGTTTGTATCCGGATGTAGTAAATGGAACTTATCTTTTCCTTCTAAATGTTCGTGCGGATGTTGAGAAGACAAGATATTATCGGTTTGAGCCACTGGAGCAGCCGTTACCATATCAGCGCAAGCCTTATCAATGGCTACAGGGTCAAAGGAGGCGGCTATTCCCAAATCGGGTACGATAGGAGCGTCATTATGCCCCCAGCAATCACATTCGGGCGAGACATTCATAACGAAATTGATATGAAAGTTTGGTTTATCCTTTAATATTGCCCAAGTATATTCCGCAATTTTATAGTTCAAACGCTCCGAAGTATCACCTGCACCCATCAAAGCTCCGTCATACTGGCAAAGGGCTACGCATTGTCCGCAACCGATGCATTTATCGTAATCAATTTCGGCTTTGCGGTTTGCGTTCAGACTAAGAGCGCCGTGTGCACAATTCTTCACACAAACCTTGCAACCAATGCAATCCTCCGTATTGATAATGGGTTGGGAACCCGAATGTAATTCCATCTTACCCGGTACGGAAGCAGCTCCCATGCCCAGATTCTTGAGCGTCCCCCCGAAACCAGCCTGTTCATGCCCTTTAAAATGAGCCATAGAGATAATAATATCCGCATCGGCAACAGCAGCTCCTATTTTTGGGGCTTTGCAATATTCTCCGTTTATCTTGATTTCCCGATAATCTGTCCCCTTCAATCCGTCGGCAATAATAACCTGACATTTCCCTGAGATAGGATTAAAACCGTTTTCCATGGCACTTTGCAAATGATCTACGGCATTGGAGCGACCGCCGGAGTAGAGCGTGTTGCTATCCGTAAGAAAAGGTTTTGCACCGAAACCCTGAAGCAAATTTGCCATTCGCGCGGCATAATTGGCACGGATATAAGCCAAGTTACCCGGTTCGCCAAAATGAATCTTAATTGCAGTAAACTGATTCTTGAAGTCAATGTTTGCAATACCTGCTTTCTTAACCAAGCGTTCCATTTTGTCCAATAAATTGTTATTGGGGCTTGTTCGCAGGCTCGTAAAATATACTTTTGATTTTTCCATGTAATAAAATGTATTTGAATGTTGATTTGTTTAAATCAATTACGGGAGCAAAAATAGGACAAAGAACTGGGTTTATTTGGATTATAAGCATTAAAAAATCGGAAGGTAAGTTCAAATAGTAAATGCAACCGGAAGGTGATGCGGAAAGTATGCTGTTTATACATCTCCAAACTAGTTTGTATTATGGGAGGATACAAATATACGTGAAATAAAATTTCTGTTTTGGAGGGGTTTGAAAATCAATTTCAACAATTCTCCGATGGTTACATGACTGACTTTATAACCTTTTCCCACCAACGCTTTTTCTATATGACGCAAACTATTGCTTGCCCATAACAACGGATTCATCGGGTCTCCCCGTGTATGAGG
>SNRY01000710.1_pt1 | contig 10540 bp, 11 predicted proteins | sample 4693421 | NCBI WGS metagenome assembly SNRY01 (sample SAMN11003215, study PRJNA524138) | termite gut metagenome | isolation source: Bacteroidetes bacterial symbionts from single cell of protist host amplifed... | host: Streblomastix strix ... | reverse complement strand
GTATTTACCGGTAGCCACAAGAGAATCAGCGATAGAAGGATTGATTTCCCGCATAAGCGGAAGTATATGCCGGCGGATTTTGTTTCGGGTATATTCATCTTGCAAATTAGTGCTATCGGTTACATATTCTTGCTTAATGTGGCGGAGGTAATCCGTTATTTCATCGCGACTAAGGCAAAGTAAAGGTCGTACTATATCGCCGTTTTTCGGGCGAATGCCACACAAGCCGTTAATACCGGTTCCACGAATTAAGTTTAATAACAGCGTCTCGGCGTTGTCGTCTTTGTGGTGTGCTACGGCTATGGCAGAAGCCCCGCTTGTTTCTTTTATTTCGGCAAACCAATTGTAGCGCAATTCACGGGCAGCCATTTCTATGGAAACGTGTTTTTCTTTCGCATATTGGCTTGTCTCGAAAGACGTTACATGCAAAGGGATGTGTAATTCACGGCACAGTTCCCTGACAAAAGCCTCGTCCCTGTCCGATTCCTCGCCTCGCAAGCAAAAGTTGCAATGCGTCGCTTCACAATCATATCCTAATGAAAGCAATATACGCAGCAACGCCACAGAATCGGCGCCCCCGCTCAATGCTACGAGTGCTTTTCCCGCCGGTAAAAGAAGTTCTTCTTGCTTAATGTACTGCGCTACTTGATGTATTGGTTGTTGTCTCATTCTTGGTCATAGACCTTAAAGCCTATTGGTTTGCGCTTTGTCTCTATTTTCTTTTGTTCAGCCAATTCCGTAAGAGCCTGATAAATCTCGTTAAATTGGAGATTAGTGTCCAGCATAAAGCTGTCTAATTGCTGTTTAAGCTCGGCGTATCCTAATGCGAATTGGCGCAGGGTAACGAAAGCACGCATAATTTGTATATTTACTTCGATGGCTGTATCACTGTTCAGTATCCCGGACAGCATTGCCAATCCCTGTTCGGTAAATGCAAGCGGCAGTTTTCTACGACCACCCCAACTTGATGTCACAGATTGTGACATCAAGTTTCGAAACTCCAACTCTGTTAGTTGAAACATGAAATCGGACGGAAGTTGTTTCATTCTTGGTCATAGACCTTAAAGCCTATAGGTTTGCGTTTTGTCTCTATTTTCTTTTGTTCAGCCAATTCCGTAAGAGCCTGATAAATCTCGTTAAATTGGAGATTGGTGTCCAGCATAAAGCTGTCTAATTGCTGTTTAAGCTCGGCGTATCCTAATGCGAATTGGCGCAAGGTAACGAAAGCACGCATAATTTGTATATTTACTTCAATGGCTATATCAGAGCGCAAAACGGAAGAAAGCATTGCTACTCCCTGTTCGGTAAATACGGTCGGCTTGACACTGCTATGTTTGAGGGATTTTGGGAACCGGTCACAATTTGTGACCAGTTCCCCAAGTTCATTTTCCGTTAATTCAAACATGAAATCGCTTGGGAAGCGATTACTATTTCGCTTTACGGATTGTTTCAGAACTTTCGTCTGCACTTGATACAACTCTGCCAAATCATAATCCAGCATTACCCTGCATCCTCTTATCTGGTATATCTTGCTTTGTATTACTTGCAGTTCCATGAGGTTTCTTCCAATTCTTTGGCAACAAGTTCCAGCTCTGCGTACCAATCTTTGCCGAATTTGCGTATCAACGGTTCTTTTAAGAATTTATAGACCGGAAGATTCTCCCTCTCTCCCAATAGAATGGCAGCCTTGCACACTGTCCAACGATGATAATTGATTGCCCGGTAAATGCCCGTTTCGCTTATGCGTATGGGATACAAATGGCAAGACAGAGGTTTGTAGAAATCTGTTTTCTTCTCGCGGTATGCCCTTTCAATGGCGCATCGGCAGTGGGCATCGGCATCGTAACAGGTAAACACGCAGTCTTTTCCATTCACGATGGAAGTAACCAAATCTTCCTCCTCGTCTGTATAGCATACGCCTTGCTTTTTTATTACTTCGCGGGCTTCCACCGATAAGTCGTTCCAAACTATGGGAAGCACCTTTTCAAGTTGCGCCAATTCTTCTTCTCCCTCAATGGGAGCGCCGGCATCACCCTCAACACAACATTCACCTTTGCAAACGTCGAGATCGCAAAGGAATTTCTCACGAAATATGTCGAGTGATACCAATATATCATCTACTAATATCATACGTAAAGCTAAAATATGTTATAAAACACGGAATTCTACACGGAATATTTGCACGTATCAAAAATGTCTTTACATTTGCATTGTGTTTTTCATAGTATTAGATTTAAGGTTAACAAAGGTTGGGGTCAGGCGTGACCCCTTTTTTATGCCCTATTCGCTTTTCTTCTGATTGATTGTCTCCGGATAGCTGATACGAGTATGATAAATCGTCCTTAGCTTTTCTTTGAACACCGTCTTTACCGTACTGATGTCCTTAAACGTGATGGGACATTCTCTGAAAAAGCCATCCAGCACTTGCGCATCTATTATTTTCTCTACCAAACTGCTAATGCTTTCTTCCGTATATTCGGGCAAACTTCGGGAAGCAGCCTCCACAGCGTCAGCCATCATTAGAATCGCTGTCTCTTTTGAAAAAGGATTGGGACCGGGGTAAGTAAACAAGCCTTCCGCCGGCTCTTCGTTCGGATGCTCATTCTTCCAAGAGATATAAAAGTATTTGGTTTTACCTTTGCCGTGATGCGTGCTGATAAAGTCCTTTATTACCTGAGGCAAATTGTTTTTTTTCCGCCAAACGCAGACCGTCCGGTACGTGGCTGATTACTACATGTGCGCTTTGTTCGTAACTTAATGTAGAATGAGGATTAAATTCTCCTTGATTCTCGGTGAAGAAAGCAGGGTTTTCCATCTTTCCGATGTCGTGATACAAGGCACCGGTACGCGCCAGTTGGCTTTTTGCATCAATGCGTATGGCGGCTTCGGTAACTAAGTTTGCCACCTGCATGGAGTGCTGGAATGTTCCCGGAGCCTCTTCGGACATTCGCCGGAGCAAGGGATTGTTGACGTTTGACAACTCTACCAAAGTGATGTTTGATGTAAAGCCAAATACCTTTTCCAGTATAAAGAGCAAGGGGTAAGTGAACAACAGCAACAAAGCATTGATAACAAAGCAGAAGCAGGTACTTACATTAAGTATGGTGCTAAAGTCATTGCCGGTTATCAATCCGTATGCAAAGAAAATCAAAATATAGACAAGCATAATGGAGAAAGACATCTGAAACAGTTGCGAACGTTGCGACAACTCCCGCAGACCGAATATGGATACCAGCCCCGCACAGAATTGGAGCAAAACAAACTCATACGGGAGGCTGACGGTAATGGAACAGATCAATACCGTAATCAAATGCGTCATGAACGCCGTGCGCGAATCGAGGAAAACCCGGATAATAATGGGAATCATCGCATACGGAATGACGTACACATTGAAAAGATTCAACGACGTAATCACGCAATAGAACACCACCAAGGTAAAAAGCAGCAGCAGGCTTCTCCGGTACCTCCGTTCGTAATACCAATTGCGGAATAGTTCCAGATAAAGCATCAGAGAAAATATCAGCAATCCCGTGAACAGTATCTGCCCAATAAGCACTAATAACCGCTTCTCCGGCGACTCCCTGAATTTCTCAAATGCCACGCGCAAGGATTCCAAAACGGCATGAGTCTGCCCATCAACAATCTCCCCCTTGTCGATAATCTTTTGCCCGCTCTGCACAATGCCGTTCGTGTGGGAATAGCTATTCATTAGTTCGTCCTTGGCGGCGGTGGTCTGCGGTTCGTCAAAAATCAGGTTAGGAAAAAGATACTCCCCAAGCGGGTATCTGTACAAAACGTTCTTTCTGTAACGAAACGTAGAATCCGGAGAAAGCACATACTCATACGCTTTTTTAATGGTAAAAAGACGATCTGTCGCCTTGCGAGCCAATCGCTTGCCTTTCACCACCCTGATGGAAGCGGCATTGTCCTTTTGCAAATTCTCCATGTCTTCCGTCGAAACAACGCCTGCTTCATATACCTCTTTAAGCCGTCTTTCTATATAAGCGAGATATTCCGGAGAAGGGAAAAGGGATTTTAGCTTGTCGTAATTCTCCTCCATTTTATCAAACGCCTCCTTCTCCACATTCCCATCATACAGGTAAAAGGGGCAAAAGGAAGCCATGATGCTATCTTGCTCGTGTTTAACGGTTGCTTCGCTTTTATAAACGGGAAAATCAAAGGCAGCTATTAACGGCTCGTACCTCCAAGGCTTGTTAATGTCAAAACGATAATTAAATTCGCTCTCTTGAGGCAAAAAATAGACAATAAGAAAAACACTTACTATGAGTATAAGCAACTTATACATCCATTCTCTGCCGGTGTGTTTCTTGTTATGAATAGTAGCCATTGTTATGATTGGAATTTTTGCGAAAAGTACGAAAAAAACAGAGTAAATACATGAAAATGGTATCTTTGCATCGAAAAAATTAAAAGTGATGCCGGCTTTAGCACATCAGTTACACTAAAAACCTCATGTCTATTAACGAATTACAAGACGAAGTAATCGCCGAATTCAATGATTTCGACGATTGGATGGACCGCTACCAACTGCTCATAGATTTGGGCAACGACCAAAAACCGCTCTCCGAACAGTACAAGACGGAGCAAAACCTCATCGAAGGTTGCCAAAGCCGCGTATGGCTCCATGCCGAAGAAGAAGACGGAAAACTACTGTTTAAAGCCGAAAGCGATGCCCTTATCGTGAAAGGCATCATTGCCCTGCTGATAAGAGTCGTTTCGGGGCATACTCCCGACGAGATTCTAAACGCCGATCTGTATTTTATTGATAAAATAGGATTGAAAGAACACCTCTCCCCCACGCGAAGCAACGGACTGCTTTCTATGGTGAAGCAAATACGCGCCTATGCGCTGGCATACAAGCTAAGCGCTAAAAACAAACAGGCATAACGCCCCCGAATTTACACCTTATTATATAGATACCTTATTATATAGAAGCCCGCCCCTATTTTCAATTTTCCACTCTCCACTTTCAACTAAATTTGGGCGTGCCCCCATGGGTCGGGCTATACGCTACAATCCTTTTTGTTCCTACCCTCACAAAAAGAATTTACGCTCCTATCCCTCACGCCCATGCGGATTTCGCTACTAACAACAGGCTGAAAGCCTCGCTTAATTCAGCCCCAGCCAAGCGAAGCAACAGCTGGGGATAAGAAAGTATATGCTCAAACTGCACCTTTTCTCACGCTTTGTAAGCCCTAGGCTCGCATTCCGTAAGCCCTAGGCGCACGCTTCGTAAGACCTGGGCGCACACTCCGTAAGACCTAGGCAAAAAAAAGCGCCCCTCCGCGGGAGCGCCTCCAACCATTACGGCTCGCCCAATGCCTCTACAATAAGCCTCACCTGCGCCGGCGTATAAGTTCGGCTCAAAGGCTTTAACCCCGTTTTTGCCAAACTATCCCTTAATCCGGGATGTTCATCTACAAACTTTTTAAATGATTTGCCTGCCACTTTGGGCGTTTTGCCGGGGAAATACATCAATGCCAGCTCACCTTTGCCGTAACTGCGGATGCGAAACTCCTCCGTACTATCTGTGCCTTTCATCGCCTTTGTTTTTATGTTTTACAGCATAAATTTACAAAATAAATCCCTATAAACCGCCATATTCCCTCATATTCCTCCTTTGCGCCAAAATAGTTTTATGAGAATTCCAAAGAAGTTATATGTTAGAAATGTCCGGGTATAATGCTTTGTTCGGCTTCGCAGAAGTCAAATATTACTCTCGTATGTTATCATAATTCTCAGGGCAGATACCGGAGCAACCGTGTACGAATTTGGGGAATGAGGGAATGAGCAAATCGGAGCGGAAAATGGAAAAATGAAAATGAAAAGTGGTTTGCTTGAAGCTATCATAGCTCCCTCTTCTTGAGAGAGGGCTGGGGTGAGGCTTCTAAAAATAAAAAAGGCATCTCGCAAGGAGATGCCTTTTTATTAGTAGAGTCTATAAACTATTTCCTTTAGCCTTGGCAAAGCAGGAGCTTTGCTTTTAGCCCGGCGTAGTTTGGAAACTACGCCGAACAGAAGTTTTATTCGGTGCAGTCGGAAGGCTACACACGAACTGCATTTTTAAACTTCTGGTTCAACAACCTTAGGCTCAAATGTTATAGTCTTTTCTAACATATTAGCAGTAGTAGGCGCTGTAGCAGTAAATCGTAAATAAAGAATAGCTTTTACAGGAGTGAAGTTCGCTGGAGTAAGAATTGTGGTAGAAGGAACACCAGGTCCTTGCTGTATGCTTCCAAAACCGTCTGAATAACCATGGTTAAGGTCAATAATGTTAGTATTGCTAAGAAAAATAGCTTTTTCAAGATAATTACCGTCCTTATCAACAAAACGTAATATTCCTTCTTTATAAGTATTATGCCAGAATATAGAGGTATAATAACTACTCAAATCACCAGTATTACTTCCTCCTGCCAAGGGAGCACTAATACCATTTATTGACATTGTAATGTCACCTAGATTAACAGCACTAGCTCTACCTGACTTCCAAGCTATAGCAGGAGTACCTTTTGTATATATCAATTCATTGTCACCACCCTTAGCCCAAGATTTATTAGCAGCAAACTCATACGCAGCTCCATCTATACTCGTAGAGAATCGTAGAGAGGAAATATAGCTGTCAGACCACTGTACAGTACCAGTATTTTCGAAGAAAATATTAACACCGAAATCATATCCGATTGCTACGGCATAAGTAACATTTGAATATATATTAACACTAGTAGTAACACCAGTAGTATTATTAACAATTACTGTTGCCGAAGAAGCTAATTCTCTATTTTTGTCTACGTCTGTCGGGTGAGTCAATTTAACTTTCAAGCTGCTATTTGTAGCTATATAGGCCGGATTAGTCGTAACAAAAAGACGAGCAAGATCATATGTAAAAGAAGGAGCAGTAGTTGCCGATATAATGCCCTTATTGTATTCGGGTGTAAATTCCAAAGCAGTAACGGGGAAGTTTGGCAGTTCTTTTATTACACTGACATCAAATACGGCAAGCGTATGTCCGGATACGTCTAAGAACTTAAGCGTACCTGTACGAGCGTCACCATTGTCTTTCAAAGATTTGAGCACAACCGCCTTAAGGGTAATTTGTGTAGCTTCATTCCAAGAAGCAGTAGCATTACCGTCGCTGTTTCTGAGTTTAATATCAGTTGCTGCAATAGAATGAGTATCATCACCAACAATAGTACCTGATAGCAAGTCTTTCACTTCAAGTACATAATTTGCCACATTTGATATATTCAAACCATTAGGATATTCGAACGGCGCTGAAATATCAACTGCACCAATTGCACCAGCAACTGCTGCATCAATAGTAGTAGCGGTAGTAACTCTATACACAAATTTAAGCTCTCCTCCCTTGATAGATTTTGCACCGCAGGATACATAGAATGCTTTTCCGTCCGGGTCAACCAACGTTCCATTATAGTTTACCGCATATACACGGAAGCCCACTTCTGCACCTGCCAGCGTTGTTTCGTTGATGGTGATAGGCGCTTTCGTTCCTACAGGATAAACCTGTTTGATTCCTGAAATATCGGCGCTGTTCCATTTAGATAATTCTTGGGCAGTAGCGCCAGCCAAATCGAAATCTACATAGTATGCATACACCCCAGCTCCTAATTCTGTTGCATCTACCTGGAATTCCTCACCGATTTCAACCGGTAAAGACTTTTTAGTAGGGTCTATTCTGTTATCACTCGTATCAGATGTTGTTGTTGAGGTATTACCAGGACTGATATTCAGAGCCGGATTTACGGTATTTCTCCATCTCAATTCCTTATCACTATATCTGTTACGAATATCAGCAATAGGAGTACTATTTACTTTAAAATTCAAACTGTAAGTAGCTTCTGTACTGTTGGTAATAGATATAGCCGTGCTAAAATCAGTTGTTACATACCTGCTTTCCGTTTCCGTTTTATTATTTTCAACGGCAATAGCAAATGCTATGGTGTTAGCACCGGACTTTATTAATCCGCCAACCTTTTTTTCATCATAATTTTCCTTTAGTGTAAATGTAATCTTATAAAGACCTGTAGTAGATGCTTTGGTAATCACACCACCAGTATAAGGTTCTACTTTATACACCTTCACATAATCATTAATATCAGTACTGCCTTTACTGTTTATCAGTTTAATGCTATTTTGGTCAATGATAGCAGCCGCAGGAGTAACCCGGACATATACGGGGGATATTGAAATACCTTCTTGAATTCCTGCTTTTGCGAAAGTAACAGCACCATCATAACCTTCACCAAAGACGTAATCAATCAATGCAGGCGTAGTATTGAATTTCAAGTCTGAAGGAGTTCTTGCGCTAGTGAGATCTACATAGGAAATGCCCGTAATCAATCCGTTTATTTTTGCTTCCAGCGTCAGCAAATCCGGATTGCTTATTTTAGCAATAATAGCATCGATGAAATCATCAATCCCTACCAATGCTTCCGCTATGGCAGCATAATTATACTCACCTCCTTCGCCCGGAGCAACTCCCTTCAATGCGGCTATTTCAGCCCAAATATCCTTCAGTAACCCATCAGAGAAAGAATACTTCCCTTCATCATCCTTCTGGGCAAGACCCAATACATTGGCTTGAAGTTCCAAAGCTTCTATCCGGTAATGATAATTCACTATTACCTCCGCCCACGTTTTCGTTTCCGCATCCGCTTTGGTCAGCAGCGCATTCTTTGCACGGGTAGCACCCTCAAGAGCGTTGCTCAGTCCTTCCAACTGATCGCTTAATGCCAACAATTGTCCTAAAATCGGAGCCAAGTCTTCAAACTTTACGGATTCTTCACCGCTTCCTTGTAACAACTTCTCAACGGCTGCTATCGAACTACTAATAGCCTGATCTGTGGCAGCCTGCTTTACTCCTTGTATTTCCCCACGCAAAGCTGTTTGTGCTGCACTCAAGTCAGTTTTTACAGTCTGCAGGTCTGTCTTCACTTGGGAAATGTCCGTTTTAAGCGTACTATCGTCGTAGTCTTCACCGCATCCTACGAAAGCGATACCCAATACAAATGTAAATACTCCGAAGAGTAGATACTTCATGAACTTTTTTTCCATAATTAAATTAATTTAAAAACAACATTTTATAAAAACACAATAATTTCCAATTAAAGTTAACGGGAGTTTAGACGACTTCTCCCTTAACATTATTTAATGCTTCCTACTCATCTACCCGAAAGGATAAAAGTTCCCAACGGTAGTTAAATGATTGTAATTTGTTCGTTTTCGGGATGTTTTTGAGTGGTTCTTGAGATGTCTTTGGGAGGTTTCCGGATTCCTCCTCGGAGTATTTTTTCTCTCTCTTGAACTGCCTATAAACTCTAATGTTTTCTAATTCTTCCTAACGTTTTCCCACTCTTCCGATTCTTATCCATATCTTTATTTATTTTCACTAAAACCTGCTGATAATCGGCATTTTAAACAAAAATTAGCATTATTAAACGTCCGTTTACCGAGACGAGCATTTCTAAATAAATAAATAGCTGTATATAAAAGTATTAGCACAGAAAACGAAAGCATAAAAATAAGCTCGGTACAACAATCTCACCCCCTTTTAAAGTGGTTCATTATAGCAATAGCCCATTAAACTTTTAATGAATAATCTGATGAATAAAAGAACTACTCCCAAAGACTCTCTATTACGCAAAGAAGGCTACAAGAAAAATCCTAAGATGAAATCCTAAGATGAATACTATCATGGAGTGGTTAAAAGGTAAGTTGATAACCAATCAGTGCTCTACACAACAAATAGTAGATCATGCAAAATTACATGATATTCCCACGGTCTCTTATGAATGTATTTATATGTGTATCTGAAAGGGCAAACAAGATGGAGGATATTTATGGAAACATACTCGCCACAAATTGAGGCATCGTAAAGGGGTAAGCAGAAAACAGGTATATATTAAAATAAAGTATTCATTAAATTTCGCCCAGCCATCGTTAATGGAAAGGAACGATGTGGTGTGATTGGAAAATAGATACAATTTTATAGAGAAGTGTAGTAAAAGTATTGCCCTGAGGTTGACTGAACCTCAGAGAGGTTCCTGCATGGAGAAACTCCTTCTGGGTAAATAAGCAGGATCACTCTCTAAAGCAGTAGTAAATTGTCTACAAACAGTCCACATAATCACCTCTAATATATCATCAAAGGAACCGACTTTGGATTGATACAGGGTAAAATAAATCGAATTCCCCATGGAAACGTTGTTTTTTCAGATTCTATCTAAAATCTTTTGCATATCTTTACCGCAATTCTGTCACATTTAGAACTTGATTTTGCTAATTTATTTGCATATCTCTTTTCCAATCAGAATAATATTTAATGACTTTGTTGCAACGATAGTCAAATCGGTATTTTTCTGTTCTATCTTTGCGTATAACATTAACCTACTTTGTAAGCATCGGGCATACCTATCCCACTGAATTTATTTAATGTCAAACATTTGAGTGTAACTCAAAAACCCACCTGCTTTGCGGGTGGTAATGTAATTCCGGCTTTGCC
>SNRY01000709.1_pt1 | contig 10542 bp, 10 predicted proteins | sample 4693421 | NCBI WGS metagenome assembly SNRY01 (sample SAMN11003215, study PRJNA524138) | termite gut metagenome | isolation source: Bacteroidetes bacterial symbionts from single cell of protist host amplifed... | host: Streblomastix strix ... | reverse complement strand
GTTGCCCCCTGCAAGTCCTGTGGATTCCCTGCCGTCTGCCGGTATGGACAATGACGCAGGCAAATTGTGCCATTACCTGCGGAAGACAGGGTTCCGTATTGGTTTACGGATACAAAATTAATAAAATAGTTGAATCAGGCAAGCATAATGCCTGCAAAGTGGGACATTCGTTATTCATTTTTTGCTGTTTTATTTGAAGGGAGAGAGGGGGTGAATTTTAAGTTGTGTCCAAAGTCGGGGTTTGCCCTGAACGAATGCTGCCATTCATTGATAATCCACAACCCTATGGTAGGAACAGGCTTTTTATACCTCTTCCTGTTCCTGTGTTATTAACCTTGCGCTATCTTATTGATGTCTGTTTTGTTTTCTAAAACGGGGGCAACTACGGGGGGTATCCACAGGAGGGCAAAGCGCGCCTGTCCCTACCTCTCAATGCACTACGGGTATAATAAAAATACGTCCTGTCAAAATTAACTTAACAATAATAATTTGAGTTAAATAAAAGTTAAAAATCATATTATAAGCATTTATTTTTTTGTTTAACCTGAATAAATTTGCACACCAAAGTGCGGAAGTATGAACGTACTGAATCTTGTATCATAATTTCCGGACGAATCAAGTTGTCTTGTCCTAAAAAACTTTACAGATTCTTTCCTTTTGTCCGCAAATCTTGGTCGTATAAGAAACAAGTAGGAAATACCTCCAATATGGTATTTTATAATTTAATCGCCTTATCTACCTTTGGGCAACAAAAGTACAAACTAATCTCAGCTTAAAGCAAAATTCATACTTAAATACAACAAAGTATCACTTCTGTATAACATTCTAATTAATTATTACTATGAACTTTATATTCTTTTCACCCCATTTTCCTCAAAACTCTACCGAGTTCTGTTTCTATTTGAAAGAATACGGAGCCAATGTACTCGGAATAGGAGATGCGGAATATGATTCGCTGAACGACCGCTTAAAATACTCGCTTACGGGATATTATAGAGTGTCAAACATGGAAGACTACGACCAAATCTTGAGAGCCGTAGGTTTCTTTACTCACAAATACGGAAAGATTGACCGCTTTGAATCTCTGAATGAATATTGGCTTGAGTTGGAAGCACAAGCAAGAACCGATTTCAATATCATCGGAACAAAGAATGATTTCATTCCGAACCTGAAACGTAAGTCGAAAATGAAATCTTTCTTCGAGAAGAGCGGGGTACAAACCGTAAAATGCTATAAATATACCGACAGGGAAAACGCATTGAAATTCATCGAAGAAGTAGGGTATCCTGTCGTAGTAAAACCCGATTCCGGTTCGGGAGCCAACTTTACGTACAAAATCAAAAATGAATTCGAATTCGATAATGTTTTTGCAAATAAACATCTGCAAGACGCCGAGTTTATTATCGAAGAATTTGTTGATGGAATCATCCTTACTTATGACGGATTAGTGGACATATACGGAAACGTAATCTTTGAAAATAGCCATCGCTTTGAACAAAGCATTATGAACGTAGTAAACAACGACGATCATTTGTACTATATTTGCCTCCCGGAGGTAGCAGAGAAAGTGCGTTTGGCAGGGCGAAGTGTTTTGAAAGCCTTCGACGTGCGTGAAAAGTTCTTCCATATAGAATTCTTTGAAAGGAAAAAAGACGGAAAGATTGTTGCTTTGGAAGTAAATATGCGTCCTCCCGGAGCATGGATGCCCGATGCTATGAATTACACTCACAATACGAATGTTTATAAAAGATGGGCGAACATGGTCCTTCAATATCAACCGGACGAAGGTTCTACGGGGAGATACTTCACAGGATACGCTGCCCGAAAGAACCATAAAAAATACAAATATTCACATGAAGAGATTCTGAATGAAATGAGAGATCATATACTTTATTGCAGTAGCATAGAGAAGATATTCAGTAGAGCAATGGGTGACTTCGCCTATCAATTTAGAACTGATACTTATGAAGAGGTGAAAAAGATTATTGATTATATCCAAAAAGAATAATATGCAGATAAACTACTACAACGAATACAGCGACAAACTCGGACGACAAATGGAATACAAAGTATATGGCTACAAAGGAAAGCCGGTACTTGTATTCCCCACATCAAAAGGACGGTTCTATCAATATGAAGACTTCGGGATGATTAATGTCCTTAGCGGGTTTATTAATGACGGAAAGATCCAACTTTGGACAGTTGACGGCATTGATGGGGAAACTTTCTTCTCCGATAGTTGGGACAAGATAGCCCGGATTAAACGACACGAACAGTACTTTAACTATATAAATGAAGAATTCATCCCTTCTATTCTTCAAAAAAGCAAAGAGAATAACGGCGGACAAGAACAGCAATTATTATTAACGGGATGTTCGATGGGGGCTTACCACTCGGCAAATTTCTATTTTCGCTATCCCAGGCTCGTTGATACGGTAATTGCCCTAAGCGGCGTATATTCTACAAACTATTTCTTCGGTGATTATAAGCCGACGGAAATCTACTTGAACTCGCCTACAGATTATTTAAAAGGCGACCAAGATAGTTATTACATAGATAAATTTAGAAATAGTAAGTTAATTTTCTGTTGTGGACACGGGGCATACGAAGAATCCATGTTAAACGAAACGTATGCCTTAAAGTCTGTTTTAGAAACCAGAGGTATTCCCGCATGGTTCGATTTCTGGGGAGCAGATTCCAAACATGATTGGGATTGGTGGCAAAAGCAGATTGTGTATTTTATGGGAAAAGTAGTTTCTTAACATTGCAAAAAATAAAAAGCAATGATAAAGAAACGATTTTAAGTAGTTCCTTCTTTAAAAATAAGGGAGGCAATCACTTTTCTCATAAAAATATTTACCCCCTTCAAATCCTTCCCTGCGGCTCATTTATATATTTTCACTACAGTGATCCCAAACTTGAGGATATTTTTGAAGATAATTTTTAACTGATACGGTTTAATTTATACATCCAAAATTATACTATTAAAGCATGTTTTATGACATATTATATTATTTGGTACGTTGAAAGTACATCGTTATCTTTGAGCTGTTATTCTGAAAACAATCTTTTTACCTTAAAAAACGAATACCTATTGAAAACGAAAAAGAGGGCTTTGTGAAAAGTCCTCTTTTTTTTATGTTTGTATCAAAAACCGTTACATTCAAAATCAGACACTGTCAGGACAAGGTTTACTTATTTGCAGTATTCCACATAATTGATCTATCGCTTCATTTATCTGTTGATGATTTTCCAACTTGCCTGTGCTAAATGTATATTGCGCCCGCCTGTAAAAAGGTATCCGTTCCTCGAGTGTCCGGAGAATAAACATACGCATTTCTTCTTCTGTTTTTCCCTTCAACACAGGACGGGATATGGAAGCCATACGCAAGCGAGAAAACAATATATCGGGAGGTACTTCTAAAAAAACAGTATTTCCTTTTTGATTCATAACATCCATATTATCGAAAAAACAAGGAGTACCACCTCCGGTAGAAATAATAACGCTTTCAAACTCAGCTACTTCATGCAGTATTTTTCTTTCCAACTCACGAAATCCCATTTCACCCTGTTTTTCAAACAAATCTTGTATCTTCTTATGGAAACGATTTTCAATAAACCAATCCATGTCAATAAAAGATAAATCCAACTTTTGAGCCAACGCTTTGCCCAATGTTGTCTTTCCTGCTCCCATATAACCAACGAGGAATATACGAACCATATTAGAAATTAATCATGCCAAGAATCTTATTGGTAGCTCCGGAATTAGCCATTACATAATCGCCGGCTTTTCTTCCCGTTTCTTTCAAAAATTGCTCATCGAAAAACAACTGATCTAACAATGCCTGCAATTCATCATAATTATTGACGGAATAAGCCCCTCCCTTCTCAATCAATGAAACAGCCTCCATAAATTTTTGATACTTTGGTCCAAAAAGAACAGGAATACCATATACGGCGGCTTCCAAAGTATTGTGTATGCCTACCTCAAAACCACCCCCGATATAAGCCACCTCTCCATAACGGTATATAGAAGACAACAAACCATAACAATCAATAATCAAACAATCCGCCTTTTGCACGCTCTTTTCGTCAGCATGTGTATAACAAGTATAAGGGCGTTTTAATTTATTAATAATGGCAATTAAATGACTCTCATCTACTATATGCGGTGCAAGAATGAGTTTCATTTCCGGATGCTTGTTAAAATACTCGATAACCATATCTTCATCCGGAGTCCAAGAACTTCCCGCTATCAAAGTGAAAGCGTTACCTTTGAATGCTTCCACTAAAAACAGTTCTTTAGACTTTTGTTTGATTTCCAAAACTCTGTCAAAGCGAGTATCTCCTACCACCGTCACCCGATTAATTTCTAATTGTGCAAGATAATTTTTTGATATTTCGTTTTGAACAAACAGATAGTCGAAATTCTTCAACATTTTCCGAAAAATACTCCCATACCATTTAAAAAATATTTGCTCTTTTCGAAAAATGGAAGAAACGCTATAAACCGGAATCCGACGTTTATTCAATTCTTCCAAATAGTTTTTCCAAAATTCGTATTTAATAAAAAAAGCCATGCAAGGGTGAACAATTCCTAAAAACTTTTTCACATTACGAATTTTATCAAACGGCAAGTAAGAAACAATATCAACTCCTCTATAACTCTTACGGACTTCATAACCCGAAGGGGAAAAAAAAGTAAGTAATATTTTGTATTCGGGATGCCGGATGCGAATTTCTTCCATTAAGGGACGACCCTGCTCAAATTCTCCCAGTGAAGCAGCATGAAACCATATATAACAGGCTTCTTTCTTAACTTGTAAACGAAGCAATTTGTAAACTTCCCACTGACCTTTTACCAATTTCCGAACTTTGCGACTGAACAGAGCAGCCAAATGAACCATTATATCATAAAAGAATATACCTATCTCGTACAACATTGTCTGAAATTAATTAAGTATAGCTATTGCGCGCTTCACCCGTTCCAACGTTTCCTCTTTACCTAATATAAAGGTAATGTCAAAAAGATGTGGTCCTTTACTTTCTCCTACTAATGCCAACCGGAAAGCATTCATAATGTCACCTGTGTGGTAACCTTTTTCTGTTATCCAATTCATCACGGCGTGTTCTTGTTCTTCACTCGTTAAATCGTTACCGAGAGATTGCCATATTTCAATTAACTCCGCCATGCATTTGCCCGAATTTTCTTTCCAACGTTTCTTCACTGTCTTTTCGTCATACTGTACAGGAGCTATAAAGAAAAAGCTACTTTCATCCCACAAATCTTTAACAAAATCAACCCGCTCTTTCATCAAACCCACCACGGCAATAACTTTATTAAGAGGAGCATTGATTCCGTGTCTTTTCAGAACAGGAAGAAACAGTTCCGCCAATTCTTCATCTGCTTTTTGTCGAATATATTGATGATTGAACCAAATAGCTTTCTTATAATCAAACTTCGCTCCGGACTTGCTACAACGACTCAAATCAAACAAGCGAACCAATTCGTCCATCGTCATTATTTCTTTATCTTCTCCCGGATTCCAACCCAACAAAACAAGAAAGTTTATTAGAGCTTCCGGTAAATAGCCATTTCCCTGATAGCCGGAGAATTTTTCCCCCGTTTGCGAGTCTTCCCATGGAAGCGGAAATACGGGGAAACCCAAACGGTCGCCATCGCGCTTACTCAATTTACCGTTTCCCTCCGGTTTAAGCAATAAAGGTAAATGGGCAAACTTCGGCATCTCGTTTTCCCAACCAAAAGCTTGATACAATAAAATGTGCAAAGGCACAGAAGGTAACCATTCTTCACCACGAATAACATGGGTGATTTCCATTAAGCAGTCGTCAACAATATTCGCCAAATGATAAGTAGGCAACTTATCTGCCGATTTGTACAATACCTTATCATCGAGTACGGAAGAATTAACGACTATTTCACCGCGAATAAGATCATTCACAATCACCTCCTTATCCGGTTCCACTTTAAAACGTACTACGTACTGATTTCCGGCAGTGAGTAAATCTTTTATTTCTTTCTCCGGTAACGTCAGAGAGTTGCGCATACCCATCCGTGTGGAAGCGTCATATTGAAAATTAGGAATTTCATCACGTTTAGCCTTCAACTCTTCAGGGGTATCAAAAGCCCTATATGCTTTCTTATTATCTAATAGTTCTTGCACATATCTCTCATATATATGGCGACGTTCCGATTGTCGATAAGGACCATAGTCTCCGCCTACGCTAACCCCTTCGTCAAATTCCAATCCCAACCACTTGAAAGTATCCACTATATACTGCTCTGCTTCCGGGACAAAACGGTCGGAATCAGTATCCTCTATACGAAGAATAAAATCTCCTTTATGCCGGCGTGCAAAGAGATAATTATAAAGAGCCGTACGCACCCCTCCAATATGCAGGGGTCCCGTAGGACTTGGAGCAAAACGGACTCTTATCTTCCTGTCTGTCATAGTCAAATAAGTAAATAAACGAAACAAAAATACTTCTTTTTCCCTATATTACTACTACATAACTTAAAAAAGCAAAAATAATACAAAAAGCCTACTCCCCTTTTTTATCCTAACATCTGTTATATAGACCAAAAGCACCAACTCTTTATAACCTTTATAAAGAGATTGATGCTTTTTACACAAAGAAACTATTTAGTTATTTATCTCAATTCGTTTTAACTTTTGCAACGATAGCTTTGAATGCATCCGGATGATTCATAGCCAAATCGGCTAATACCTTACGGTTTATCTCAATACCGCTTTTGTGCAAAGCGCCCATTAATTTTGAATAAGACATTCCTTCCAAACGCGCCGCAGCATTAATACGTAATATCCAAAGAGAGCGAAAGTTCCTTTTCTTGTTTTTACGGTCGCGGTATGCGTAAGTTAAACCCTTTTCCCAAGTGTTTTTAGCGACTGTCCATACGTTTTTGCGCGCACCAAAATAACCTCTTGTTAGTTTTAAAATCTTTTTTCTTCTTGCTCGCGAAGCAACATGATTTACTGATCTTGGCATGATTTTGTTTCTTTTTGAATGTTAGCGCCGATATTACTTCACATATACCGGACTTAAAGCTAATGCACTCGGTTAATACTTTTAAAATACCTCTACATTTTAACTATTTCAACGCTAAGAGCGATTTAACCTGACCTACATTTGTCGGATTCACAATCGTGGAATGGCACAGATTTCTTTTTCTCTTTTTACTCTTTTTCGTCAAAATGTGACTGTGAAAAGCATGCTTTCTCTTGATTTTACCTGTTCCGGTAAGGGTAAACCTCTTTTTGGCACCGGAGTTAGTCTTCATCTTAGGCATTTTTACTTGTTTTTTTAATGGATTAATTGTATATATAAACGTAACACATTCTACCAAATGGGTTACAAATTATCACTTACCTCCTCTTTTTCATCATCTTCCACCACTGATTTTTCTCCTTTGAGAGCAATCTCTTTCTTCTTTCCCCCTTCTTTCTTTTTCGGAGAAAGGAAAATCGTCATACGTTTACCTTCCAATACCGGCATCTGATCCACTTTCGCATAATTCTCCAAATCATTAGCGAAACGAAGCAATAAAACCTCCCCCTGTTCTTTGAAAAGAATGGAACGACCCTTAAAAAACACATAGGCTTTTACCTTATCTCCATCCTCCAAGAAACTTAACGCATGTTTCAATTTGAATTTATAATCGTGATCGTCCGTCTGAGGACCGAAACGTATTTCTTTTACATTTACTTTTACCTGCTTTGCTTTCTGTTCTTTTTGTCGTTTCTTTAATTGATAAAGAAACTTGGAGTAATCAATAATACGACACACAGGAGGTTCGGCATTTGGAGAAATTTCCACAAGATCCAACTCTGCCTCTCTCGCCATATACAAAGCCTGAGAGAGAGGATAAACTTTCGATTCTATTTCATCGCCCACAATGCGGACTTCTTTGGCACGAATCTGCTCATTGATTCTGTATTGCCCTTTTATACTGTCATTCTTCATCAAACAACGGGTTACTTCCTATTCGTTTTTCGATTATTATCCATTTTACTATTAAACAAAAATCATACAACACTCTATAAATAAGAGGCGAATTTACCATTTATTTATCATATCTTGAACTTCTTTATTTAAAATTTCCCCAAATTCTTCAAATTTCATGACTCCTTTATCACCTTCACCTTGTTTACGTACAGAAACTTCTCCGTTTTCAACTTCTTTTTCGCCGACAATCAGCATATATGGAATGTGTTGCAACTCATTGTCGCGTATCTTACGTCCAATTTTCTCGTTACGGTTGTCCACAAGAGCGCGAATTTCCCGTGTGTCAAAATATATTTTCAACTTCTCGGCATAATCGTTGAACTTCTCGCTGACAGGAAGAATAACCACCTGATCGGGAGTGAGCCATAAAGGAAATTTACCGCCGGTATGTTCTATCAACACCGCTACAAAACGCTCCATAGAACCAAACGGGGCGCGATGAATCATCACCGGACGATGCTTTTGATTATCTGCGCCCGTATATTCCAATTGAAAACGTTCCGGCAAACTATAATCCACTTGGATCGTTCCTAACTGCCACTTACGTCCAATAGCATCACGCACCATGAAATCCAACTTGGGTCCGTAAAAAGCAGCTTCTCCCAATTCCACTTTGGCTTTTAATCCTTTTTCCCGACAAGCCTCTACGATGGCTCGTTCTGCTTTTTCCCAATTTTCATCATTCCCAATATATTTATCTCGATTATTGGGATCACGAAGAGAAATTTGCGCCTCGAAGTTTTCAAAATCAAGCGCTTTAAAAATGATGAAAATAATATCCATCACACGCAAAAACTCCTCTTTCACCTGATCGGGACGACAAAAAATATGAGCGTCATCTTGCGTAAAACTCCGTACACGCGTTAAACCATGAAGCTCGCCGCTTTGCTCATATCTGTAAACCGTACCAAATTCCGCCAAGCGCAAAGGCAAATCTTTGTATGAACGGGGCTGGTGTTTGTACATTTCACAATGGTGGGGGCAATTCATCGGTTTGAGTAAATATTCTTCTCCTTCTTCGGGAGTGTGAATAGGTTGGAAAGAATCTTTCCCATATTTGGCATAATGCCCTGAAGTAACATAAAGCGCTTTTCCACCGATATGCGGAGTCATTACTTGTTGATAACCAAAACGCTTTTGAATTTTTTTCAGAAACTCCTCCAAACGCAAGCGGAGCGCTGTTCCTTTGGGCAACCACATGGGCAAACCTTTACCTACCATTTCGGAAAACATAAACAACTCCATTTCTTTGCCTATCTTGCGATGGTCACGCTTTTTAGCCTCCTCCAGCAATATCAGGTATTCGTCCAGCATCTTCTTTTTCGGAAAAGTAATACCGTAAATACGAGTCAGCATTTTACGATTTTCCTGCCCACGCCAATAGGCTCCGGCAACAGAGGTCAATTTCACCGCTTTAACCGGCGCCGTTGTCAACAAATGAGGTCCCCGGCAAAGATCCGTAAAACCACCTTGCGTATAAGTTGTGATATGTCCGTCTTCCAATTCGGATATCAATTCGGTTTTGTACGTTTCGCCACGTGCGCCGAAAAGTTCTAAAGCGTCGCTCTTCCTTATGTCATCTCTTATTACTGCCTCTTTTTTTGTAGCCAACTCAATCATCTTGGCTTCAATGAGCGACAAATCCGCCTCTTTAATTACCTTTTCCCCGAAATCAACATCATAATAAAATCCATTTTCAATAGCAGGTCCAATACCGAATTGGATACCCGGATAAAGCTCTTGCAAAGCCTCAGCCAGCAAATGTGCGCTGGTATGCCAAAAAGTATGTTTACCCTGTTCATCTTCCCATTTATAAAAGATGAGAGAAACATCTTCATGAATGGAACGTCCCAAATCATACATCTCACCGTTCACACTACATACCAAAACATCCTGAGCCAGTCGGGAGCTGATGCTTTCCGCTATTTGCAAACCGTTCACTCCCTTATTATATTCACGAACGGAACCGTCGGGGAAAGTTACTTTTATCATAGTTATTCTTAATTGTTAGCTTCAATTACCGTTTGCAAAAATAAACATTTCTTTTTAAAGAATCACACAAAATTGATACAAGTCGCAAAGCGTAAACACCCAACTATTTAAAACTCAATGTTTTTGCAGAGTAAGCATATATTGCTTAAAATTTGCAAATTCTTTAGGCAGCGACAAAGAGTTCTTTTCACCTTTCATAAATTCCTGCAACTTGGCAGGGATTTCTATTTGGCTACCGGTAATGGCTTCCACTGTTTCGAGAAACTTAGCCGGATGCGCTGTTTCAAAGAATATTCCCGTTTGACCGGGTTGTAACAATTCTTCCAAAGCGCGATAAGCGCAAGCTCCATGCGGATCAAGCAAATAATTGGTTTCTTGATATACCTTCTTTATCGTCTCACGAATCTGCCCGTCATTATAAGACGCACCCGATATATCGGCAGAAACAGCAGCATGAGAATGATCATACAAATCAAGAATACGAGCAAAATTACTTGGATTCCC
>SNRY01000708.1_pt1 | contig 10552 bp, 4 predicted proteins | sample 4693421 | NCBI WGS metagenome assembly SNRY01 (sample SAMN11003215, study PRJNA524138) | termite gut metagenome | isolation source: Bacteroidetes bacterial symbionts from single cell of protist host amplifed... | host: Streblomastix strix ... | reverse complement strand
TTACCGACCACGGCAATATGTTTGGCGTGAAAGAGTTTTATAATTATATCGCTAAAAAGAATAAGGAACTTGCCAAAAACGGGAGCGCACTTTTTAAGCCGATTATCGGGTGTGAGATGTACGTGGCACGGCGCACGATGGATAAGAAAGAGGAAAAGCTCGACCAAAGTGGCTACCACCTGGTAGTGTTGGCAAAGAATAAGACGGGATACCACAATCTGATTAAACTTGTATCAAGGGCATGGACGGAAGGTCATTATTCCCGTCCGCGTACCGACCGCAACGAACTGGAAAAGTATCACGAAGGGCTTATCGTTTGCTCAGCTTGTTTGGGAGGAGAAGTGCCCAGAAGAATCATTCATGGGCAGCTTGCCGAAGCTGAAGAAGCCGTGCAATGGTATAAAAACCTGTTCGGTGAGGATTATTATTTGGAACTTCAGCGGCACAAAGCAACGGTGAACAATGCCAATCATGAGGCTTATCCGATGCAAATCAATGTTAACAAACAGTTGGCGGAGTATGCCCGGAAATATAACATTAAACTGATTTGTACGAACGATGTGCATTTCATTAACGAGGAACATGCCGAAGCGCACGACCGGCTCATCTGCCTGAGTACGGGGAAAGACCTCGATGATCCTGCCCGGATGCTCTACACCAAGCAGGAGTGGATGAAGACCCGTGAAGAAATGAACGCGCTCTTTGCCGATATTCCGGAAGCCCTTAGCAACACCCTTGAGGTATGCGATAAGATAGAATTATATTCCATTGACAATGCGCCCGTGATGCCTGCTTTCACGATACCGGAAGAGTTCGGAACGGAAGAAGAGTATCGTCAGAAATACAGCGAACAGGATCTTTTTGATGAATTTACCCGCGATGAAAATGGCAATGTCCTGCTGGAAGAAGCGGAAGCAAAGGACAAAATAAACCAGCTTGGCGGATACGATAAGCTCTACCGTATGAAGTTGGAAGCCGATTATTTGCAAAAACTGGCTTATGAAGGCTCCGGGAAGTGTTACGGCAATCCTTTAAGTCAGGAAATCAAAGAACGCATAGACTTTGAACTGCACGTTATGAAGACAATGGGTTTCCCCGGCTACTTTCTTATCGTGCAAGACCTTATCGCGGCAGCCCGAAGAATGGGAGTATCCGTAGGACCGGGGCGCGGCTCTGTTGCCGGGTCGGCAGTAGCTTATTGTTTGGGAATCACACAGATAGACCCGGTAAAGTTTGATTTGCTGTTTGAGCGTTTCCTGAATCCCGACCGTATTTCCCTCCCTGATATTGATATTGATTTTGATGATGACGGGCGCAGCGAAGTGCTTCGTTGGGTAACGGAAAAGTACGGACGGGAAAAGGTGGCGCACATCATCACTTATGGCACGATGGCAGCCAAGATGTCTATTAAAGACGTAGCCCGCGTTCAGAAACTGCCGCTTTCGGAAGCGGACAGATTAACGAAACTGGTGCCGGATAGAATTCCCGATAGGAAACCGACCTTGGATAATGCCATAGAGTACGTGCCCGAACTGAAAGCTGCCGAAGCATCTCCCAATCCGGCTATACGCGATACGATTAAATATGCCAAAATGCTGGAGGGCAATGTGCGCAACACAGGGGTACACGCCTGCGGCACGATTATATGCAAGGACGACATTACCGATTGGGTTCCCGTCAGCACTGCCGAAGACAAGGAAAGCGGCAAGAAGATTTTGGTTACTCAATACGAAGGTTCCGTTATAGAAGAAACCGGATTGATAAAGATGGATTTCTTGGGCTTGAAAACGCTGTCTATCATCAAAGAAGCTTTAGAGAACATCCGCCTCCACCAGAACAAAGAGATAGATATTGATACCATCCCGATAGACGACCCCGCCACATACCGGCTTTACAGCGAGGGACGCACAATAGGCACTTTCCAATTTGAATCGGCAGGGATGCAGAAGTATTTGCACGATTTGCAACCTTCGACTTTTGAAGACCTCATTGCAATGAACGCGCTCTATCGTCCGGGTCCTATGGAATACATTCCCGACTTCATTGACCGCAAACAAGGGCGCAAACCCATTGAGTACGATATTCCCATTATGGAACAGTATTTGAAGGATACTTATGGGATTACAGTCTATCAGGAGCAAGTGATGCTTCTCTCCCGTCTGTTGGCAGGCTTTAGTCGTGGCGAATCCGACGCATTGCGTAAAGCTATGGGTAAGAAACTCCGTGAGAAGTTGGATCAAATGAAACCGAAGTTTATCGAAGGGGGAAACAAGAATGGCTACGACCCGAAAGTGTTGGAAAAGATATGGGCGGATTGGGAAAAGTTTGCTTCGTATGCGTTCAATAAATCGCACGCTACTTGCTATTCCTTGGTAGCTTATCAAACGGCATACCTGAAAGCCAATTATCCGGCGGAATACATGGCTGCCGCAATGAGCCGCAACATCTCGAACATCACCGAAATTACCAAACTGATGGACGAATGTAAAGCAATGGGTATCATGGTGCTTGGACCTGATGTGAACGAAAGTAATTTGAAGTTTACCGTCAATGCCGATGGCAATATTCGTTTCGGGCTTGGGGCAATTAAGGGAGTAGGGGAGAATGCCGTACAAAGCATCATAGAGGAACGCGCCGCAAACGGTCTTTTCAAGGGTATATTTGATTTTGTGCAGCGCGTCAACCTGAACGCTTGCAACAAAAAGAATATGGAATGTTTGGCATTGGCAGGCGGCTTCGACGAGTTCTCCGAATTGAAACGCGAACAATACTTTACCGTGAATGCAAAGAGCGAGATATTTCTGGAAACCTTAATACGCTACGGCAATCGCTACCAGATGGATAAGGCGGCGACTACCAACTCCCTTTTTGGCGGTGATAACGTTGTTAACGTTGCCACTCCCGACATCCCTTCTGCCGGAGAGTGGAACGACTTGGAGCGATTGAACAGGGAAAAAGAACTCATTGGTATCTACCTCTCTGCCCATCCTTTAGATGAATACATCTTGATATTAAATCATGTTTGCAATACCCGTATGACCGAGCTTAGCGATATGTCTGCGTTAGCCGGGCGGGAAATGACGATGGGCGGGATAGTTGCCGGCGTGCGCAAGGGCACTACCAAAAACGGGAATCCTTTCTGTATCACACGGATTGAAGACTATTCCGGCTCGGCAGAACTTGCTTTCTTTGGTAATGATTACGTTGCCTTTCAAGGCTATCTTGAAGAAGGTTTGTTCCTTTACATAAATGCCCGTTGCCAGCCTAAGCAATGGCGCCCCAATGAATTGGAAATTAAAGTAACCTCTATTAATTTATTATCCAACGTAAAAGAAACATTGATTGGGAGAATAACCATTCTTATTCCCCTAATGACGCTCAATGCCCAGCTTATCACCGAGTTGTCAACATTAGCGAGGAAGAGTCAAGGAAAGACGGAACTTTACTTCAAAGTAACTGATACGGACGAGAAAATGCAAGTAGATTTTGTTTCGCGTCCGGTGAAAGTAACGGTAGGGAAAGAATTGATAGAGTATATAGAAAGCTATGAAGGGGTGGAGTTTCGGATAAATTGATATTCTATAAATGCAAAAAGGCGAGTATTCTGATTGCCCGCCTTTTCCCACTCTCATAAGCCATACTTGAACTATGCCCTAGGCATACTAAAATATCCCCTAGGCATACTTGAATTATCCCCTAGGCATATTTGAATATGCCCTAGGCATACCGAGCGTTAAGGATAGAAGCGAAAATCCTTTTCAAACCTAAGTTTGGGATAGATAGGATTACCGTTATTCCAGCTTCCTAAATCTCCCCATACGCTAGTGTCCCATGTATCTGAGGTTGGCCATGAATCTTGCGAAAAAGCAGGGGTTGCTTCTAGTATTTTTTTATTTACCATCTTTACGTATTCAAGCTCTTCATCAAGAAGAACCTCCCTTTCCCATTGAGGGAAATAACATGCATCGTTATGGAACCTGACCTTCTCCCAAGCAGTGGCACTATAAAAACAATTCTCTATAAAAAGACGGAAAGGATTTATAGAATCCTTTGGAGCATTTATAGAATCCTTTGGAGCATTTATAGAATCCTTTGGAACATTTATAGAATCCTTTGGAACATTTGCAGGATCATATAATTCAACAATTGAGCCAATTAGTGGATCTAAAAACCAATCCCAATGAATCGAGTTCACTTTTACTTTCCCAATAGAATAACAAGAACTAATTTTACCTGAATAGGTAGACAAGGGATAAAACATCATAGCAACTATCCCAGCAAGTTCTCCCTTAGTTTCTAATATTCCCCTCTCTATGGCATTCCCCGTATTATAACAATTCACAATCTTTTGAATATTATCATTAAGGTCATCAAAGTCATCCTTTTTATAAGGATAATAATAGTGCATCATTCCAGAAATACCTCCATATCCAAGACCTTCCGTTTCGAAATCAAAAGAAAGATCATTAAATAACAAATTACCATGATTGATGCAAGAGTTGATTTGTATTTTATCCGTTTCATAACGTGAATAAAGATTTCCACAAATACCTCCTATAAGAAGATGCGCAAATACCCCCTTTTCTGCAATTATGTTACCATAGTTTATACAATTCTCTATATTTCCTCGACTTGTTCCGCAAATACCCCCTACGGTAAAAAAGTCATAAGATGTCATGAAATCAGCGGGTTGGGCTATCATATGAATCTGCATTAGAGCATTATTGACACAATTCGTGATGCGTCCTCCGTCACTATATCCACATATAGCTCCAAAAGCTACAGTTGCCTCATTCTCTCTTTCTATTTCCGATACTGAGATCGTCCCCGATGCAATGTGTACATTATTAATAGTTCCATTATTGACACCGAACAATCCTACCGTTTTTATTGGCAAAGCCCAATAATATTTTACAACATGTGCATTAGACATTTTAGGGTCGCCCTCTAAATGTTCCGAATTCCGCGCGAGATAGCCTTTTATGTCTAAGTCCAAATGATTTATCTTATATCCATTACCGTCATAAACGCCTTTGAAGGGTGATTCAAAGCTACCTATTGGTGTCCATTGTTTTTCCGGCAGGCATGAAAAATCAATATCCGCTTCTTGTTTATAGTGAAGCCCTGGTTCGGTATTTATCAATTGCATTTCGCCTACAATACTTATAGGTGCAATTTTGTTCTCTTGTTTCCGAAGTAAGAGCTTACCCTCGGAATCTACTTTCAATTTTATTCTATTTTGTCCACCGAAATAACGACCAATAAGGATATTTTTTGAATATGTTTCTAATTGTATGGAATTAATCAATACATCATTCCCCAAAGTTGAAGGAAAATAATAAATACCTTCCCCTTCTTTGGAGTCGGGATGCGGATAGAGTCGAACAGAATTACCGGAAAAATACAAACTGATGATACCTGTATAGCCTTCGATATGAATAAATTCTTTCAGGTCTGTCATTGTTGCTACAGACCCCGTCACATCGCTCCATGGACTTATGACGGGTGAATAGGCAATGTCGTTAATTATAAATAAATAACGAGTATTTGGTTCTACTCCCGCAGCAACATTCAATACAACATAGCTGTGATCCTCTTCGCTCACTTTCGTCTTGAGAATCATACTGCTACTCCCATTTGGCACAATACCCAAACAACTCCCATTACCGGCAGAATAAAGGCGAATATTGATATCTTCTGTTTCTATTTCAACTACTTTATTCTCTATAGAAGTATCAAGAACAATTTCAATCAGGCTATTGACATGTGCCAATGCAACAGCATAAATGCTTCCCTGGGGTTTCAATTTCACAGTATTTCTAAGCGTATCGGCTTCTAACAATCCCGCTGCAGAACCATTTTGTCCGATTGCTCCATTAGGAGAGTAGGGTGGACGTAACGTAAACGTTACATTGCATCCATCATTATTTATACTGGCAGGGAAATATGCAGGCTTGTTCTTGGGTATCCATACTTCATCCTGTTCTGAAAAAATGTAATCCTCTGTATTGCTTCCTTCTATTTGTACTTCGAGTACCCAGTTGCGGCGACTGTTAGGAGTAGTCAGAGTAGGATCATCCGCACTATAAGCACGAGTTATGCTCAATTGCACTTCCAAAGCATTCAAAGCGATATGCTCAGAAACAAATTCTTCTCTTTCACATCCTGCCAAGAAAAAAAGAAGAGATAAACAAGCGAACAACTGAGGATATAAAATTGTCTTTTTCATTTTCAAAGATTATTATTCAAATTCATACAGAAATGGTATAAATATCTTTCGGTTCTCTCCTACTTTAAGGTCAGAAACATCAAACAGAAAAGGATGTTCTATTCTTTTATCTCCCTCTTTATTAATGGCTACTATTAGCCCTTTGCTATTTTCTTCTTCTACCCAAAGGTCGTAAATCATTTGATAGGTGTTCTTGCCAACATTCGGATTCGTTATATCATGAAAAGATTTACGACCATTCACAGTCAATTCGTTAATCGTATATGTTTCCCATTGTTCCGACAGTATAAAAGTGATTTTACTTCTCAGATGCTTAAAAAATACAGGTAAATAGTCCACCGCTACGGCATTATTTATCGTATCACTCAACAAATCAGAACGAAAAAAACTTTCTTTATTATCTTGATTCTGATAATCGTTGACTTCTTCTAATAGAGTTTCATCCGGCCATGATATAATTAATTGATATGGCGAATTGTCTTCAGGATAATACAATGGGATTCTATCTGCATATTCTAATGTCTTTGTCTCTGCTTTATATATATATTTGGCTGTTTTGACTTCATTACCTATTATCATGCGGACCGTTGCTGTGGGACACGCATTAAAATAATCACTTAAAGAATAATCATCCGTAGCACGCGTATCTGTTTGGCTAAAATTCGGAGAAAAGCTTATGAGCTTATTGGCGGTTTCAAAAGCCCTATCCTCTTTTTGGCAGGAAATGAGGAGAGCTATCGGAAAGATGAGGGATAATAAATATTTCATACAGCGTTTTTGATCATTCGTTTTTACTGATTAAAAGCCTCGCTATCTATAGTTAAAATGGGTCTGTTCGCATCATATCGATACTGATACATTGAAAATGGAATTTTCCATACAGAGTTGTCTGTCATGTAAATAATCAACTGAGATTGGGCATCTAAAGACTGTGGCAACTCATTCAAGGTTCCTGTGAGAGCCGAAAAGGTAAGGGGCGATGTTGATGTTACTATAGTTCTGTATTCTTTGCCATCGGATATAATTTGTATATTCTGAATTTTTTTATATATTTCTGAATCTAAAGGGTTAATTCTTCGCACATTAATTTCTATCTGCCCTTCCTTCTCCCCCTCAGTATGCATAGTTGCTCTACCTGCATCAATAACTTCCCATTCTTGAAGACTGCAATTATCCACACTGAAATTTGTTGATTTTAAGGATAGCGTGAGTGTACTTCTAACGCCCGGAAGCAATACCAGAATCGGAGTTCCTGTATTGTCTTTTATGTCACTTAATTTCATTGAGATAGCATCGTAGGAGCCATCAAGCAATTTTTTATCAACTGTCAGCTTTACAAATTGCTCCATACCCGGGAAAAGGAGTACGGGTGTTGAATTTAGGTTTACGGGTATGGAACTTAAAGATCTATTTTCACTTAACAGATAATTGGCAGAAGGAGTTGAGGCAGTAGATTTTTCCCATTGGGTGGTCTTGAGATTATAGAAACGTGCGCTTTGATTCTCCTCTATGGATAATTCTACTTTACCCAATTGTGCATTCTCGTCCGCACTTTTCACTTTTATATTCAGGCTGCTCATTATATGATGAAAAGACAAATCTACCGGTGTATTCGGAAGGTATTTTGTAGTAACAGGATCGGCAACTACTACATCCGGAGTCATCCTCCAGTTTTCGGGATGTAGAGCAATATTGAGTTTGTTGTTACTATGGCTATCTTTGTTGTTGAGGGGATTGTATGCCGTAATCCAAAGTTCTTGTTCGTCGGGCCAATATTGTTCCTTTCCCTCCTGCCATGCTAAATAATAGTATGGTAAAAGGCTATTATTCACCACATCGGCTTTTTCATTATTAATGTAAGGAGTTTCATTATTGTTGTTGATATACGCAAGAACGGCAACCTGCGCTTCATTGGGAAAGTTGTTGTTTGGTGAAACGCTAGCCTTTGTACTTCCCGTTTCGTCTGCATCTATTTTTGCCGAGAGAGAAATCAGATTCTTCGCCGAAGAGGGGATGCCGGATAAATCCTCTTCATTGCAGGCAATTGCACCCATAATTATCATTATGGAGAAAAGCGCCTTTATGGCTTTATTTATATACCTCTTCATGTCTTTATTTAAATATCGATTTCAAGATTCCTTTCTTCCCAGTCAATTACCTCAATGGTTACTCCCAATTTTTTACCATAGATATGAACCATACACAGCGTATTATTAGTGGTTAAGTTATTGAACGCTTCTAATTTAGCTGTTAAATCAATTTTTATTTGAGAGAAATTATCGTCGGAGAAAACAAGTTCGCATTTTCGAGTATTAGAGATACCCAATAACCTGTGCGAGGCAACATAAACAGAAGACGAATTGGGTGTGAATGAATAGGATACAGACCCTATTCCTTGTTCGGAAACATTCATTCCTTGCGCTTCGAATACGCGTTTAGAAGCAATACCCGATAACACCCCGCTTATCGTTTTCGGTAAATCGGTTGTGTCATCCAAAATTAGGACAATGGTTAAAACTCCCGTCTGAGGTTTTAATTTCAAATAAACAGGCTTATCCGGTATGTAATTAAAATCGGAAACTCCCGCATAAAAAGGAGCGGGTTCATTCAAATAATTACCGGTTCGGGAAACATTAATGCTATTATCATTGCCATCAAGATATAATTGTCCTTGGAGGGGGATGTTCCAATAACTGATGTGCCATTTCCCTTCGGTCAAATGTTCAATGTTTCCCTGTCCATGGTTATCAATCAAAATTTCCTCTTCAATAACCTTTCCATTTTCTTTTCCAAAAAGGTGCAAACGTGCATTTACTCTCCCCAGCAACGGATTTTCTTCTCCATTCCTCACATCTGTTGAAAAAAGGAGGGAGATGGGGGATGTTATATTTTCTTCTTTCTCGTCGCTATCGCTATTACAACCGGCTAACAATAACAACAAATTCAGAATGAGAAGATTAAGAATATTACTTTTCTTTATCATAGCTCTTTTATTATGTACTTCTTTACTATCTGTTGCGATATTTTCCTTATATAAGAAAGCGAAAGTACAAAAAAAAATCATCTACAATAAAAATAACAGTTTTATTAAATTAGATTAACATATAAAATTTGGTTTTGTAATATTTCCCGTTTTCCTTTTATTCTCTTTTTTGACTTAATTTGGGCGTTTCCCGATGGGTCGGGCTATCCGCTACAATGCTTTTTGGACTGGAATACACTCCAAAAAGCATTGTAGCTGCTATCCCTAACGCGCCATGCGGATTTCGCCACTAATTACCGGCAAAGCAAAACTTCGCTTTTAAATCGAGCATAAAAAACAAAGTGCCGGTAGTTGGAGAAATATAATAATCCGTAGTGCATTTAGAAAAGAGCAAAGAATGAAATTGTTTTCAGTCGATTTAAAGAATCGTTATCTTCTTCCGGTGGGCTGAAAGCCCCATTTACATCAGCCCCGACTAAGCAGTCGGGGGAAAAGAGAACGTCGTTCTCCGGCGGACTGAAAGTCCAACTTAACGGGTTCTTTTAAATTAAGCTGCCTTTTCAAGGCGCAGTTTGCACACATTTTCTTATCTCCAGCCGCTGCTTCGCTTGGCTGGGGATGAATGAAGCGAGGCTTTCAGCGTTAGTAGCGAAGTCCGCATGGCGCGTGAAGGATAGAAGCGGAAATTCTTTTTGTTCGTACCCTCACAAAAAGAATTGTAGCGGATAGCCTGACCCATGGGGGCACGCCCAAATAGCATGGAAAGCGGAAGGTCTTTGATTTATCATTGTATTGATACTGAATAACTTCTTGCGGTTTTCTAAATACACTACGAGCATATAATAACAAATGTCGTGCCATTCTTTGAGTAAGCAAAAACAGGAACGTTTTTCTTGTCAAGAGCTGAAAGGCGAATATTTATAGATATTTAGCAAATGGAAACAGATAATAGCACAAATTTTCTTTGCTCTTCAAACGCCCTCAAAAAATCAATTCCTTGTTTTCAGACAATTAATTGTCTCCGCGGAAAGAATTAATTGTCTCCGCGGAAAGAATTAATTGTCTCCGCGGAAAGAATTAATTGTCTCCATGGAAAGAATTAATTCTTTCCGCGGAAATTTTAGGTTTGATTGTCAGGAAGTTACGAAAAGGCTTTTTCGAGCGGATTGGACAAAAAAAGAGCCGGTATGAACCGGCTCGTACTACCCCATTCTAAAATGCAAGGTCGCAGTACAAAGATATGATAATTTTTCATAAAATCAAAATTTTGACGGCTTGCTTATCTCATAATTTTATCTAAGTTTGTGCAGATAAGTTGTCATACTAATGGAACTCTTAAT
>SNRY01000707.1_pt1 | contig 10561 bp, 6 predicted proteins | sample 4693421 | NCBI WGS metagenome assembly SNRY01 (sample SAMN11003215, study PRJNA524138) | termite gut metagenome | isolation source: Bacteroidetes bacterial symbionts from single cell of protist host amplifed... | host: Streblomastix strix ... | reverse complement strand
GGTATTTTCAATTGGCTAAATCCCATATATCATTTTCTTTTTATCTTCTTTGGTATGGATAAGAATGTTTAAGATGTAATAAGGCGCACTTTATCGCTTATTAGTGCGCGATACAAATTTGGTACAAGTATATGATATAAAAATGATATATAAGCATGAATATCAATAAATATCCAAAATAAAAATAGCGATAAACCATTGATTTACCGCTATCTGAATATTATTAACTATTGATTTTTATATCTCTTATTTCACTTCTTCAAAATCGGCATCTTGTACATTATCACCTGCTTTGCTACTATTGTTATCGCCATCGGATTGCCCGGTATTTGTATCAGAATCTGCTTGTTGTGCTCCTCCTGTGGCTCCGCTCTGTGCATACATTTCAGCACTTGCCGCTTGAAAAGCGGCATTTAATTCCGCCATAGCAGCGTCAATGGTAGTGAGGTCTTGTGCTTTGTGAGCATCTTTCAGTTTGTTTAAAGCCGCTTCAATAGGAGCCTTCTTGTCTGCGGAAAGTTTATCACCCAATTCTTTCAATTGCTTTTCCGTTTGGAAAACCATACTGTCGGCTTGGTTTAGTTTGTCTATCTTCTCACGTTCTTTCTTATCGGCTTCGGCGTTTGCCGTGGCTTCGGCTTTCATACGTTCTATTTCGTCTTTACTCAAACCGCTGGAAGCTTCGATACGAATGACCTGTTCTTTACCTGTGGCTTTGTCTTTAGCAGACACTTTGAGAATGCCATTGGCATCAATGTCAAAAGTTACTTCAATCTGGGGCACTCCACGCGGTGCAGGGGGAATACCGGTAAGATTGAATTGACCGATTGATTTATTTTGCGAAGCCATCGGACGTTCGCCTTGCAGAACGTGAATAGTTACTTCCGTCTGATTATCGGCGGCTGTGGAGAAAACTTCGCTCTTCTTTGAGGGTATGGTAGTGTTAGCTTCAATCAATTTGGTCATTACGCCACCCATCGTTTCGATACCCATTGACAAGGGAGTAACATCGAGCAATACTACACCCTTGATTTCATCGGTCAGTACTGCTCCCTGTACGGCAGCACCTACAGCAACGACTTCGTCGGGATTTACACCCTTTGAGGGAGCTTTACCAAAATAATCTTCCACCAACTTTTGTACGGCAGGGATACGTGAAGAACCACCTACGAGGATAACTTCATTAATATCCGAATTAGTCAATCCCGCATCGTTCATAGCCTTTTTACAGGGTTCCAAACAGGCTTGTATCAAATCGTGAGCCAACGATTCAAATTTGGCGCGCGACAAGGTTTTTACCAAATGCTTGGGTACACCGTCCACCGGCATGATATACGGCAGGTTAATTTCGGTACTCGTAGTAGATGACAATTCAATCTTTGCCTTTTCGGCAGCTTCTTTCAAACGTTGCAATGCCATTGGATCTTTAGACAGGTCGGCACCTTCATCGTTCTTAAACTCTTGTACCAACCAATTGATAACTACTTGGTCAAAGTCATCACCCCCCAAGTGGGTATCACCGTTAGTTGACAATACTTCAAATACTCCGCCGCCAAATTCGAGGATAGAAATATCAAACGTACCACCACCCAAATCGAACACGGCAATCTTCATGTCTTTGTTCGCCTTATCCAAACCGTAAGCCAAGGCGGCAGCCGTAGGTTCATTTACGATACGCTTTACGTCCAATCCTGCAATCTGTCCGGCTTCTTTCGTCGCCTGACGTTGAGAGTCGGAAAAATAAGCCGGCACGGTGATAACAGCATCCGTTACTTCCTGTCCCAAATAATCTTCGGCTGTTTTCTTCATTTTCTGAAGAATCATAGCTGAGATTTCCTGCGGAGTGAACAAACGCCCGTCAATATCTACGCGCGGCGTATTGTTATCGCCTTTTATCACTTTATAAGGTACGCGCATTACCTCCTTCTGCACTCTATCCCAAGTTTCTCCCATAAAACGTTTGATGGAGAAAACGGTTCTTTGCGGGTTTGTGATGGCTTGTCGTTTAGCGGGATCGCCCACTTTACGTTCGCCACCATCAATGAATGCTACAATGGAAGGCGTAGTGCGCTTACCTTCGCTATTTGCAATTACCACCGGTTCGTTTCCTTCAAATACAGAAACACATGAATTTGTAGTTCCTAAGTCTATTCCAATTATCTTTCCCATTTTATCTATTGTTTTAATTATATTCTTTTTCCTTTCACGTCCAGCGAAATTACTCACACCGAACATTTGTTAAGAAGCAAAAGATATGCCAAAGTATAAAAGAAGCGATAATGACAAGAGAATACTGTCGAAATGACGGAAAGATGATACTAATCTTAGATATATGGATTTACTATGGTCAGTGCATGTTCGATTTGTTGATTGTGTTGTAAGTCTTCTGAATACAACAATCGACAACCGCTTTCGAGTGCAGCGGCTACTATCAAACAATCATAAAAAGAAAATTTGTAACGCTCTGCAATGTCACAAGCCCTAAAAACAGTTGATTGTTTATTCGTATATACCTCGTTTATGTTTTGAATGCATTCTGATAATAATGTTTTTATTGTACTATAATCTGATTTGAAATTCCGTGACAATATATTACTTACTTCCTGCAACACTTGCGTACTAATTACAGTATAATTTTTTCACAATAAGTTGCTTTGATATTTGCTGCTTAATTGTTTCATTATTTGAATAAACATATAACAATATGTTACTATCAAGAAAGACACTTCTATCTTTCATTGGCTTCTTCTCTGTTAAATTTATAGCCAGATATATTCAGACCAAAATCTGTAAAAGTTACTTTGGAGGGAATTGTTTTTTCGATAATTTCTTCTTTGGGGAAAACAATTACTTCTAGTTCCTTACCAATGTATTTTTCAGGAATAGATAAGGTTACATAATGATTATCGGGTATAATGATAGTGCGTATCATATTAATCCATTTATATTTGAATGCGGCAAAATGCCTTTTATATCAATATGCAAGAATAATCATTTTTGTTGAAATTACTGTGCCATTGCCGATAAAAATGTTTTATTGAGTCATTCAACAGCATTCAGCAATGCCGCGTAAACCGGATTGGTACGAAGCAGCTCAGGAACCCCTGTCATAAACAATTGTTTTCGGGCACGAGTAAGAGCTACGTTCAATTTCCGGTCAATAAGCACGCCATCTTCCTCAATCGTATTGGAGAGGAACTCCAATTGCCAAACATGGTTGATGCAAAAAGAATAGATAATTACATCGCGCTCGCTACCTTGAAAGCGTTCCACCGTATCAACAAGGATATGATTCAATTTTGCTATATTTAAGCGGGTTATTTCCCTTTTTATCAAGGCTATTTGATTACGATAGGGGGTGATGATGCCTAATGTACGTTTTGCGTTAAACGCCGAGCCGTACTGAATGAAAATCTTTTTTGCCAAACGGGCAACTATTACAGCCTCCGAACGGTTTATCTTGCCGGAGGCGGCGCTAATATCGGGTGAAGAGGGGAGGAAGGCTACTCGTTGCATCATTATTCTGCCGTCTTCATCATCTTTTAATAAAGGAGATAAAACAAGTTCTTCCGTCTGGTGAGGTAGATTAAGGGATTCTAAAGTTCCTCCATAGAAGACTTTGTTTGGAAAAGCGGCGACGGCAGGGTGCATACGACCTTGTTTGCGGAGTTGGTCATACGCCCTGTCAGCCTCATCATTCCCTAGGTTTCTATATAATCGTTCAAACAAGGAGTCTTTCAAATTGGTTAATCCGATAGCTCGCAAAGCCTCGTCGTGTATTTCCGACTGGAGGGAACTTTGCAATACTACGGCGGGCAACTGTTTATGGTCGCCTATAAGAATGAATTTCCCGACCGCATTCCTGCCGTCTTCATTACGGGCGCACAAGATGCCTAACAATTGCGGTTCGAGTATCTGCGTAGCTTCGTCCACAATGGCTACATCAAAATGTTTCAAACGGAATAGTTCGGGTTTGTTTGATATAGAAGCTGCTGTTCCTACAAAAATGAGGCAATGAGCTATCCGTTCTTGCGCTTCCTTGCGATTAGCACAATCGGCAAGTACATTTTCTATGAGATGTTCGCGGTAAGCAGGGTCGCACGGAAGTTCGCTGCCAATGCGGATATAATCCGGTTGCGAACAAATGGAAGAAAGAGCTTTGCAGATTTCATCCGTTGCCCGATTGGTATATGCCAAAAATAGTATTTGTTTCCTTTCGTCTTGATGAAAAGTTTCTGCCATCTGCTTTAATGCGCGCGAAGTCTTCCCTGTCCCCGGCGGACCGACTAAAAGAAAATAATCTTTAGCGGCTTGTGCTTTGAGCGTTATCCAGGTAAAATCATCTTCGGAGGCAGTTATCTGACTATCGAAAGCAGTGTCGAACTCAGGCGGACGCTGCCCCAAAAGCAAATCGCGCCGTTCTTGATTAGCCGAAACAAACGCCGATAACCCCAAAAACATAGCGCGAAAAGTAATATCCGATGTATCATGCTCCACTGCATACAGACTGTCCGCAGGCAATACGGCAGGGTTTCGTTGCGGAGCACGAAGACGGATTTTTATATCATTTTCCGTAATCGCCTCAATGTTTCCTTTGAATACCATTTTATTGGTAACGTTGCCGATGTCTTCGTTTCGCTCATAAAGCACAATGGCATCACCGGCTCGGAAATTGGGCAGAGCTTCCGGCGTATCTTCCGAAAAAGAAACACTACCCGTTCTCGAAAGAACAACATGCGCCTTGTGTTCATCGGCTGCCCGATTCTCCGTTATTCCCAAATCATACAGTATCTCCCCCGCTTCGCACTTCTCTGCAAGGGAGGAAAGCCACAAGGAAGCTGTCCCCATACGACCACCTTCATAATCCGTATCGCCGGACTTTGTGGTGTATTGCTCTTTTGTTATGAAATTATAGAGGGAATAATAGTAGGCTTGCTCTATGGGGGTAAGTGCTTGCAGTTTCTTGGCAAAACCGTCTATGGATGGAGACAGATACCTTGCCCACAGCACATTTGTCAACCCTCTTTCGTTTACAGTTTCCGAATTAATCTCGCTTAGTTTCCGGGCGGTGTATTCAATGCTGTTATGTAACTGTACGCCGTATTCGTCTGCCACAATACGATTCCGTAGATTGATAGCTCTCTTAACCATTGCCCACGAAGCGCGTGCCGGATAGAGAAGAGGATAGCGAGTATAAAACAGATAGGCTTTCCCTTTGCGGTGATCCATATCCATGGCATATTCCAATACGGCTTGGTAAAGCAGCATCTGTACCCGATGATTCTCTTTCGGCTCTATCTTGCCTTGAATGGCATATTCATCGGCTTTGCCGGATTTCATTTCGATGAACGAAAGCATATCGCGCTGCATATAGTCCAACCTGCCTTGCAACCCCAGCGCTTCGTGGGCAATGGTTAAGAGAGCTATCAATCTACGGAATCGTATTGTGGCAGACGAATACGGCGTACAGTTACATAACAGCATTGAATACACCGCCCGGAAACTAAGCGAGATTAATGCGGAAACTGTAAACGAAAGAGGGTTGACAAATGTGCTGTGGGCAAGGTATCTGTCTCCATCCATAGACGGTTTTGCCAAGAAACTGCAAGCACTTACCCCCATAGAGCAAGCCTACTATTATTCCCTCTATAATTTCATAACAAAAGAGCAATACACCACAAAGTCCGGCGATACGGATTATGAAGGTGGTCGTATGGGGACAGCTTCCTTGTGGCTTTCCTCCCTTGCAGAGAAGTGCGAAGCGGGGGAGATACTGTATGATTTGGGAATAACGGAGAATCGGGCAGCCGATGAACACAAGGCGCATGTTGTTCTTTCGAGAACGGGTAGTGTTTCTTTTTCGGAAGATACGCCGGAAGCTCTGCCCAATTTCCGAGCCGGTGATGCCATTGTGCTTTATGAGCGAAACGAAGACATCGGCAACGTTACCAATAAAATGGTATTCAAAGGAAACATTGAGGCGATTACGGAAAATGATATAAAAATCCGTCTTCGTGCTCCGCAACGAAACCCTGCCGTATTGCCTGCGGACAGTCTGTATGCAGTGGAGCATGATACATCGGATATTACTTTTCGCGCTATGTTTTTGGGGTTATCGGCGTTTGTTTCGGCTAATCAAGAACGGCGCGATTTGCTTTTGGGGCAGCGTCCGCCTGAGTTCGACACTGCTTTCGATAGTCAGATAACTGCCTCCGAAGATGATTTTACCTGGATAACGCTCAAAGCACAAGCCGCTAAAGATTATTTTCTTTTAGTCGGTCCGCCGGGGACAGGGAAGACTTCGCGCGCATTAAAGCAGATGGCAGAAACTTTTCATCAAGACGAAAGGAAACAAATACTATTTTTGGCATATACCAATCGGGCAACGGATGAAATCTGCAAAGCTCTTTCTTCCATTTGTTCGCAACCGGATTATATCCGCATTGGCAGCGAACTTCCGTGCGACCCTGCTTACCGCGAACATCTCATAGAAAATGTACTTGCCGATTGTGCTAATCGCAAGGAAGCGCAAGAACGGATAGCTCATTGCCTCATTTTTGTAGGAACAGCAGCTTCTATATCAAACAAACCCGAACTATTCCGTTTGAAACATTTTGATGTAGCCATTGTGGACGAAGCTACGCAGATACTCGAACCGCAATTGTTAGGCATCTTGTGCGCCCGTAATGAAGACGGCAGGAATGCGGTCGGGAAATTCATTCTTATAGGCGACCATAAACAGTTGCCCGCCGTAGTATTGCAAAGTTCCCTCCAGTCGGAAATACACGACGAGGCTTTGCGAGCTATCGGATTAACCAATTTGAAAGACTCCTTGTTTGAACGATTATATAGAAACCTAGGGAATGATGAGGCTGACAGGGCGTATGACCAACTCCGCAAACAAGGTCGTATGCACCCTGCCGTCGCCGCTTTTCCAAACAAAGTCTTCTATGGAGGAACTTTAGAATCCCTTAATCTACCTCACCAGACGGAAGAACTTGTTTTATCTCCTTTATTAAAAGATGATGAAGACGGCAGAATAATGATGCAACGAGTAGCCTTCCTCCCCTCTTCACCCGATATTAGCGCCGCCTCCGGCAAGATAAACCGTTCGGAGGCTGTAATAGTTGCCCGTTTGGCAAAAAAGATTTTCATTCAGTACGGCTCGGCGTTTAACGCAAAACGTACATTAGGCATCATCACCCCCTATCGTAATCAAATAGCCTTGATAAAAAGGGAAATAACCCGCTTAAATATAGCAAAATTGAATCATATCCTTGTTGATACGGTGGAACGCTTTCAAGGTAGCGAGCGCGATGTAATTATCTATTCTTTTTGCATCAACCATGTTTGGCAATTGGAGTTCCTCTCCAATACGATTGAGGAAGATGGCGTGCTTATTGACCGGAAATTGAACGTAGCTCTTACTCGTGCCCGAAAACAATTGTTTATGACAGGGGTTCCTGAGCTGCTTCGTACCAATCCGGTTTACGCGGCATTGCTGAATGCTGTTGAATGACTCAATAAAACATTTTTATCGGCAATGGCACAGTAATTTCAACAAAAATGATTATTCTTGCATATTGATATAAAAGGCATTTTGCCGCATTCAAATATAAATGGATTAATATGATACGCACTATCATTATACCCGATAATCATTATGTAACCTTATCTATTCCTGAAAAATACATTGGTAAGGAACTAGAAGTAATTGTTTTCCCCAAAGAAGAAATTATCGAAAAAACAATTCCCTCCAAAGTAACTTTTACAGATTTTGGTCTGAATATATCTGGCTATAAATTTAACAGAGAAGAAGCCAATGAAAGATAGAAGTGTCTTTCTTGATAGTAACATATTGTTATATGTTTATTCAAATAATGAAACAATTAAGCAGCAAATATCAAAGCAACTTATTGTGAAAAAATTATACTGTAATTAGTACGCAAGTGTTGCAGGAAGTAAGTAATATATTGTCACGGAATTTCAAATCAGATTATAGTACAATAAAAACATTATTATCAGAATGCATTCAAAACATAAACGAGGTATATACGAATAAACAATCAACTGTTTTTAGGGCTTGTGACATTGCAGAGCGTTACAAATTTTCTTTTTATGATTGTTTGATAGTAGCCGCTGCACTCGAAAGCGGTTGTCGATTGTTGTATTCAGAAGACTTACAACACAATCAACAAATCGAACATGCACTGACCATAGTAAATCCATATATCTAAGATTAGTATCATCTTTCCGTCATTTCGACAGTATTCTCTTGTCATTATCGCTTCTTTTATACTTTGGCATATCTTTTGCTTCTTAACAAATGTTCGGTGTGAGTAATTTCGCTGGACGTGAAAGGAAAAAGAATATAATTAAAACAATAGATAAAATGGGAAAGATAATTGGAATAGACTTAGGAACTACAAATTCATGTGTTTCTGTATTTGAAGGAAACGAACCGGTGGTAATTGCAAATAGCGAAGGTAAGCGCACTACGCCTTCCATTGTAGCATTCATTGATGGTGGCGAACGTAAAGTGGGCGATCCCGCTAAACGACAAGCCATCACAAACCCGCAAAGAACCGTTTTCTCCATCAAACGTTTTATGGGAGAAACTTGGGATAGAGTGCAGAAGGAGGTAATGCGCGTACCTTATAAAGTGATAAAAGGCGATAACAATACGCCGCGCGTAGATATTGACGGGCGTTTGTTCACTCCGCAGGAAATCTCAGCTATGATTCTTCAGAAAATGAAGAAAACAGCCGAAGATTATTTGGGACAGGAAGTAACGGATGCTGTTATCACCGTGCCGGCTTATTTTTCCGACTCTCAACGTCAGGCGACGAAAGAAGCCGGACAGATTGCAGGATTGGACGTAAAGCGTATCGTAAATGAACCTACGGCTGCCGCCTTGGCTTACGGTTTGGATAAGGCGAACAAAGACATGAAGATTGCCGTGTTCGATTTGGGTGGTGGTACGTTTGATATTTCTATCCTCGAATTTGGCGGCGGAGTATTTGAAGTATTGTCAACTAACGGTGATACCCACTTGGGGGGTGATGACTTTGACCAAGTAGTTATCAATTGGTTGGTACAAGAGTTTAAGAACGATGAAGGTGCCGACCTGTCTAAAGATCCAATGGCATTGCAACGTTTGAAAGAAGCTGCCGAAAAGGCAAAGATTGAATTGTCATCTACTACGAGTACCGAAATTAACCTGCCGTATATCATGCCGGTGGACGGTGTACCCAAGCATTTGGTAAAAACCTTGTCGCGCGCCAAATTTGAATCGTTGGCTCACGATTTGATACAAGCCTGTTTGGAACCCTGTAAAAAGGCTATGAACGATGCGGGATTGACTAATTCGGATATTAATGAAGTTATCCTCGTAGGTGGTTCTTCACGTATCCCTGCCGTACAAAAGTTGGTGGAAGATTATTTTGGTAAAGCTCCCTCAAAGGGTGTAAATCCCGACGAAGTCGTTGCTGTAGGTGCTGCCGTACAGGGAGCAGTACTGACCGATGAAATCAAGGGTGTAGTATTGCTCGATGTTACTCCCTTGTCAATGGGTATCGAAACGATGGGTGGCGTAATGACCAAATTGATTGAAGCTAACACTACCATACCCTCAAAGAAGAGCGAAGTTTTCTCCACAGCCGCCGATAATCAGACGGAAGTAACTATTCACGTTCTGCAAGGCGAACGTCCGATGGCTTCGCAAAATAAATCAATCGGTCAATTCAATCTTACCGGTATTCCCCCTGCACCGCGTGGAGTGCCCCAGATTGAAGTAACTTTTGACATTGATGCCAATGGCATTCTCAAAGTGTCTGCTAAAGACAAAGCCACAGGTAAAGAACAGGTCATTCGTATCGAAGCTTCCAGCGGTTTGAGTAAAGACGAAATAGAACGTATGAAAGCCGAAGCCACGGCAAACGCCGAAGCCGATAAGAAAGAACGTGAGAAGATAGACAAACTAAACCAAGCCGACAGTATGGTTTTCCAAACGGAAAAGCAATTGAAAGAATTGGGTGATAAACTTTCCGCAGACAAGAAGGCTCCTATTGAAGCGGCTTTAAACAAACTGAAAGATGCTCACAAAGCACAAGACCTCACTACCATTGACGCTGCTATGGCGGAATTAAATGCCGCTTTTCAAGCGGCAAGTGCTGAAATGTATGCACAGAGCGGAGCCACAGGAGGAGCACAACAAGCAGATTCTGATACAAATACCGGGCAATCCGATGGCGATAACAATAGTAGCAAAGCAGGTGATAATGTACAAGATGCCGATTTTGAAGAAGTGAAATAAGAGATATAAAAATCAATAGTTAATAATATTCAGATAGCGGTAAATCAATGGTTTATCGCTATTTTTATTTTGGATATTTATTGATATTCATGCTTATATATCATTTTTATATCATATACTTGTACCAAATTTGTATCGCGCACTAATAAGCGATAAAGTGCGCCTTATTACATCTTAAACATTCTTATCCATACCAAAGAAGATAAAAAGAAAATGATATATGGGATTTAGCCAATTGAAAATACC
>SNRY01000706.1_pt1 | contig 10564 bp, 9 predicted proteins | sample 4693421 | NCBI WGS metagenome assembly SNRY01 (sample SAMN11003215, study PRJNA524138) | termite gut metagenome | isolation source: Bacteroidetes bacterial symbionts from single cell of protist host amplifed... | host: Streblomastix strix ... | reverse complement strand
CCTTGGGAGTACGGTCAATGATTGCAACTTTCTTTCCGACTCGTTGTTCCGGTGGTGGATAATATTGTTCTCCTCCAATATTTTGCTGGGTATTTTTATTCCAAAAAGAGAGGAAGAATTCTTGCATATACTTTACAGCACTACCTTCAATGCGAATATGTGCATCATGCCAATCACCTATCTCTGGTAGTCCTTGAATATAATAATCGGCTACGTTTATTCCTCCCGTATAACCAATCTTCCCGTCTATTATAGCAATTTTACGATGGTCGCGGTGAAGGACATGATTGATATAGGGGAAATTCAGAGGGTCAAACTGAACAATTTCAATTCCTTTTTTATGGAGAGCTTTTAGATGTTTCTTCTTAAAAGGGCGATTGTTCGATAGATTGCCAAAAGCATCAAACAGTACACGCACCTCCAATCCTTGTTCTGCTTTAAGAGTTAATAAATTGAAAAGTTCTGCCCCTATTGAGTCGTTTCGTAAATTAAAATACTCTAAATGGATATGATGCTGCGCCTTTTTTATGACGGAAAATAGATCATCGAACTTTTCTTGTCCGTTTTTTAGCAACGTAACAGTATTATCATCGGTTATAGGTATGCCCGATTGAGTTAAAAAGCAACGTACAATCGAATCGCTTGTAATGACTTGCGCTTTATTAGACACTGTCGCAATAAATAATAGCAGTATAAATATATATTGTTTCAGCATTCTCCTTCATTCCATAGAGCAAATTCTATTTACTCCCCAACAAACAAGTACTGCCACTGCTACGAATAATGATGTTAAGTCGAGGTTGGGTTCTCCTCGTAGTATTGATGCAATTGCTTCGTGTAATATCCTTGTTATAATTTCAATTCCGCTAAATGCAAAAAATAATATAGCCGCACAAAGCAAGCAGAACATTGTCCAAAGAGTAGCCAATCTTTTGCGACGGTCGGGTAAATGTCGTATTACGCGATGAGTGAATCCGTTGTCTGCTATTTCTTGTTTTTGTTCGCTAAAGAATTGTTTTAAAAGTTCATCATCTGTTTCCATCATAACCGTTTTGTTTTAAGTAAGCAGCCATTTTTTCCTTAGCTCTCGATAGATGAGATTTTATCGTTCCTACCGGATAGCCTGTAATTTTTGCAATTTTGTCTATGCTGACATCCTCCATATAAAATAATATAATACAGGTTTTTTCGGGTTCTTTCAAGATTTTGAGTGATTGGTAAACATCTATTTTCTGTCCTACATTCTCTTGTTCAGAACGATGAATGGTATCTACCTCATAAACATCAAGAGATGTTGTATTTTTCTGATTGCGAATATAATCATAAAAAACATTATACGCAATTCTGTACAACCAAGTTGAAAAACTTGATAGATTTTTGAACGTGGCAATACCCATATATGCTTTGATAAACGTATCTTGGGCTAAATCGCCGCTCAATTCGCAGTCACCACAAGTCAAATGAAGAAAAAAACGCCGGATAGGCGATTGATATTTCTTTACCAATTTGTCAAATGCCCTGACATTTTTAAAAGTAACGACTTGTGCAACTAACGATATATCATCGAGTTGATTCATTCCTCCGGATTTTTATCTTCCTTATTAGGGTTTTGTGTATAATGAATGAGCAACTTTCCGAAACCGATAAAAATAATCAGCAATCCAGCACATCCTATCTCCAATCTATTAGTAACCGCCCATAAATAGATAAAAAGCCCTATGCCGGTAAATATATTTTTAATTCCGATTGCCCGGAGATCTTTTTTCTTGTTGTCTTCTTTGAATAGTCCATCGGGAATAGGTTGCCCGGCAGCCAAAGCCTGTTCTACTAATTTGTATTTGGCTTTGCGGTCTTTATAGCGGTAATTATAAATAATGAGAATGATAAAAACCGGTAAACAAAATACCAAAACAATTATAATAACAGAGAAAATTGCCATATGTTCAAAATTGTCTGTTTCGTAATTGAACAAGCTATCATCATCGTACCGAATAGTTTGGTCTTTACTGCCTTTTTCAATTTGGAAAACAGTTACCAGATTTTTGCCGGTACTTTTTTCCGAAATAGTAATTTTCTTCAAAACTGTTGACGGGGAGAACAAGAGAGCTACCGTCATGAGCGCAATAATGATATGTTTCATATATATGGTGTGTGTTTAGTTGTAAAAATGATTAATGTTGGGTATTAAATTAGGCACAAGCCCATTCATACCCAACATTAATCATTCAAAATTAAATAGATCGTATATTCAGATTGTCCGTTATTTCTTCTTCGCCGTATATCTGCCTCGTTTGGGAGTTGTTCCCTTTTCGTTTTGTTTGTTGATAATTTCCATAACGGCTTGTAATTCCAAATCTTTCGGAACCATAATTTTCGGTATTTTGTAGTTGTTACCTTTATATGCGATGTAGGGACCATATCTTCCGTTTAGTATCTGTAATTCGGAATCTTCAGCAAAAGTTTTGAGTAGTTTTTGTGCTTCCGCTTTTCGTTTATTATTTATCAGGTCGATAGCATCTTCAAGGGAGATAGTCAATGGGTCAATGTCTTTCGGAATGGAAACATATTTAGCATTGTGTTTTATGTAAGGACCAAAAGGGCCTATACCGGCAATAACAACTTTCTCCTCAAATTCCCCCAATGTTCGCGGCAGTTTGAACGCATCCAATGCTTCTTCCAATGTAATAGTTTCCAGCGACAACCCCTTCTTTAATTGAGAAAAGCGTGGTTTCTCTTCATCGTCTGCCGTTCCTATTTGAATGACGGGACCAAAACGTCCGATTTTAACCGATACGGGTTTGCCTGTTTCCGGCTCTGTGCCTAAGATACGTTCACCAACCTTATGTTCGCTTTTGGTTGCCAATGTAGTTTCTACCGAAGGATGAAAGGTTGCATAAAAATCCTTCATCAAATTAGTCCATTGCTTTTCGCCTTCAGCAATGTCGTCAAATTCCTTTTCTACATCGGCAGTGAAATTATAATCTAAAATATTCGGAAAATATGCTGTTAAAAAATCATTTACTACTATCCCAATATCGGTTGGGAAGAGTTTCGCTTTTTCACTTCCCGTTTTTTCTGTTTGAGTAGTATCCGTTATCTTATTCTGTTTGAGGGTCAAGATTTTATATATGCGCTCCTCCCCCTCTCTATCTCCTTTTTCCACATATTCACGATGCTGAATAGTGGAAATGGTAGGAGCATAGGTGGATGGTCGTCCAATACCCAATTCTTCCAACTTGCGAACTAAACCGGCTTCCGTATATCGAGCGGGACGTTGGGTAAAACGCTCAACAGCAACAATCTCCTTGCGTTCCAATGATTCTCCTTTTTTCAGAGGAGGGAGCAATCGGTTTTCATCTTCCTGCTCCTTCTCGTCATCATAAGACTCTTTATATACGTGTAAAAAACCATCGAACTTTATGACTTCTCCAATCGTAGTAAATTTATCGTCCGTATTGTTATCAATCCCGATTATAACAGTAGTTTTTTCCAATTCTGCATCTGCCATTTGTGAAGCAATGGTACGTTTCCAAATGAGGCTGTATAGTTTCTTTTCCTGTGCTGTTCCCTCTATCGATTGGTCCTCCATATAAGTAGGGCGGATGGCTTCATGCGCTTCTTGCGCTCCTTTGGTCTTTGTAGCAAACCGGCGGGTTTTAGCATATTGTTTACCCATTATATCCGTAATCGCCTTTTTACTACCTTCTATGGCATAGTCCGAAAGATTTACGGAATCGGTACGCATATACGTTATTTTCCCCGATTCGTACAGCCGCTGTGCAATCATCATGGTTTGCGACACGGCGTATCCTAATTTACGGGCGGCTTCCTGTTGCAGAGTGGAAGTGGTAAAGGGAGCTGCCGGACTTTTTTTCAATGGGCGGGTAGTGATACTTTCAATGGAAAAGTTTGCCGACCGGCAAGTTTCAAGAAACGCTTTTGCTTCTTCCTTTGCCTTTGGTCGTCTCGTTAATTCTGCTTTTATTTCAACAGGTTTACCGTCGGTATCCTGAAGTAGAAAAACAGCAGTAATCCGAAAAGAAGCTTCGGACTTGAATGCTTGTATTTCACGTTCACATTCTACTATCAAACGGACGGCTACGGATTGCACTCGCCCGGCAGATAAAGCCGGCTTTATTTTTTTCCAAAGTATGGGCGATAGTTCAAAACCGACAATACGATCAAGTACCCGTCGCGCTTGTTGAGCATTAACTAAATTAATATTTATATCTCGCGGTTGCTCAATGGCTTTTAGTATGGCTGCTTTGGTAATCTCATGAAATACGATTCGCCTTGTGTTTTCCGGTTTTAGCTCTAGTACTTCATACAAATGCCAAGAAATAGCTTCTCCCTCGCGGTCCTCATCGGATGCCAGCCATACGATTTTTGCTTTATCTGCTTCTGTCTTTAATTCTGTTACAATTTTCTTCTTGTCGGCAGGAATTTCATATTGCGGACTAAAATTGTTTTGTACGTCAATACTGAATTCTTTCTTCTTTAAATCCCGTATATGTCCATAACTTGAGAGAACTTTAAAATCTTTTCCTAAAAATTTTTCTATTGTTTTTGCTTTTGCCGGAGACTCTACAATGACGAGGTTTTTCTGCATATTATTCAGCATTTAATTGATAGAATAAACTACTCTATATGAAATGATTATTCTACGTCAATTATAATTTTCGGGGGCAAAAGTATTAAAATATTTATAATTAATATGCACATCTATTCTTTTTTGACAAGCCTGAAAAATAGATTGTTCCTCCCAAAAACAGGCTTCTTTTTTCAATACGTTTTTATCTTCATCTTCAAATTTCCCAAACCGTGATATTTCTCAACTACGAGTTGCATAATCTTTTTAAAAATAGTTCATTTACGCATAAAAGATTAAAATCAATAATTGCGCTGTCAATACTCTCAAAAACATAGATATGGGATACACAGTTGCATACCCTACGGCTGGTACATCATTCCCTACCGTTGCATTGGAATAAGCCAAAGCCGGCGGATCAGTAGTACTTCCGGCAATCAGCCCCATCAAAGTAAAGTAATTGATTTTATAGAAGTAGCGTCCGATACAACCTATAATAAGTAATGGCACAACGGTAATGATAAATCCGTAACCTATCCATGCAAGTCCTCCTTTATCAACAATGGTATCTACAAATCCATCACCGGCGCTAATACCCACGCAGGCTAAGAACAAGGTAATCCCTATTTCGCGCAGCATCAAATTGGCACTCAATGTAGTGTATGTAACCAATTTGTAATGGTAGCCGAAACGACTGATTAAAATGGCTATTATCAATGGTCCCCCGGCAAGTCCTAATTTCACAGGTTGCGGGATGCCGGGAAAAGTTATCGGTAGGCTTCCCAAAAGAATACCCAATGCTATTCCTATGAAAATGGTAATGAGGTTAGGTTCATTCAGCCGTTTCATGGAGTTTCCCAATATCTCTTCTACTTTTGCTATGCCCGCCTCGCTACCTACTACGGTCAATTTATCGCCTACTTGTAAGGTTAATCCCGGATTGGCTACCAAATCTAATCCTGAACGGTTGAGGCGGGTAATATTAATACCATGCAAACGCCTTAATTGCAAATCGCCCAATCTTTTTCCATTCAACTCTGGCTTGGTTACCAGTATGCGACGGCTGATGAGTTGGCTTTCAGTTGGTATCCATTGCTTGCGATCCATCTGGATTTCCTGCCCGATGAATGTTCTAATTGTTTCTGCATCCTGCTCGGTAGTGATTACGAATATTTTGTCGTTTTCGTGCAGGATGGTTCCAGAAGAAACTATCTCTATCTTTTCGTTTTCATTAAATAAGATACGGGATATAACAAATTTGCGATGTTGCAACAAACCAGAAAGCTCTGCAACACTCCGGTTGAACACTGCCGGATTTTTCACAATCAATGATATAGGAATGGCTTCGTTCGTTTGTTTCTTTTCTTCGTTGACAATTAACTCCGTCTCTTTCTCAAAACTTATGCGAAAGATATAACGGATAAAGAGCATAGACAAAATAATTCCCACTACGCCCAAAGGATAGGCAACAGCGTATCCCAAAGCTATCGTTTCGTTGGAGGTATTGAATAAATCGGTATATGCTTGTTGCGCTGCTCCCAATCCGGGAGTATTCGTAACAGCTCCGGACATGATGCCGACCATTGTTGCAACAGGTATGCCGGTGATAAAATGTATTATCAGCGTAGTACCGACCCCCAACAGTACGATTCCGCCTGCCAGCATATTAAGTGTTAAGCCTCCTTTTTTAAAAGAAGCAAAGAAACCGGGACCTACTTGCATCCCTATGGAGAACACAAACAGTATCAAACCGAACTCTTTAAAGAAATGGAGTATTTCGGGGTTGATGCGAAATCCGAAATGCCCAAGGAGAATACCTGTAAAAAGTACGAAAGTTACTCCCAACGAAACGCCGAATATTTTTATTTTCCCCAATTGAATGCCTGCGGCAATGGCAACAGCTAATATAAAAATGGAATGTCCTATTCCATCTCCCCACAATAATTCTTTAATCCAATACATCGTGTTTTGACTATTTTGTACGGATAAAAAAGATGCCCTCTAATATAAGGGCATACTTTTCATCTTTATTTTTAAAATGAACCGGAGGCAAAGGTAATATTCTTTATTTTAATAAATACATATCTTTAAATGTTCAACGCTTTTATCTTACCTGTATCACTAAATATTTAGACACGCTCCAAAATTCTGCTGCATTGGTAATTTTCAAAACCAATTGACCGTCATCACCTTTCTCAAGTAGATAGGATTTATCAGGGTGAGTGGTGAGCAAGCTCGCGTGCTTGGAGTATAGTTTGATTTCTTTTTGCGTGCGAATGTCAATCTGGGTGAAATAATCTTTGTTAAAGTCTGCACTCTTCAATACATCGCTTTGTTGTAGAATTTTCTGTTTCTTCAATTCGGATTTTGTTCCGAAAACAAACCAAGCAGCGTTTATGGCTCTGTCTTGTTCGGCTACCACTTTAGATTTTGCGTCGTTATCGGCTTCCAAAAGCTCATTATTAGCCGATAAAGCAATTACCGCGGCATCCAGTTCTTGAATACGGATGTTTTTAGAGGCTAATTCTCCTTGCAATTCTTCAATGCGTTTAGTCTTTTCAGCCAGTTCCTGAGTGAGTTTTTCAACTGCTTTTTTCAATTCGGATACATCACCTCTGCTCTTTCTCAGCATATCCTGCAATTTGCCGATTTGCTTTTTATTCTCTGCCATTGTTGAGGTAATAAACTCAATGTCTGCCGTGATTTGCTGGCGAGCGGAGATTGCATTTTCGGCAATAGTGCCTCTCGTAAAATCCACACGGTTTTCTGCACTATTAATCTGGCGGAAGCCTTCCTGTACTTCGTTGAATATAGACATCAATTCGTTCATTTCAGCCTCGCGTTGCAATAGTTCTATTGTCAACGAGTCGTTCGCGGCTTGCAGGTATTTTTTGCTGTCTTTTTTCCCTCCACATGAGGCTAACGTGACTATGCACAATAATAAAACAACTAGCTTTTTCATTTTTCTATGCTTTTAATGAATTTATCTATAAATATCCTATTTATTACTCTATCCTCTGTTTTTAATCATTTTCCTTGCCTGCAACTATAATAACAAATTCACCCCGTGGTTCGTTCTCCGTAAAGTGAATTATTTGTTCCGTTAGGCTTCCGCGAACGGTTTCTTCGTGAAACTTGGATATTTCTCTGGATACGGAAACCTGCCTGTCGCCCCCGAAATATTCGGCAAATTGAGTTAAAGATTTAAGCAGGCGATGAGGGGATTCGTAAAAGATCATAGTCCTGCCCTCTTCCATTAAAGATTTGAGCTTTGTCATCCGTCCCTTTTTGGGAGGAAGGAAGCCTTCAAAGGAAAATCGATCATCGGGCAATCCGGAAACAACTATAGCCGGAACAAAAGCGGTAGCTCCCGGCAAACATTGTACCTCGATTCCATTTCTGATACACTCCCGCACAATCAAAAAACCGGGATCGGAGATACCCGGCGTACCGGCATCCGAAACAAGCGCAACCGTCTCTCCTCCTTTTATTTTATTAATAACGTTTTCGAGGGTCTTATGCTCGTTAAATTTATGGTAGGATTGCATCGGATTCTTTATTTCGTAATGCTTTAATAAAACACCGGAAGTACGTGTATCTTCCGCTAGAATAAGATCAGCTTCTTTTAAGATGCGAACAGCCCTATAAGTCATATCCTCTAAGTTTCCAATAGGGGTAGGCACTATATATAATCTTCCCATAATGATAAGCCTCTCTTAAGCCGTTGCAAAGTTAGAGAAAATTGCTTAAAGTAGTATGTTTGATACTAATAAACGGGGCGTAGTATTCATATTTTAACACTTTTAAGCGTATAAGGCTATTAATTTGGGCGTGCCCCCGACGACGGGGTCGGGCTATCCGCTACAATTCTTTTTGTTCGTACCCTCACAAAAAGAATTTCCGCTGCTATCCCTCACGCCCATGCGGACTTCGCTACTAACAACTGGCTGAAAGCCTACTATAATTCAGCCCCAGCCAAGCCAAGTAACGGCTGGAGATAAAAAAGTAGGTTCAAACTGCGCCTTGAAAGAATCTTTACCGTCCTTTGGAGGGAGTCTGTTCGTCCTCAGGACGACAGCGCTCGTCCTTAGGTCGGTAATTAACCGTCCTCGAAGGGTGTTTTGCCGTCCTCAGGACGACAGAGACCGTCCTTAGGACGAGAGGTAACCGTCCTCGGACGGCAAAACAGGCGTCGAGCACGGCAAAAATCGAAGTTAGGACGGTCATAGTCCTTTGAGGACGGTTATTTATTGGGTTTGAGCCACATTGCCCGGAGGACGGTCGTTTACAGGGGTTGCGGAAAAAAGAAGAGGATAATTGTTTTTTTACCCCATGAGGTAAGATATCTTATCAATACATGCCACTTTATTTTATAACAAAATATATCTTTGCAACGGCAGCTAATTTAACTGTATGTGAAATTTATGCAATAAACACAGTCTTATGATACTTAATGACCATTTGGTAACGATTGAAAGCATCTCTCCAGACGAATGCCGGAGCAAAGAATTAAAGATAGCATATAGTTTTGGGGATACCCCTTTCGGCGAAGCATTCATAGCTTCTACCTCCAGAGGCGTATGTTATTTGGCTTTTTCCGATGACAGGGAACAAACATTGGGCGAATTAAAGGTATTGTTCCCTCATGCCGAATACAGCAACCGGACAGATGCATATCAACAGCAAGTTTTCCCTTTTTTTACAGACGATTGGAAGAGTCTGAAACCAATAAAACTGCATCTGAAAGGAACGGAATTCCAACTAAAAGTATGGAAAATACTCCTTCAAATTCCCCCTGCCGAGCTAACTACGTACAATGAAATAGCCCGCCGGATAGGTAATCCGAAAGCTTCGCGCGCTGTAGGAACGGCAGTAGGAAGCAACCCGGTATCTTTCCTGATTCCTTGCCACCGTGTAATCCGGTCTGACGGCGCATTAGGCGGTTACCACTGGGGATTGCCTTGCAAAATAAGCATAATAAATTGGGAAAAACAAGATTTAAGCAACCCGAAATAAATGGCAATGAAAATAATAACATATAATGTAAACGGACTACGCGCTGCTGTTACCAAAGGATTCCCCGAATGGTTGGAGCAAGAATCCCCGGATATAATTTGCATACAAGAAACCAAATTACAACCCGAACAATGTCCCATCGAAATATTCGAGGCTTTAGGTTACAAAACATATCTCTATTCTGCTCAAAAAAAAGGATACAGCGGTGTAGCAATCCTGACTAAACAAGAACCCGACCATATAACATACGGCATGAGAATGAGCTTGTACGACAACGAGGGGCGTTTCCTTCGTGCCGATTACGGCGATATTTCCGTAGTAAGCGTATATCATCCTTCGGGTACGAGTGGAGACGAAAGGCAGGCGTTCAAAATGGAATGGTTGGAAGCCTTTCAAAAGTATGTAACCGAACTTCAAAAATCACGTCCCAAGCTGATTCTTTGCGGCGATTACAACATCTGTCATGAAGCAATAGACATTCACGACCCCGTGCGTAATGCAACCAGTAGCGGTTTCCTTCCCGAAGAACGTGAATGGATGACTCGTTTCCTTTCAGCCGGTTTTATTGATACTTTCCGCTTCCTCTACCCTGACAAGCAAGAATATACATGGTGGAGTTACCGTTCCAATTCGCGGGCAAATAATAAAGGTTGGCGTATTGATTATTGTATGGCAAGCGAACCGCTTCGCCCAGCACTGCAAAATGCACGAATACTTAATGATGCCGTACATTCAGACCATTGCCCTATGCTTTTAACTATTAAATAAAGAATACTATAATCCGCACTCTTCATTGCTTTGCAGCTTTCAAATAAAGGTATCCGGCAACGGCTGCATACAGTATATTGGGTATCCACACAGCTATGAGAGGGGGCACATTGCCGTTGATAGCAAAAGTAGATGAGATGGTTTGGAACAAGATATAAGAGAAGCTAAGCGCCAGACCTATTCCTAAATGCA
>SNRY01000705.1_pt1 | contig 10573 bp, 10 predicted proteins | sample 4693421 | NCBI WGS metagenome assembly SNRY01 (sample SAMN11003215, study PRJNA524138) | termite gut metagenome | isolation source: Bacteroidetes bacterial symbionts from single cell of protist host amplifed... | host: Streblomastix strix ... | reverse complement strand
GGTTGCCCCAGGGGTAATCACTTGTCAGCCATTGCAAGAGGCGTAGTATCTTGCTTTTTCTTTTTTAATATATACAACACTAAAAATAATTCAATTTAATTTTACAAGATATAGATGGATAATTCCGTTCTTTTATATATTTGAAAAAAGTCTAGACGAATTCTATATGAAAATATACTCGTCCGATTTAAAGAGTCGGGAATTAACACCATCGGAATAATTATAGATGCAGATACCGACATAAATGTTCGTTGGAACTCCATAAAAGCGATATTGTATGAAATAGGTTTTAATGTTCCTAATGAATTTCCTCCCACAGGGTTGATTATAGAGACTCAAACGTATAAAGTGGGAGCATGGATAATGCCTAACAATAATTCAAATGGGATGTTAGAGGATTTTATATCGTTTCTGATATCTCCCGAAGATGAGCTTTTGCCAATAGTACATTCTACTTTAGATGAAATTGAAAAAAAGGGATTGAGTAACTATTCCCCGGCTCATAAGCCCAAAGCCATTATCCATCCTTGGCTATCGTGGCAAGAAGATCCGGAAACCCCATTAAGATTAAGCATCACAAAAAAATATGTAACTATGGATGAGGTAACGTGTTCTAAGCTAATCAATTGGTTAAAAGTGCTATTTCAACAATAAAACTTTTTCTATGTTTATTTGAAAAAGTTGTGAATGTATTTGCTTGTTATAATAAAAGCCGTATCTCTGCACCCACAATATCGCGGAGTGGAGCGGTTGGTGGCTCGTTGGGCTCATAACACAAAGGTCACTTGTTCGAGTCAAATCTCCGCAACAACAGATGGAGAATCATTCTTTGATTCTCTTCTTTATTTAACAATCGAACGCTCATAGCCTCTATTTATTTCTCCGTTTAGTTTCGGTTATATAAATTAATTCCATTAAATTTGTTTCTTGAAATACAGAGTCATTAATCATTCAAAATAATGCGAAATGGATAATAACCAAGAATTGCTTAAACAAGTATCGGAAAAAGCGAACAAATGGCTTGCTCCGGCTTATGATACCGATACCCGGACGGAAGTAAAACGTATGTTAGAGAACGAAGATACAACCGAATTAATAGAATGTTTTTATAAAAACCTCGAATTCGGTACAGGTGGGCTTCGTGGTATTATGGGGGCAGGTAGTAACCGCATAAATATTTATACCATAGGCGCTGCTACCCAAGGGCTTTCCAATTATTTGAACCGTAATTTTAAGAACTTGAAGCAAATTTCTGTGGTCGTAGGGCACGACTGCCGGAACAACAGTCGTAAATTTGCGGAAATCTCTGCCGACATATTCTCGGCTAATGGGATAAAGGTGTATTTGTTTGATGCGCTTCGTCCTACGCCTGAAATATCTTATGCCATCCGTGAGTTAGGCTGCCAAAGTGGTATTATCTTAACAGCGTCCCACAATCCGAAAGAATATAACGGATACAAAGCTTATTGGGACGACGGAGCGCAAGTATTGGCTCCCCACGATACAGGCATTATAGACGAAGTAACTAAAATATCTTCGGCATCCGAAATTAAATTCAAAGGTAATCCCGCACTGATTGAAATAATTGGTGAAAACGTGGATAAACTCTATTTGGATGCGATAAAGACCGTTTCCATAGATCCTGAAGTTATCAAACGTCATCACGACATAGGGATTGTTTATACCCCCATTCATGGTACGGGAGTAATGCTAATCCCTCGTGCGTTAAAGATGTGGGGCTTTACAAACATTCTTGATGTACTCGAACAAAACGTTATTAGCGGTGATTTTCCCACAGTGGCATCTCCTAATCCCGAAGAACCTGCCGCCCTGTCTTTGGCTATTGAAAAGGCAAAAGCAACGGATGCCGATTTAGTAATGGCAAGCGACCCAGATGCCGACCGTGTGGGCATTTCTTGTAAAAACGATAAAGATGAATGGATGCTTATCAATGGTAATCAGACTTGTATGATGTTTCTATATTATATCCTTACGCAGTACAAAGCGTTGGGTAAACTGAAAGGGAACGAGTTCTGCGTGAAGACCATTGTTACTACCGAATTGATAAAGAGCATTGCAGCCAAAAATAACATTGAAATGTTCGACTGCTACACCGGTTTCAAATGGATTGCCCGTGAAATACGCCTGCGTGAAGGAAAGCAAAAATACATTGGCGGAGGTGAGGAGAGTTATGGTTTTCTGGCGGAAGACTTTGTGCGTGATAAAGATGCCGTATCTGCCTGCTGCCTTATTGCTGAAATCGCTGCTTGGGCAAAGGACAACGGTAAGACATTGTTTCAATTGTTGCAGGATATTTACGTGGAATATGGATTCTCTAAAGAAAAAAGCATCAGCGTAGTGAAGAAGGGAAAGAGTGGTGCAGAAGAAATCAAACAAATGATGGATGCTTTCCGCAGTAATCCTCCAGCAGAAATAGCCGGCTCCAAAGTGATAACTTGGAAAGACTATCAAGCATTGAAACAGGCTGACATCAATGGCAAAACAACGCCTCTTGATATGCCTGAAACATCAAACGTGCTCCAATATTTTACCGAAGATGGAACTAAAATATCCGTTCGCCCCTCCGGGACGGAACCGAAGATTAAGTTTTATATTGAAGTGAAAGGGGAAATGGGTTGCCGCAATTGTTACAACAGCGCCAATACCGATGCCGATGAGAAGGTAAAAGCTGTAGCGAAGTCATTAGGAATCTGATAGATAATTATATTCAAAGTACGCGGAATGATACGGAGATTACTATATAAATCCGTGTCATTCCGCGTTTTCTTTTGGGAAAAACAATATCCATAAGTAGGGTTTGGTTTTGAATTATTCAAAATTCCATTACCTTTGTGCTCGATTTAACTATATATGACACCACAATTTATGAAACGCAATCTATTTTGTATTATTATCGCTTTTATCGCATTAAACAATGCGTTTGCCCAAGAACCATCGGCTAATGCCGTAGTAAACACGTTAAGAGAGCGTATTGATTTATCGGGTTATGCACAAACGGGTTATACATACGACGACCAAGTAAATTCAAATACCTTTGACATAAAGCGGATTATCTTTATGGCACAAGGAAAGATTACCAATGAATGGTTGGTTTATTTCATGTACACTTTTGGACCCAGTAGTTCCTTAACGGAAATATATACCGAATACAAGTTCTTGCCCGGTCTGTCGGCACGTCTCGGACAGTTCAAAACGCCATATACTATTGAAAATATAATGTCGCCTACGACACTCGAATTAATCAATTGTTATTCTTTAGCCACAAATTATTTGGCAGGCGTGGATAATAGTGATAGATTGTATGGCGGTGCAGGGGGTAGAGATATGGGATTGATGATTCACGGCGATTTGTTTAACAAGTTGCTCCATTATCAATTGGCACTAATGAACGGGCAAGGCATCAACATCAAAGACCAGAATAACAATAAAGATGTAGTGGGAAATCTCATGATAAATCCATTGAAATGGCTTTCGGTGAGTGGTTCATTTATTAAAGGCAAAGGGTATGCTTTAGCTGTATCAAACGTTGTTTCTGACGTTGCAGTAGGAAAGAACTATACCCGTAACCGTTGGTCGGTAGGTGCAACTGTTGAGACAATTCCCGTCAGTCTGCGTTCGGAATACCTAAGCGGTAAAGATGGGAAAGTTAATAGTGATGGGTTCTATGCCATTGCTTCTTTCCACGTACTCCCCAAGAAGATAGACTTAATAGCTTCTTACGATTATTTCAATAGAAACAAGTCACTGGGCGATAAACAGACCAATTATATAGCGGGAGCGCAGTATTGGTTCTATCCCAGATGTAGGGTACAATTGCAATATACTTTCCGTAACGTGAAAGAAGGAGAAGATTCTAATTTAGTACAGGCGCAAATACAAGTACGCTTTTAATATTTAATCCATAAAAAATTGCTCCACTGCGGGAATAATAATTTCTTTGCGACGCAATTTTACCCACCCTTTTTTTTCAAAACCGTTCAATGCCTTTGATATATTTAAACGGGTTTCGTTGAGATGTTGCGCGAGGTCTTCCATTTTTATCCTCAACCGTTTCTTTCCGTTTGGGAATGTTGAATGAAGGGAGATGAAATAAATAATCTTGCCTTCGGCAGTATCGGGAATGTTTTTTTTTAAGCGGGTGTGAAGCACCTGCGCGCGATTACTGATAATATTAATATAGTTGAACCGAAAAATCTCGTAATTAAGCAACTCATTGATAACAAAAGATTTTTCTATTTCCAGCACATCTACGTTCGTATGAGCAATATAAGATGCCGTGTAATGAACATCTATACCAAACAATGAATAAGGTTCAATCAGATAAGGAGCCGGAATGTGTTCCATAAAAACAAAATCCTTTTTAAGAGAAAGGGTAGAAAGAACTTCTCCACTCAACAGAAAGATTAATTTATCACAGACATCCCCATCTCGCACAATATCGCTCTCTGCTTCATATTTAAGGAAGTGTAATTTAACTTTTCCCACTATTTGGGTAAGGTCTTCCCTGCAAATTCCTTGAAATAAAGGAAGTTGGAGCAAGGTGTCATACATTGTTGTCATATTGTATATTAACGAGGCAGCAAATGTAACGGATTATAAGCGTATTTTAGATTCTATCATTGCCTCTCTTGTTGTTTTTATTATTTATTAAATGTCATAATAAGTTTTTTGCGAATGTTGACCTCTATTTAATAATACTATTGTGTACTTTTGCTCCCGTGATTAAACATCTATTTTGATATGACAGATGATATTATACCATTTCATTTTCCAATGGAAACGCCCAAGATTATCAAAGTAGTTGGGGTAGGTGGGGGTGGTGGAAACGCCGTAACCCACATGTATCGGGAGGGGATACATGATGTAACATTTATGTTGTGCAATACGGATAGTCAAGCATTAAATGTATCACCCGTACCATCAAAATTGCAATTAGGACGCACCATTACGGAAGGTTTGGGTGCGGGCAATCGTCCCGAACGTGCTCGCGAAGCTGCTGAAGAAAGTGTAGACGAGATACGCCAATCGTTTAATGACGGGACTAAAATGGTATTTATTACCGCCGGAATGGGAGGAGGAACCGGAACCGGAGCTGCCCCCATTATAGCCCGTATTGCTAAGGAAATGGATATTCTTACCGTGGGAATTGTTACCATTCCGTTTATTTTTGAGGGTGAACCGAAAATCATTCAGGCTTTGGACGGTGTGGAACGCATTGCCCGGCACGTAGATGCTTTACTGGTGATTAATAACGAGCGGTTGAGGGAAATTTATGCCAACCTTGCCGTAACGAATGCTTTTAAGAAGGCAGATGAGACACTGTCAATTGCCGCTAAGAGTATCGCCGAAATTATTACTTTGCGCGGGACTGTAAACCTTGATTTTGCTGATGTAAGAACTGTTTTGAAAGATGGCGGAGTGGCTATCATGGGTACCGGCTTCGGCGAAGGAGATAATCGTGTAACGAAAGCCATTGACGATGCCTTGCATTCACCGTTGCTGAACAATAACGACATATTCAATTCCAAAAAGGTGATGCTCAACGTTTCGTTCTGTGAGCAATCGGAAATGATGATGGATGAGATGAATGAAATCCATGACTTTATGCGTAAGTTCCGTGAAGACGTGGAAGTGATTTGGGGAATGGCAATAGATAATACGCTCGACGGCAAAATTAAGATAACTCTTTTGGCTACCGGCTTTGGCGTGGAAAACGTTCCCGGTATGGATATGATGTTAGAAAAGCGAATGACAGACGACGAAGACATCCGCATACAGCTCGAAGAGAAGAAAGAGAAAGATAAGAAACGCATTGAAGAGGTTTACGGCATAAGCATAAGTGCAAGAAACAAAACAACCCGTAAACGCCGTGAAATATACATTTATAACATCGAAGACATAGATAATGACGATATTATTTCCGATGTTGACAGTATCCCAACGTATCGGCGCGACAGAGCCACCCTCAAAAATATACAAAGCAAAACTTTTGTGAAAGGAAGAACTGAAGTAGCTAAATACGTGAATGCAGAAGGTACTATTGTATTCTAACTACTATGGGCAGTATCTTTTTGACCTTAAAACGCTTTTTTGTCAGGCTGTATCGCTTTCGTCATCGCTGTGGCTATCATGTGCATTCTCCCTTTGCTTTCGACCTCATAACACAGGTTATTTATGAAAAACAGTCTTATTATGCCTACGAGAACCTGAAGGTTGAAGAAAAGAAACAAGCGCGTATGCCCGAAAAGAATTGGGTACGTGAATGCCGAAAAGTGAACAAACTCTTGCTTCGTTTGGTAAACAAGGTGCAGCCGGATACTATTGTTGATGTCGGCACCTTGTCATATTCGGCTTTGTACTTGCAAGCCGGTAAGCCATCTGCTGCTTACGTTTCGGCTTCGGATTTGACGGATTTATTCCTTGAAAAAGGTATTCCGATAGATTTTCTTTATTTGCATAATTATAAAAGTCCGGCTTTGATGGAAGATGCATTCCGGGTATGTGCTGTCCGTACTCACGAACAATCGGTGTTCGTGATAGGAGGCATCGGTTATTCCAAACGCATGAGAGTTCTTTGGAAACGTTTCATAGCGAATGAAAAGGTTGGGATAACGTTCGACCTCTATGATGCCGGTATTCTCTTTTTCGATAAAACGAAAGTCAAGCAACATTATAAAGTGTATTTCTGATGATGAAGTAGTTATTTCCTATCCCCACTCTTCATTTTCCACTTTCCATTCAATTTGGGCGTTTCCTTTTATCTTATCTAGTAGATGGCCTAAATCTTACATACAATATAGCACAGGAAGCGTATACAAAACGTTACTTAGATGATGGGGAATGATCGTTTTTTCTGTTATTGAGGCTATTCCATAATCCACAAATAAGCAAATTTGTCATTCGCTCTCAACGAATAAGAACAACGAAATATATTCTGCAAAATGAACGTCTTTTTTCAATATAAGTTCGTATTTTTGTCTTCGTATCTCTGCTCCCACAGATATAATATTGGGGGTAGGAATTAGACAATAATATGAGTGACGGGATTAATGAGTTTATAGAAGAAGAGCAGCAAGAAGAATTACATACTGCTTATCAACCAACTGATTTGTCTGGCGAAAATATCAGGCATCAATTAACCGGTATGTACCAGAATTGGTTCTTGGATTACGCATCATATGTTATACTGGAAAGAGCAGTACCGCATATTAATGACGGGCTAAAACCTGTACAAAGACGTATCTTGCACTCGATGAAACGCATGGATGACGGGCGCTATAACAAAGTAGCCAATATCGTAGGGCATACCATGCAATTCCACCCTCACGGCGATGCTTCAATCGGTGATGCATTGGTGCAGTTGGGGCAAAAAGACTTATTAATCGATTGTCAAGGAAACTGGGGAAATATACTTACGGGTGATGGTGCCGCTGCCCCTCGTTATATTGAAGCTCGATTATCAAAATTCGCTCTTGATGTAATTTTTAATCCTAAAACGACTCTTTGGAAATTGTCTTACGATGGCAGAAACAAAGAACCGGTTACACTTCCCGTAAAATTTCCGCTTTTGTTAGTGCAAGGAGTGGAAGGCATTGCCGTAGGATTAGCCTCCAAGATACTTCCGCATAACTTCAATGAACTTTGTGATGCTTCTATTAGCTATTTGCGTGAGGAAGAATTTCGGATTTATCCCGATTTTCCTACAGGAGGCTCCATTGACATTACTAAATACAACGATGGCATACGGGGTAGTTCAATAAAAGTGCGTGCCAAAATAGACAAAGTGGATACTAAAACACTTGTCATTACCGAATTACCTTTCGGGAAAACCACTTCCAGTCTTATTGATTCCATATTGAAAGCTGTTGAAAAGGGAAAAATTAAGGTACGAAGAGTGGACGATAATACATCAGCACAAGTTGAGATTCTAATACACCTTGTTGCCGGTGCTTCATTGGATAAAACTATTGATGCACTCTATGCCTTTACCGATTGCGAGGTAAGTATTTCGCCCAACTGCTGTGTGATTGACGACCAAAAGCCACATTTTCTTTCTGTTAGTGACATTGTGAAAAAGTCGGTGGATAACGCCCTGTCTCTTCTTCGCCAAGAACTGGAAATTCATAAAGAAGAATTGCAAGAGAATTTACACTTTGCTACTCTTGAAAAGATCTTTATCAAAGAACGCATATATAAAGATGAGAAGTTTGAACAAGCTAAAAATATGGATGATGCTTGTGAACACATCAATAATAGATTGAAACCTTTTTATCCTCAACTTATCCGTGAGGTTACGAAGGATGACATTTTAAAGTTGATGGAAATAAAGATGGGGCGCATCTTGAAATTCAATTCCGATAAGGCTGATGAGGATATTGCCAATATGAAGACAGGGATTGAAAAGATAAACAAGCATCTGGTCGGTATTGTGAAATATACTATGGATTGGTTTCGTTCCCTCAAAAAGAAATATGGGGATAACTTCCCACGCCGGACGGAACTTCGCAACTTTGAAACCATTGAAGCCGTCAAAGTGATCGAAGCCAACGAAAAATTATATATTAACGAGGAAGAAGGATTTATGGGAACTTCCTTGAAAAAAGACAGATTTATAACTAACTGTTCAGACTTGGATGATGTTATCATTCTCTATAAAGATGGACGATATACCGTAACTCCGGTAACTGAAAAGAAATTTATAGGAAAAAATGTTCTGTATATAAATGTCTTTAAAAAGAACGACAGCAGAACCGTTTACAATCTGGTTTATCGCGATGGGAAAACAGGCATTCATTACATCAAACGTTTTACCGTAACGACATTGGTACGTGATCGCGAGTACAATATGACACAGGGGAATCCGAACTCCGAAGTAGTATATCTTACGGTCAACCCCAACGGAGAAGCAGAAGTTGTTAAGGTATCTTTAAAAAGACGTGGGGGCGTTCGTAAACTTTCTTTTGAGAAAGATTTTAGTACGGTGCTAATTAAAGGACGGTCGGCAGTAGGTTCTATTTTGACTAAACTCGAAGTCTCAAAAATACTCTTGAAACACCGGGGTGGTTCTACACTGGGCGGACAAAAAGTCTGGTTTGACCATGATGTTTTACGCCTCAACTATGACGTACGGGGCAACTATTTGGGTGAGTTCAACGAAGGAGATAGCATTCTCGTAGTATTGGATAACGGCGATTTTTATACCACTAACTTTGATGTGGGCAATCATTACGAAAGTAATGTGAAACTCCTTAAAAAATATAATCCCGATACGATTTGGACAGCAATTATTCGCGACGCAGACCAAAACAATGCCTTTTGCCTAAAACGGTTCTGCTTTGAACTGACCTCCCATAAACAAAGTTATATAGGAGAAAATAAAAATAATCAGCCCGTTATACTTACTTATCATCTCCATCCGCGTTTTGAAATCATATTCGGTGGTGAAGACAGTTTCCGTGAATCGGTGATTATCAATAGTGAAGAATTCCTGCTAAAGAGTATCAAAACAAAAGGCAAACGAGTGTCCACATATACCATCGAAACTATCAAAGAAATAGAATCTACTCCTCTTTTGAATGACGATGACGAAACCGAAGATAAAATAGACGATACCGGACAGCGAATATTATTCTAAATATCCTAAAGAAACTTGCATATCAGGTGGAAACAAGCGTTTATTTAGAAGACTTATAAATTGTATTTAGTTGATACAACCAACAGATAAAATCTTTATTTTTGCTATGTAAATTAGTACTAATAATTAAAAATCTGAAAAAAATGGCTTATCTAATTAGTGAAGATTGTATTGCTTGCGGAACTTGTATTGATGAGTGTCCGGTTGAAGCTATTTCTGAAGGCGATATTTACCATATCAACCCGGAAATCTGTACCGAATGTGGTACATGTGCCGATGTTTGCCCTTCCGAAGCTATTCATCCGGCGGAGTAATGGCACTAAACCATCTCAATACTCATAACGATTATTCCGGAGATGTTATATATAATAGTAGCAAGTTCATTTCTTGCTACTATTTTTTGTTTCTTTACTATCTATTATTACTACTAAGTATGTCATCAACATTAGTTTGTATTAAAGCGTTTAAAATTAATTTTAAGTTCATACCCCAAATTCGCAAGTGCTCTATCGGTTGCGTAAAACAAAGTTTCTTTCTCTATATAATCTTCCGGCACTATCCATTCCTTCTTCGACTTACGCCAAATGGTTTCGGCAATATTCAGATGAGGAGAACAGGGAGGCGGAAAGTACAGAAACAATCCTCTATGCTGCCAATAGGGTATCCTCTTTCGAATGATATTAGCTTTACGTATGCTGGCATTATCCAATATAACAACAGTTTCCTTATTACCTCATGTTACGCAGTCTTTCTATTAAGAGAGGAATGCAGTAATATTGCAACATGGAAAGAGACATATTGGATTTATACAGCGACTATTTGTTGGTAAGCACTCAAGAGACAACAGCGACCGGATTATCGGAGTTAGTAGAGGGTGCGGTAAGTCATGATCAAATGACACGTTTTTTAGCGGGTGAA
>SNRY01000704.1_pt1 | contig 10579 bp, 12 predicted proteins | sample 4693421 | NCBI WGS metagenome assembly SNRY01 (sample SAMN11003215, study PRJNA524138) | termite gut metagenome | isolation source: Bacteroidetes bacterial symbionts from single cell of protist host amplifed... | host: Streblomastix strix ... | reverse complement strand
GTGATTTGTTCTATCATAGCACGGGCTTGCGATATCGAAAAGGGCGGATTTTCTTTCATATAGGATTTTATCGTGTCGGAATAGGCTTGCAGGTCACTCTTGGGACGGTTAAATCTTATTTCTTTTACTTTTTCTATTCCTCCTTCGGTATATTCTTTCAAATAGGAACGCATTGTATTGGGACTTACTCCGGATATCTGACAGATCAAGGCATTGGAAAGAGTTACATCCAATGATTTTAAAAATAATACTTCCATTTTTTTCTGAACATGTGCGTGGGGATGATGGTATCTTTCATAGTGGAATACCAACCGATCGGATTCTGTAAATTGCAGTTTAAGCATGACTTTTTTTGCTTACAAAGATATTTCTTTTTACGCAATATATTACCGATTATAGTATAACATTATGTATGGGTGTTCAATTTCATTTTATGTTTGTGGTAAATTGATAGAAAAATCCGCCTATTTAAGCCCACATTGACAGTCATCCTACGAGCGTAGTGTAGCTATAAATGATTGATATAGTGAATACAAAAAGGAACCCTTAAAGCGAGGTGCGGGCAGTCAAAAACAGTCTAAGGTTGTGGTAATGACCGAAAGCGAGTTTATAGAAAATCCGTGCCCAGGAAAAAAAACTAAGCGCGTAAATCATATTAAGATGCAGATTATAAGCGATATGAGGGCTGATACTGTTACAAATATTGTCAAAGAGCAAATTGATTTTCAGGCGGAATTAACCACTGATGATTCAACATCCTATAACAAGTTGGGCGAACATGTGAAGTCGCACGATGCGCAGGTTGTAAAACCCGCAGACCTGCCCAAGATACTTCCGTGGGTACATATTGCCATTGGCAACGTCAAACGGCTGCTTTTGGATACGCACCACCAACTGAAAAAAGAGTATTTGCAATACTACCTCAATGAGTTCTGTTATAAATTCAACCGTCGGTATTTCGGAGAAAAACTCTTCGACAGATTGGTTACGGTTGCCGTTACTTATCCTACTGATTTCAAATCGAAAATTTACAATAGGACGGTATGCGGATAATCATTTTATATTATCTAAAATCTACCTTCCAACTCGCTCCTACCTTAAACCAAAACCCCGGTTGAGGTATATTTTCTAAATCATAATATGTATGATTCAGTAGATTATTGGCTTCGGCAAAGACGGTATATTTCCCTCCGTTCCAGAACAATTTTAAATCGAGCAAACCAAAGGGAGAGTAAGGTATAAGTTCATTTGTTGCTTTATGGTCGGCATCGTACTTTTGATAACTTCCCATACGGTCTTGCCAGCGGAACGCCCATCCTGCAGAAAGCTTTCCCCAAATGCGGTGGTCGAGGCGGGCGGTGAATTTATGCCGCAAATATTCCAGTGCGTAGTTAGATTTATATACCTCCGTATCATCGTGCCGTTGCTGGTAGATGTAGGTGTAGCCGATGTTCAGCCTGTCTAAAAAGAAATTGGGGGATATTAGCTGACGAAAGTGGAGGACTGCGGAGGTCTCCACCCCCATATTGTCTAATTTGAAGTTGGCGGAATGATAGATGTCGTCAGACGAATACATCACCCAGTCAATCATATTCTTTCCTTTATGATAAAAGCTGTACACATTGGCATCAATAAAGGCGTTGCGATACTTTGCGCCTATGCCGGCGGCTTGGGTTTCTTCCGGTTTTAAGCCGATGTTTCCTTGCAGGGTGGGACTTTTGTAATACAAATCGGTGAAGGTGGGCATACGCAAAGCCTTGTTCCACGATGCAAAGAGCTTCCATTGGTTGTTCGGGCGATAAGAGAGGTCAATACCCGGATACAGGCGATATTCATGGTCGAGAGCCGTATTCATATTAGCCATCACTCCGAGGGAAACCGTCAGGCGTTTGAGCAAGATGTTGTGTTCCAAGTAATAGCTGAGGTTGGTTCGGTTGTCTTTTTGGTCGAATTGCACTTTGTCTTCACCCGGGACATTTACGTAATGTTCTTCTTCCAAGGGTTTTCCAAGGTTGGTGCTTAGGATGCCTTCGTTTCGCGCTTCGGTACCAAAGGCTGTTTTCCCAAGAAAAGAATTGAAATAGGCATTTAAGTTGATGCCGTACACATCGTTAAGATGGAAGTTTTCTCCCGTCGGGGTATCGCGGATAAGTTGGAAATGGTCGTGCGACCTGTTCCAATAAACCGTCGGGGTAAAGTGCAGTCGTCCCTTTGTTTCTGCCTGTACGGATACCAGATAGCGACTTGTTTCTTCAAATTGATTGGGATAGCCTGCCGAGTAGAATGTATTGGCTCCGTAAGCCTGATTGCTTAGACCTAATTGCCACTGTACATCTGTCTGTTCGGAAGAGTACGTTCCCCGGTAATAAGCGCGGGAGGTGCGAAAGTCGCTGTTCTCCGTTGCTCCGTCCGAACGTTGGTAGCCGCCTGATACCTGTTGGCTGACGGCATTTTTAGTAAGATTCACACGTGCATTTCCGCCGAAAAGCCCGTAATCTCCCCCCATTAGGTTGACGGCGGCATGGCTCTGGTGTTCGGCGCGTGTTACGATGTTGATTGCTCCCGTGAACGCAGAAGTTCCGAACACGCGTGCGGCGGGTCCTTCTATTATTTCGATGCGTTCAATATCATTCATGGAAACGGGAAAGTCGGCTGTGAGATGCCCTGTTTGGGGGTTGCTGATGTTAACCCCGTTGAGAAGAATAGTAATTTGGTCGAAAGTCCCTCCACGCACGGAGATGTCTGTTTGAATGCCAAATTCGCCTCGTTGGCGAACGTCAACGCCTGCGGCATATTCCAGAAGGTCGTTGATGCTGTGTACCGCCGCCGCTTGAATGTCGTTACGAGAGAGTAGTGTTATCGGTTTGGCTGCTTGCGTTTCGGTCAGCGGTACGCGTGTGCCGGTTACTTCTACCTCTTCCAATTCGTAAGTCCTTGTTTGCTTCGGGGTTTCGTTTTGCGCCGAAATGGTATTGACATTGGCAAATACCAGTGTGGATACGGTCAGCACTCCGATGTTGATTTCCCTTCTCAAGCTGCAAAACACAGCGTAAGTTTTGTGGCTGAATTGTTTCCAGCATACTCGCCGGTTAGTAACTCTGTTTTCTTTCATTGTTTAAATATATTTATTTAGTTAAAAAATCGGTGCAAAGGTAGCATTATTAGCCAATTCGCTGTTACTTTGCATGGCGTTAAAAAGCACAACGATGTTGAAGTTCCTAAAAAATTATACCCTTCCCCTTGCTATGTTGACAGGGATTATTGGGCATTCGGTATTTGTTTATTTGTCTTTCCTCACCCCCGCGCTTATTTTTTCCATGCTCCTGCTTACCTTTTGCAAGATTTCCTTTTCCGAATTGAAGCCGACACGTTTGCACGTATGGCTGTTGCTCATTCAGCTCATTGGTGCGCCGGTGGTTTATTTGCTTTTCCGGCAATTCAACGAAGTAATTGCCCAAGCAGCAATGATATGTGTGATATGCCCTACGGCTACTTCGGCGGCAGTCGTTACAGCCAAACTCGGTGGAAATGCCGCAAGCCTCACCGCATATACTTTAATAGTCAATGTTGGAGTGGCGGTAGTAGTTCCAATAATGTTTCCATTGATAAAACCACAAGACGATATTTCTTTTTGGGGAGCCGCCTTTCTGATTTTGAGCAAAGTATTTATGTTACTTATCTGCCCCTTTTTGGCTGCATGGTTCTTGCGGAAGTTTGTGCCCAAAGCGCATAACGCTTTGTTAAACCTGAACGAATGGGCTTTCTATTTGTGGGCATTTGCACTTATGGTAGTTACTTCCCAAATATTTTCGTCCATGTTGGCGGATTCGGCGGAGATACAAGTGGGCATACCAATTGCTTTCGTTACCCTATTTATATGTTGCCTCCAGTTTTTTACCGGTAAAACGCTTGGAAGTGTTTACAACGATCGCATCAGTGGTGGTCAGGCTTTAGGGCAAAAGAACACGATTTTAGCTATCTGGATGGCGCATACTTATCTAAATCCGCTTGCTGCCGTTGGTCCCGGTTTCTATGTGTTGTGGCAGAACATTATCAACTCATATCAATTGTGGAAGAAGAGAAAGAAAGAGGCTTGAAATGAATCCTACGAATCTTACTAACATAAAAGATCATTAATCTTATACAGGATGTTCATTCCAAGAAAGGCTTGGAGGAGGCTTTGGTAGCGGGCTTCGCTACTAACACAGCAAAGCAAACTCCTTGAATTATGAGAGTAGCCTACCGGAATACGAACGGTTCATACGGAGAGTTATCTCGGTAGCCTATCCCGAACTCAGGCAAAAGCTATAATTAGCTTTGTTATAGCGTTTTAAAAAGTAGTTACAATGCAATAGGTAATGACTTAGAAACAACAGGAATTCATTACTCTGCTTCGTTTTTCATAGATTCAAATAACTCTTGGAACAAAAGTATGTAATATTATTGTAATTACCAAATTTTTCTTCAATATATTTACAATCAGCACATTATATTTTCAAATCATCTTACTCTCCATTTTATTTTGAACTTGCCGAAACAAGTCCCTCCTTTATATTTTCAAATACTTTTTGTTTCCTTATAACCCTTCCTCAATCCTTGTTCTATCTGTCAACAGCGGTCATTTTATTTCATTGGGCAAAGGTATCCCGGATTATTGGAACGCCTTAAATTCAAGCCTGACGGTTTGAACTGCACCCCAAAAGTTGGACAGTTAATCTTTAAGTTATAGAATGTGATTGATATTTGAATTGCACAGGGCTCAATCCATTTAAGCCCACCTTTATTCTTTCATTGTTATAATAGTCGATATACTTATCAAGTTCACGGATAAATTCTTCGACAGACTCGAATTCCTGCAAATAGAAGAATTCAGATTTCAATAATCCAAAAAAGTTTTCCATGACTGCATTATCCAAACAATTGCCCTTTCTGGACATACTTTGTATAATACCCTTATTTTCCGGCATATGTTGATATGTCCGGTGCTGATAATGCCATCTGTCTCATTCCCAAATAGGTTTACAGAAAACGTGTAAATTTATTATAGAATTAACAAGTAAATCGAGATTACCTCGTTTTGTAAAAGAGCGTATAATTTGCGAATATTTGAGCGGTTCAAAAACGGTTCAGATGCTAAGCGAGGAATATGGTATGAGCAGAAATGCCATCAATCATATGGTAAGTCGCCATAAAAGTAAACTTTCACCTACTTTTGAAGCCAACCCAATTTTACCGGCAATGAGTTGCATGAAAGCCACCGAAGAGAGCACTGAAAAATTGCTTCAAGAGAATCGGGAACTTCGTCATCGCTTAGATCAAGCCAAGCTTAAGATAGAAAGTTATGAGATTATGGGTGATATTTTGCAGGAATCCTACGGGATTGATTTGTTAAAAAATCTGTAGCCAAGCAGTCTCCCGACTTAAAGAACGACACACAGGAGTGAGCTTGCAAACTCTCTGCGGGCTGTTTGGCTATTATACCAGGCAAGCTTATTACAAACATCTCAGAATCAACTCCAAGCATTCTTTGGAAGAAGATGTGGTACTTGAGAGGATTCACTCATACCGTAAATTGATGCCTCTTATCGGTGGCACGAAACTGCATTATCTTATGAATGAAGCGGGATACAGAATAAGCAGGAAGAATCTCTTTACCATTCTGCGAACCAACTCCCTGTTGGTTCGTAAACGAAAGAAATATGCTGTTACCACGGACTCCCGTCATTGGATGAAGAAATATCCTAATTTAATTAGAGGCTTTGATTTTGAGAGTCCCAACTTACTTTGGGTTAGTGACATTGCTTACATTAGGTTAAAGGATGAATTCGCTTATCTATCACTTATTACAGATGGCTATTTACATAAAATAGTTGGGCATTGCTTGCATCGTACTCTCGAAAGCGAAGGAACTATTATTGCTTTGCAAATGGCAATTGATGCAATCCCTCAAAACAAACGTATAGGGCTTATTCATCACTCGGACAGGGGTGCTCAATATTGCCCGCAAAGATTACGTAAAATTATTGAAGAGCAATCATATACGTATCAGTATGACGGAAAACGGAGACCTGTATGAGAATGCTGTGGCGGAGCGTATGAACGGAATCTTGAAGGCAGAATGGTTGGACATGGAAGAATATACTGATTTCTTACAGGCACAAGAGCGTATCAGTCAAATAATCAATATCTATAACCAAGTCCGTCCACATGCAAGCTGTAACATGCTTACTCCCATGGAAGCAGAACGGCACAGGGGAAAACTAAAAAAAAGATGGCGAAAAAGAAAAAACGAACAAAAAGAAATAAAAACAATACCTTCACGAACAGATTTGTAAACCTATGTCGGATTTATTTTATTATTATAACAGATAACTTAGTATTAATCAAATGCTGTAAACCTATTTTGGAATAAGACAATGCTGAGAATATGAATCGTTGTTTACGTCGTATTGCCAAGCAGTGTGGTATCACCAAACGTCTGTCCTCACATCTTGCTCGCCACACCTTTGCCACTACTATAATATTCTGAAATATCTATTTGTAATACAGCGTATTATCAAGAAGCAAACCCCGAATAGGTAATGGTTTAGAAACGAGCGTAACGCTTTAACCTGCTTTGTTTTTCCACTGTTTCAAATAACTCTTTTGCAAAGATAGAACTATTATTTTAAAATGAAATCATAGTAATAAGTCTCATTGTGAAATAACGTGTAAATTATCAAGATTGGACAATGTTTCATGCGTATCAAATCCGTTCTGCCCTATTCTTACAGAAACGACCCCAATCCCTTTTTCCCTCATCAAATGTTTGAAATCTTCTTTGTCATTTACTCTTTGCATTGTTTGTGAGATGACCGGAGGCAAGGATTCCTGTATCTTTTTCTTTTCGACAGCAGATTTTGATAATTCATAGTGCTTTTGCAAAGCATCATAGTCCACTTCTTTGCCGCACAAAGAGGATTTAAACGGTCACCCGGCTTTATTTTCTTTTTCGTCGGTTATGGAATATAAAACGCCTATCATATGGATTGCTAATTGTTCAATTTCCTGTTTGACGTGTTTCCTTTTCGACAATCTTCATCAGGGAGCGGGCTTTTTCTTCTCTTACATTTCGAACTAAAGTTTGAAAGACTTGATCGTCATTCGTCTTTATAACCCGGAACTGTGCAAAAAACCAGATAACAACATCACATAATCTCCCACATGGATTTATTCACTGTTACTGTTTTGCTTATTCAATACACAATCAGCGATAAAGTGAGACATGCTTTTCATTCCCGATTGCCCATATATGGATAAAAACCGTTTGTTTTCCGCTTCATTTAAGCGAACCATATAACGATACTTTTGCGGATTCTTTTCCAGCTTGCATCCTCGCTTTCTCTTTTCTTTTTCACCGAACTCTCCGACATCGACATGTTTCATGTCCATTGCTTAACTTCTTAAAAGGTTCGACTTGGGAGAACCGCTCCCAAACCCGCAGTTTGGGCAAGGAGAGTTTGGGGCAGGAAAAAATGGAATTTTTTGCTGACAAAAACACTTCTTGCTATTGTCTGATGACAATAAAATCCGCCACGATTGACGGACGTTATCAGTATGCGGAGCGGTTACCCGTTATTTGGGAATGGTATCTGAAACATCGGATGTTTCCGGTCATTTCTTATTCCCATTTCACAAAATTAAATGATGTTTGGACTAATACAGAGCCTGATAAGCGGACAGCAGCAGACAGTTTACGCCATCTAACGCCAAGAAAAAAACCTGCCGTTTTTCCTGGCTTTCTTTGTATGGAGAAAAGCAGCTACATACAGATAAAACCAGTGATAACAGCCCGCTTGCATGCAGATAAGCGGGGATAGGTAATCAGATGCAGAGGTAAATGACAATAAACATAAAAACATTTCAGTATGAAGGAAAATAACAGTACAGACAGGAAAGCGGGCAGCAATGGGGGAGTGAGGATTGACACGGGCGCATTTATCCGCCAGGTATCGCTGGCAGACAGTGATGGGGATATGCCCAAGTTCATATCTCCTGCCCCTCAAGGGGAAACAATAAGTGAAGAGGCTGAACCCCTCGAAGAAGAACCGGCAAAAAGAGGACAGGCAGGAGCGGCAGATTATGAAGGCGTATTCCTCTCTCGGAACGAACTGCGAAACCGGCAAGGCTTGTATATCGACAGGGACAATTACGAGATACTCCAAACCCTTGTCCGCTCTGTTCGTAGCCGACGGCTTAGCGTGAGTGGACTGGTGGATAACATCGTCGGGCATCATATCGAACGCTACGAAGAGGATATTAACCGGATTTATGAAGAAAATATCCGCAAGCCCATAAAAAGCAGAGAGTAATCAATTTGATAGTAACCATTTTAGTAGTAACCATTTAAAAACCAATCAGTATGAACGATTCCATGAATCATCGAGAAAAAAGTCCTGTGTATATATCCTTTTGTACACAAAAGGGGGGAGCAGGCAAATCGGTCTTTACCACCCTTGCAGCAAGTTACCTGCATTACGAAAAAGGATACAATGTAGCAGTCATTGACTGCGACTATCCGCAGTGGAGTATCCACAAAATGCGCAAACGGGAAGCCGAACAGTTACAGGCGAATACTTTCTACCAGAGGAAAGCGGAGGTTTTATTCCAAAAACTGAATAAACCGGCTTATCCCGTTGTCCCCTCCATGCCTGAAAAGGCAATGGCAAGGGTCAGTGAGTTTCTAACAAGTGAATCCGAAAGGTACGACCTTGTACTCTTTGACCTGCCCGGAACGGTAAATAATGAGAGTGTGGTTGAAATCCCCTTCCATATGGATTACCTCTTTATTCCGGTAATGACCTCGCGCATCCATATGGAAAGCACCCTGCCCTTTATTATTTCCATTCATGAGATGATAACCATGAACCCCGGAATAAGACTCAAAAGCATTCATCCGTTTTGGAACAGGATGACGGGAAAGGAGAAGCAGGAGTTGTTTAGTTATTATGAGAAAGCCATTTGCGAATTGGGCGTTTCCATTATGCAAACCCGTATCCCGCAAAGTGTGAGATACGACAGGGAACAATCCATCGGGGGAAGCGACTGCCTTTTTCTCTCAACGATATTTCTACCTGACAGACCTTTGTTAAAAGGCAGTCATTGGGGCATTTTCATGAATGAGCTGCTTCCAATTCTGTAAACTCTAAGCATCATGGAAAAGTTTGGAGCATTTATCTTAGTGGTGGCTTGTCTTTTCATGGCTTGTCTGAACCTGTGGAACTTGTTTAAGGAATGGTTGATAGTAAATACCAACCAAGGAATGAAAATAAAGATTCTTCTCCTGAAAGAGCAGGAGAGGAAAATGACGGGATTGATAAACACATCTATATCTATAAAGACCGGCTCAAAGAGAAAGATGTTGATTTAAAGACTGAGTTTGCCGCCCCCAAACAAAATGAGCCGTTCCTGTCTGTCAATATGGAAAAAGAAAATCTTCCGTATTGTCAAAGAACGTTTCAGGTGCCATAAGTTTGGTTTCGATGACTTAATTATGCTTATCGCCTGCGGACTGCATAATTTTAGAATCTCAATGAAAACCTATCTTATACAAACTTAATGTATATAAGTATGTGAGAGAAATTAAATGATATTATTTTCTGTAATATCACTCTGTAAATGAGCAAAATAAATACATGAATAGCATAAATTAATTTATCTCATATACTTAATGTCTAATATATCTAAAAATTTTGTCCGGTCGAAAAAACGTCAAATCGTACAAAGATGGTTTTTCAAATTATGCAGCAAAGGTAGTGTTTTATTGACTTACATTGACAAATTCAAAATAAATGCCCTGAAATAATTGCAACATTGTTGCAGTATTAAATTATTATTGTATCTTTGTTGCATTAATGATCATATGTTTTATGGATAAGCAAAAAAGAAATACCAAGAGCAAACAAATGATAATGAGTGTATTATCAAATGCGTCTTCGGCACTGTGCCACGAAGAGATTGAAGGACAATTGCCGGAGAAAATGGACAGGGTAACGATATACCGTATTCTGCAAGGCTTTTGCGAAGACGGGAAAGTGCACAAAATTATCGGCGAAAACGGGAAGACTTACTACGCATTGTGCCACAACTGTTTGGCTGGAAATCACAACGATAAGCATTTGCACTTTCGCTGTTTGAAGTGCAAAACGATTTCTTGCATTGACGAACCGCTTACTATTCCAAAACTTCCATCGGGATACAGTATATCCGATGTTGCGTGTCTTATTACGGGTTATTGCCCAAAATGCCTCGTTCAAATGAAAACAATACCTGTTATTCTGTTGCTTTTCTTCGTGCAATTCAACCTGTTTGCCCAATATCAAATCAAGGTGGCGGACAAAGAAACGAAACAGGCGGTAGTCGATGCCGATGTTTATTTTTTAGATTCAAAAACCGGCACAACTACTGATGAAACCGGATTTTTTTCTGTAAACACCAAAAATTCGACTATTCTTGTACAAATTTCAGCTATGGGATATAGCACTTTTCTGGGAACGCTTATGCTCCCAAATGAATCGACGGTGTATTTGGAGCCTTCGCA
>SNRY01000703.1_pt1 | contig 10587 bp, 7 predicted proteins | sample 4693421 | NCBI WGS metagenome assembly SNRY01 (sample SAMN11003215, study PRJNA524138) | termite gut metagenome | isolation source: Bacteroidetes bacterial symbionts from single cell of protist host amplifed... | host: Streblomastix strix ... | reverse complement strand
CTTCTTGCATCCGGTACATTGTACGATGTAAGCATTCTTCAGGCGTACTTCCCGACCGGGCGTCATACGGAAATAATTCTTGGAAGCATTTTCCATAAAGTCTTCGCGTTCTATCCAAAGTTCCCGGTCAAATTCTATGGTATGTGTGCCGGAGGTCTCGTCTTCAGGGTTGTTTATGGCTTCCAGTTGTTCTACTTTTTCTTCGGGATAATTGGTAATGATGAGCTTCACCGGATTCAATACGGCGGACACACGGGTGGCACGCATATTAAGGTCTTCACGCACGGCAGCTTCCAACAATGAGATGTCATTCAAGGCTTCATATTTGGTATAGCCTATCATATCTACAAACTTACGGATAGATTCGGGAGAATAACCGCGCCGGCGATAGGCACACAAGGTAGGCATACGGGGGTCGTCCCAACCGTTCACTAAATTTTCTTTGACCAGTATCAGCAATTTACGTTTGCTCATTACGGTATAGGTGAGATTCAACCGGTTGAACTCTGTTTGTCGAGGGCGATAGTCGCCTCTCCCAAAGGTGGAGCTTTGTTGGAGCAAGTCTATGAAATAGTCGTATAAAGGGCGATGCACCACAAACTCCAATGTACAAAGGGAATGGGTAACACCTTCGAAGAAGTCGCTTTGTCCGTGTGCAAAGTCGTACATCGGATATACTTTCCACGTGTCTCCGGTGCGGTGGTGGGGATAATCAATGATGCGGTAGATAATGGGGTCTCGAAAGTGCATATTGGGATTTGCCATGTCTATTTTGGCACGAAGCACCATTGCTCCTTCTGCTATCTCGCCTGTATTCATCTTTTTGAAAAGGCTTAAATTCTCTTCTACCGGTCGATTACGATAAGGGCTGTCCGTACCGGGCTGGGTAGGCGTACCTTTTTGGGCAGCTATTTGTTCGGAGGTCTGCTCGTCCACGTACGCTTTTCCTTGTTCAATAAGTTCTAGGGCAAACTCCCACAACTGTTTAAAATAGTCTGAAGCATAATATTCGTTTCCCCATTGGAAACCAAGCCATTGAATATCTTCTTTAATAGAATCCACATATTCAAGGTCTTCCTTAATAGGATTGGTATCGTCGAAACGCAAGTTGCATACTCCGTTATAGTTGTCTGCTATACCGAAATCAAGGCAGATAGCTTTGGCGTGACCTATGTGAAGATAGCCGTTAGGTTCCGGTGGAAAACGGGTTTGTATCCTCCCTGCATCCTTTCCTTCTCTTAAATCGTTTTCTACTGCAGATTCGATAAAGTTAAGGCTTTTCTTCTCGCTTAAGTTTTCGTTTCTCAACTCTTTCATACGTATAATCGTGCTTTATGTCTCATTAAGAAAATACAAATTTAGGATATATTTTCAGAATAACCTAATGATAGGTATGCTTTTACAAGAAGGGATTTTTATTGCAATCCCTCACGCGCCATGCGGAATTATCCCCTATCGGAAAAACAATTCATTCCTTATTCTTATCCTCCCTAATTATGTCCTTTTTATGGGGTATCTACGAGGTAACTACGAGGTATCTACGACCTGGCTACGACCCTGCGTCGTAGTTTACCTGTGGTTACCAGCTTGTTACCTGCCGGATAGGTCGTAGGATGCCGCCAAGAAATTGCTACCATTCTGTGAATCAGGAGAATACGTAATGAAGGAATTTTGCAAACAATTGAATATAAGTAATTTAGCAATCCTGAATGATTTACTCCTTGGCTTTTGCTCTACATGCACTACGGGTATTTTTCAATCTCACTAATTTGGTCAAAATGAATCGTTGAATAGGGAATTTTTTTATATTTTCATACTATTTTTCTGATGAAAATAGTTGATAGATATGTCTTTTTTTTGTATATTTGGCTATTGAACCTAATCCCAAAGGAAAATCTAAGTGATGTGTAACATAGCCATTTTAAATCTAATATTAGTTTTTAAGTTAAACTCAAACTTGACAAAGACACAAAGTATTGTGTTTTTCGCTAAAGGTAGTTCTAATTTCATTTTTTATTCGTCAGATCAATTGGGTGAACGTTCTCTCATTGATATCTAAAAATAGATATGCCAATTTTTTAATAAGTAATCTGTAACATTAAATTAAGATTGTAAAAATATAAATATATGTTTAGAGAACCCGTTTATGATATATGGATTGCGATTACTATTACGCATTCCTATTTTGATACAAAGAAATATGATTTGAGCCTGGAACCCTCATCGGAAACTCTGACTATTTTAGAAGAATCAGGGATTTTGTTCAGGCAATACGATACTTGTACATGGGTACTGCGAAACCCTATGAAAGAAGACGCGGTGAAATTCAAACCGCTTTTTGAAAATGCGCTTTCCATACTGCGGTTTGAGTTAAAAAGTAACAATTCCGACTTTCACTTCTATACTCAAAAGGAGATAACAATACCGGTACCAAAAAATAATAATTGGCGATATTGTTCTGTTGAAAGTCCCAATATTTTCGGTCAACTTGAGATACTCCTTACTAAAGAAGTGTTGGAAAAGAGAGAAACAATAAAATTGAACTTTGAGAGTAAGGCAAAATTTTGGGAATATCTCCTGATATCCAAATCTATTTCCGAAGAGATGACATTGAGGTTGTTTGAAAAGAAAAATCAACTGTCTTTCGATTTTGTTGGAATGGTAGATATAGAGGCATTCGGAAAGCAAATGTCAGCTTATAGATTCGTAACCAACAAGAAAGTACAATTAAAAGATAGTTATGAGTTCAGTATTAGTCTATGGAACATCACTCCTGACGGTGACCAATTGTTGAGTTACAATATGCCCAATCCACAAACACAATCAATATCAAAATTTGATCCGGAGAATGCAATAACCTGTATGTATTATATTTAAAAATAGCCTGATTGTTATGTAGTTGTAAGTATCTGACCCCTACCCTATCAGATAATTACAACTGCATATTTTTGGGTCTTTTTACTTTTATCTCATTCACACCATAATTAGAAAGATTATTTCTATATCTTTGACTAATTTTTGAAAGTAAAGATATAGAAAGAAAATTTTTATGATTAATCCAATTAGTAAGACTATCGAATTAGGAGACGGCAGAACCATTACGCTCGAAACAGGGAAGTTGGCAAAACAAGCAGAGGGTTCTGTAATGCTACGTATGGGTAACACGATGTTACTGGCTACTGTCTGTGCTGCAAAAGGGGCTGTTCCGGGAACAGATTTTATGCCCTTGCAAGTAGAATATAAAGAAAAATTCTCTGCTTTCGGGCGTTTTCCGGGAGGCTTTACGAGAAGAGAAGGGAGAGCTTCAGATTATGAAATACTGACATGCCGTTTGGTTGATCGCGCTCTTCGTCCCTTATTTCCCGACGACTTTCATGCTGAAGTATATGTAAATATCATTCTTTTCTCCGCCGATGGGGTGGATATTCCCGATGCATTAGCCGGACTTGCCGCTTCGACAGCTCTATCTGTTTCCGATATTCCGTTTAATGGACCTATCTCCGAAATTCGTGTAGCGCGTGTGGACGGAAAGTTCTTGATTAACCCTACATACGAACAGTTGGAAAAAGCAGATATGGATATTATAGTAGCCGCCACCTACGAAAATATTATGATGGTAGAAGGTGAGATGAACGAAGTATCCGAAGCAGAATTGTTAGAAGCGATGAAAGTAGCTCACGAAGCAATTAAAGTACATTGCAAAGTGCAAATGGAATTGGCTGAAGAAGTAGGAAAAACCGTAAAACGTACGTATTGCCACGAAACAAATGATGAAGAACTTCGCAAAGCCGTACGGGATGCCTGCTACGATAAAGTTTACGCCATAGCCCGTTCGGGAAATGCCAATAAACATGAACGGCATGATGCATTTGAAGCTGTGCGTGAAGAGTTTAAGGCGCGTTTCACCGAAGAGGAATTGAAAGAGAAAGAAGCTTTGATTAATCAGTATTACCACGCTGTTGAAAAAGAAGCGATGCGTCGTAGCATTTTAGACGAAGGCATTCGTTTGGACGGACGGAAAACGACAGAAATACGTCCTATATGGAGTGAAATAAGTTACTTGCCTGGACCTCACGGGTCGGCAATCTTTACCCGCGGAGAAACTCAATCTTTAACCTCAGTTACATTAGGTACCAAACTTGATGAAAAGATTGTGGACGAAGTATTAATCCATGGCAAAGAACGTTTCCTGTTACATTATAACTTTCCCCCTTTTGCTACGGGAGAAGCCAAAGCACAGCGTGGCGTCGGGCGTCGTGAAATCGGTCATGGAAACTTGGCACACAGAGCTTTAAAGAAAATGATTCCCCAAGGTTATCCCTATGTAATACGTATAGTTTCGGATATTCTCGAATCAAACGGTTCGTCGTCAATGGCTACCGTATGTGCGGGAACATTGGCACTCATGGATGCAGGGGTTAAAATAAAAAATCCCGTTTCCGGTATTGCTATGGGATTGATAAAAAATCCGGGAGAGGAAAAATACGCTGTACTTTCCGATATTCTGGGCGACGAAGACCATTTAGGTGATATGGACTTTAAGGTAACAGGTACGGAGAATGGGATTACCGCTACTCAAATGGACATTAAAGTTGATGGTTTGTCGTTCGATATTTTGGAACGTGCGCTTAATCAAGCTAAAGAAGGAAGACTTCACATACTCGGCAAGATTAAAGAAACTATTCAAGAACCACGTGCTGACCTTAAAGAGCATGCCCCACGCATTGAAACCATGATTATTCCAAAAGAATTTATCGGCGCTGTCATCGGACCGGGCGGAAAGATTATTCAAGGAATACAAGAAGATACAGGCGCAACGATTACGATTGAAGAAACAGACGGAATAGGAAGAATTGAAATAGCCGGAACAAACAAACAAAATATAGAAAGTGCAATCCGTATCATTAAAGGAATTGTTTCCGTGCCTGAAATAGGTGAATCCTATAAAGGAAAAGTGCGTTCTATAATGCCTTATGGTATATTTGTCGAATTTTTCCCGGGTAAAGACGGACTACTTCATATCTCCGAAATAGATTGGAAACATCTGGAAACAATAGAAGAAGCCGGCATCAAAGAAGGTGATGAAATAGATGTGAAACTAATGGATATTGATCCGAAAACAGGTAAGTTTAAACTTTCAAGGAAAGCTTTATTACCTCGTCCGGATAAGAAAAAGTAAATTTATTATCCAAACGAGGCTTGCCCCCTACCCGACCAGACTCTTCTAAGATAGTTTATTTACGGAATCTTCTGCTCATTCGGCATAATTATACATAGTACAATATATATAATTATGCCGCAAAAAACTGTGAGTATGGTCAGCAAAACATATATCAATCTGGCAATCGTGTAATCCATATCAAAATATTCGGCTATTCCGCCGCATACCCCTCCTATAATTTTATTCGAAGATTTCGTTAATTGTTTGTGAGCCATAATAAAATGTATTAAAAGATTGATTTTGGTATAAATATTACGTTTTTTTCTAAACTATACAAATAAACAACCAAAATTATTTTTTGCTTGCGTATCGTTTACGTTCGGTTTCGTCTAAAATAATCTTACGCATACGCATGAATTTGGGAGTAACTTCCACATATTCATCTTCTTTTATATATTCCAAAGCTTCTTCGAGGGAGAATTGTACCGGAGGAATAAGACGAACTTTGTCGTCAGATCCGGAAGCACGCATATTGGTTAGCTTCTTTGACTTGGTAACGTTGACTACTAAATCGTTTTCATGTGAATGTTCACCTACTACCTGACCGGCATATACTTCATCTTGCGGAAAAATAAAAAACCGTCCCCGATCTTGCAGTTTGTCAATGGCATAAGCAAAAGCCGTTCCGGATTCCATAGCAATGATGGAACCGTTGATGCGTCTTTCTATCTCTCCTTTGTAGGGCTGATATTCTCTAAAGCGGTGAGCCATGATAGCCTCCCCTGCCGAAACGGTAAGCACATTGGTGCGAAGTCCGATAATACCGCGTGAAGGCATATTGAATACTAAATTCACACGTTCACTCGCACTTTCCATGGAAAGCACTTCACCTTTGCGACGGGTTACCATATCTATAATTTTACTCGAATATTCTTCGGGAACGTTGATTGTTAATTCTTCAACAGGTTCACATCTTACACCATCAACAATCTTATAAATTACCTGCGGTTGACCTACTTGAAGCTCATATCCTTCACGACGCATCGTTTCAATCAACACGGACAGGTGAAGCACACCCCTGCCGGATACAGTCCATTTACCTTCCTCTGCACTTGATTCTACCCGAAGCGCAAGATTTTTATCCAATTCTCGCATCAGACGGTCATAGATATGACGAGAAGTTACGTACTTTCCGTTTTTACCAAAGAAAGGAGAATCATTAATGGTAAAAAGCATACTCATCGTCGGCTCGTCAATGTCAATAGGAGGAAGGGCTTCAGGGGTTTCAAAATCACAAATGGTATCCCCGATTTCAAAGTTATCAATACCTATCAATGCACAAATATCTCCGGAAGAGACTTCGCTTGTTTTTTTCCGTCCGAGTCCTTCAAATATGTCTATTTCTTTAATCTTAGATTTTACAAAACTACCGTCTCTTTTGGCAAGCAATACATTCATTCCTTCTTTCAACGTACCCCGATGGATACGCCCCACGGCGATACGTCCCGTATATGGAGAATAATCAAGCGATGTAACGAGCATTTGCGGAGTACCTTCCAACTGTTCGGGAGCCGGTATGTTATCCACAATGCAATCCAATAAAGGTATAATCGTATCGGATGGTTTTTGCAGATCGGTACTCATCCAACCGTATTTTGCCGAACCATAAATAGTAGGAAAATTAAGTTGTTCTTCCGTAGCATCTAAACTATACATCAAATCGAACACCATTTCATGTACTTCGTCGGGACGACAGTTGGGTTTATCCACTTTATTAATAACGACTATCGGTTTTAGCCCTATTTGCAATGCTTTCTGCAATACAAAACGAGTTTGAGGCATAGGACCCTCGAAAGCATCCACCAAGAGAAGACATCCGTCCGCCATATTCAGCACCCGTTCCACTTCTCCTCCAAAATCGCTGTGCCCCGGAGTATCAATAATATTAATCTTAGTTCCTTCGTAATTAATAGAAACGTTTTTCGATAGAATTGTTATTCCCCGTTCCCGTTCCAAATCGTTATTATCTAAAATCAACTCACCGTTTATTTGATTCTCGCGAAACAAGTTTCCGGCTAAGAGCATTTTATCCACAAGAGTCGTTTTCCCATGATCAACATGGGCAATAATCGCAATATTCCTAATGCTTTGCATAAATTTTATTGTAATAGGGAATTATGGCAAGGAGTAAAAAGTATGATGTATAACGTATGTGTCGGAAATTAGTCTCTGAAAGAGCCGAGAGCCGGACTTGAACCGGCGACCTACGCGTTACGAATGCGTTGCTCTACCAACTGAGCTATATCGGCTTGATTTTACGGCGACAAAAATAGTGCTTTATTTAAGATTGCGCAAACAAATACGTTCAATTTATTTATTTATTTTAACACAGAGACTCAGAGGCACAGAGTTGGTATAATCTCTGTGTTTCTGTGCCTCTGTGTTTATAAAAAACGTTCTTGTTTACCCTTAGCGAAGGATAGCAGAAAATTAGCAGTTCTTTATTTTCTCCCGGATTTTAACCAGATATGCTTTCATCCCTTCCGTATCTTTCCGTGTGATAATCTCCAGCAGATTTTTCAATTCCACCCGTATGTTTTCTACTTGTGCAGGAGTACGGGGATTAAACAAAATCTCCTGCAACAGATAATCATCCTCGTTCAACAGTCCCTTGGCTATCGCCATGTGTTTTTTAAAGGTAGTTCCCGGTGCTTCCTGATGCTTCATCACCGCACTGAAAACAAACGTGGAAACGAAAGGAATAGAAAGCGAATAAGCCACCGTTTCGTCGTGTCCTTCAAACGTATATTCAAAGATGTTCAACTTCAGGTTGTTATACAAGTCTTTGAAAAATACCTTTCCCAAATGGTCGCCTTCACTAATGATGATAACACTTTCGCTGCTCAAGTTGCTAAGGCTTGCAAAAGTAGGACCGAACATCGGGTGCGTGGATACAAACCGGAAACCTGATGATTCGTAAAACTCTTTCAGTCCGCTTTTCACGGAAGCAATATCACTTATGATACAATCTTTCGGCAACACCGGCAACACTTGCCGAAAAGCCTCAATGGTATATTTCACCGTTACGGCGTTGACGACCAACTCCGGCTTAAACTCCTTTATCTCGTCCGTATTCGTAAAGCGATAGGTGTTGTAAACGAAACGAAGTTGCCGGGAGTCAATGTCATACACTGCCGTCTCATGTTGAAAACTCAGCACATCCGTGAAAAAGGAACCCATTTTTCCGGCTCCTAAAATTAAGATTCTCATAACTAATTTTGCATTTCTAAACCAATGTCAAATCTTTAAAATCGGCTAATCGGTACTCTGCGTCTAAATATTTCAGACCGAACTACTCTTGCTTGCCTACTATTTGTACCTGTGTACATATAGCCATAATATTCTGCAAAATCATTTTCTTTTCTTGGTGTCGATTTATTCGCTAATACATTTTTTTCAAATTCTTGCAATGTTAATTTGATTTCCATATAATTTAATCTTTCAGGAATCTCAATTTTATAAAGTTCAATAACAAGTGTGAAAAAATTTGATTTTCGATACCAAATAGAATCCATTTCTAATTCCATAGATTTAATTCCACATAAAATTGAAATGATTTTGTTTTTTATAGATTCTTTATTGGGGTAAGAATTATCATATGTTTGTATCATTTTTTCAATTTCCGTATCCCTGTTAAAATATCCTCCATTTTCAAGGGTTGACATGACTAATAATATAAAATGTAAATCAGACATCCTTGACATTTCAGAGTCACTAAAAATAGGTATATGTTCTTGTTCTATAGATTGTAAAATCTCTTTTGCCGTTGTTATAAATTCTCCATCATAAAAGGCATTCTGAATTTCAACTGGTTGGAGACTGAATTGAGTTTGATTGATTCTACTAAAAATTTCCTTAATTAAATCAATTGGAATATCTTGTAAATCTCGTATAACAACATTGTAATTTAGAAAATCTTTTTGGGCGTCTGCCTCTAAGTTCTTGTATTTTTTAACTTCTTTGCCAAAAATTATAGAATCTTCCGGTTCGTCAATATATTGAACTATTGTACTAAGTCTTTGTTGTCCATCAACCACAAATTCTTGAGTTTCTATTTTTTCAATGTTAACATTTGATTGTGCAGTATAAATTTCAGGGAAAGGTAATCCTCTAAGAATAGTATCTATAAATGCTTCTTTATGTCGATTTGTCCAAACTAATTTTCTCTGAAATTCAGGTTGCAAGCTGAGAGTGTTATTTTTAATTCTGCTATAAAGTTCACTTATTTTTTTATTGCTTGGACTTGAAGGGGTTTGCTTTGCCATATCACTTATTTTTTAATGCATTATATTTATCTTCTATACCTTTAATGTGGTATTTTTCTAAATAGTTATAATTTTTGAATAAACCTGCTGCTACTTTATAATCGCCAACTTCCGACTTTCCATAAGATATTGACTTAAAAAAATCAAACCATTCATTTTTTAATAAACTTACCTGAAATGAAGTAGGTAATCTGTCTGGTCGCATCCAACCTTTTACTAAGTATGTTAGAAATGTATTGTAAATTCTTTTTTCCTCTTCACGAATGGTTTGATAATTTCTATCAAGTTGGTATTGATAATCTGTTATTTTTAGATAATATTTTTCAAATAATTTTTCATTTACAATAACTACATCTATGTCCGAATCATAATCAAACAGTGTTTCTTTGCGATAACTAAAACCAAGTTTTGCTGAACCAACAATAAAAACTTCATGAAAACCAATACCGAATTTGTTTGCTATTCTGTTTCGAAATTCAAAATAGCCAGCTTCTTTATCTTTAAATACGAATGGAAGACCATGAAAAAGAAATTTGTGAACAAATAAACGTTGTTTATCCCAATCGTTCAACCTAATTATGTCTTTATTAAATTCTTCTAACTCCATTATAATATTATCATTTTCATATTTTTAATTGGCATTGTTAAACTAATATAGGTAATTCATTATTGAGTTTTAGCAACAATAATTTTAAGGATTTCTCAATCATGTGTTGCGCTTTGCTGTAGCACTTTCCTTTTCGTTTGAATCCAGCCAAATAATGCCTGATTCTACTCTTGTAACCTTCCACGGTGAAAGTCTCTGCCTTGGTTTGTAAATGTTTTTCCTCCGGAATAAAGGCTTCATAACTTTTCCAATAATCCCAACAATAGAAAGATACGGGAGTATTTTTTATTTCTTCCCAAAGTTTGAGTCCTGTTTCTGTGGAACGATTGCCGCAGACAAAACCGATAAACCTTTTTCCGAGTCTATCAACGGCAATCCATACCCAAGAGTAGTTTTTTTTGAACCCACATAGGTATGCATCTCATCCAATTCCATAAATTCAACCCTTTCTTCCTTCTTGGGCAAATCTACTGTCGCACCCCATTTCTTAATCC
>SNRY01000702.1_pt1 | contig 10589 bp, 9 predicted proteins | sample 4693421 | NCBI WGS metagenome assembly SNRY01 (sample SAMN11003215, study PRJNA524138) | termite gut metagenome | isolation source: Bacteroidetes bacterial symbionts from single cell of protist host amplifed... | host: Streblomastix strix ... | reverse complement strand
AAAAAGAGGTGCGGATTTATATTACCAGTTCCCAAGCGAATGCCGAAGTGATTGGCAAAGGAGTACGCTCGCACTGGGGTATCGAAAACAATCTGCATTGGCAATTAGATGTTTCATTCAATGAGGATGATAGCTGGAAAAGAGAAGGCTATGCCGCACAAAATTTTTCTCTACTTAATCGAATTGCCCTTAACCTAATCAAACATGAACAATCCAAAAAGAGAAGTATGAAAGGGAAAAGGCTGGATGCCGGATGGAATAATGAGTATTTATTGAAAATCCTAATAAATTAAGATGCGTTTGCCCTGGGAGGGAAGGAGTTATTTTGTTCGCTATGGCATCTTTTTTGTATCTTTGCACTGGTCATTAAACTAGTAGTCAAAGTAATGTTATTTAAAACAATAAATGTATGAAAAAGAAAGCTCTCTTGGTGATTCTTGATGGTTGGGGAATCGGCAATGGTGGACAGGGGGACGTGATTCATAATACTCCCACGCCTTATTGGGATTATCTGCTGAAAACATATCCGCACTCGCAACTTCAGGCAAGTGGAGAGGATGTGGGCTTGCCTGACGGGCAAATGGGGAATTCGGAAGTGGGGCATCTGAATATTGGAGCCGGACGGGTGGTGTATCAGGATTTGGTGAAGATTAACCTTGCTTGTCGTGATAACAGCATTTTGAGGAATCCAGAGGTTGTTTCGGCTTTCAGTTACGCCAAAGAGATGGGAAAGAGCATCCATTTTATGGGGCTGACCTCGGACGGGGGTGTGCACAGCTCGTTGGACCATCTGTTTAAACTATGCGATATTGCCAAGGAATATGGGGTGGAACGCACTTTTATCCATTGTTTTATGGACGGTCGCGATACTGACCCAAGGAGTGGAAAGGGTTTTATTGAGCAGTTGGAGGCGCATTGCAAGGTGAGTGCGGGTGAGATAGCTTCTATCGTGGGGCGCTATTATGCCATGGATCGCGATAAGCGCTGGGAGCGGGTAAAGGTGGGGTATGATTTGCTGGTAAACGGAACGGGAAGAAAGGCTTCCGATATAGTACAGGCTATGCAGGATTCTTATGACGAGGGGGTGACGGATGAGTTTATCAAACCTATCGTCAATGCCCGTGTGGATGGGAGTATCAAGGAGGGTGACGCGGTGATTTTCTTTAATTACCGTAACGACCGCGCCAAGGAATTGACCATTGCGCTTACCCAGCAGGACTTGCCTGAAGCGGGAATGAAGACCGTCCCGAACCTGCAATATTACTGCATGACTCCTTACGATGCGTCTTTTAAGGGATTGCACGTCCTTTTCGATAAGGATAACGTGGATAATACGTTGGGCGAATATCTTTCCAAGGAAAAGAAAACCCAGCTCCACATAGCCGAAACGGAAAAATACGCTCACGTAACTTTCTTCTTCAATGGCGGGCGTGAAACTCCTTACGGGGGGGAAGACCGTATTCTTGTCCCCTCTCCGAAAGTGGCTACTTATGATTTGAAACCGGAGATGAGCGCTTACGGAGTGAAAGAGAAATTGGTGGAAGCTATCAATGCAAACAGGTATGATTTTATTGTGGTGAATTATGCCAATGGCGACATGGTGGGGCATACGGGGGTGTACGAGGCGATTGAAAAGGCTGTCGTAGCCGTAGATGCTTGCATAAAGGATACCATTGAGGCTGCCAAAGTCAATGGTTACGAGGCTATCATCATTGCCGACCACGGCAATGCGGACAATGCAATAAACGAGGACGGCAGTCCGAATACAGCCCACTCTTTGAACCCCGTCCCCTTCATCTATGTAACGGGAAATAAAGGGGTGAAGGTGGCAAACGGACGTTTGGCGGACGTTGCTCCAAGCATATTGAAAATCATGGGAATGGAGATTCCCAAAGAAATGAACGGAAAGGTGTTGATTTAACTCCCCTCCTTCCCACCCCCTCTCCTTTGGAGAGAGGGCTGGAGTGAAGACGGGGAACCTCTCCTTGCAGCTAATCTCAAGCTCTTTCTGGGTTTAATGCCAAGCTCCCGGCATCCTTCCAAGTAGCTGTCAATCCCAGCTTCAAAGTCATTTTGGAGTTCTTCCATAGTTTGTCCCTCATATGTAATCACATCTTTACTCATACCCAGGACTTTTCCCAGCAAGCAATTATTCTCCTTACTGTACTCCACACTGCCATAATAGCCTTTGTATTCTATTTTATCCATAATTTCCTTCTTATTAATTTCGTTCCTTATCTATCAATCCGGCCGAGATCAGCTTTTCATAAATAGCTCTTAACGTACCCACCTTGATTATATTGTCAGGATACGGCTTGTGTATATCTATAACGGATTTGCTTTCCACATTGATAAATCTTATACGTGAACCCGAAGTCTTACCTTTATTGCTAATCTCAAATCCGAATCCTATTAAAAGATTAGAAAGCTCATCAAAGGTAAAGTTTTTAGGTAGATTAATAAAGCGTTTAATCAATTTGTCTCTTGTTCCCACAGTAGCTATATTAAACTCGTAGTGCATTTAGTAAAAAAGCAAGAATACCCTTCCCCCTTCCCCTGTACCGGTGGCATACTGGAATTATGCACCGTGCATACCACTCGTAAGGAGCGTGCAAACCGCCGTAAGGAGCATGCATAATCACAGTAAGCACGCTCCTTAATCTCCATTTGGTACATAGCAAATGACCTGTATGGTATGTACCAAACAGGTCATTTATTATATACCAAACAAGAATTATCCTATGCAGGTAAGTGGGGAAATAGACAGGGCAGGCGGGGAGTGGCGGTGGAAAGCGAGGTTAAATATACGGATATAATTCCTATGTTACACCTGTAAAAATTGAAAATCTATTCAAAGAGTTGAAACCTGCCACCCCTATTGAAATTGAACAACCTGCCGTTATCTTTTCCCAAATGCACTATGGGTTTATATTAACTGTTTTTAGAGAGAGTTGGCTCCCCAACTCCACTAAATGCTCTTCTCAATGCTCCACACAAAGGCGCGCAGCCCCAGCTTCTCCGTCTTCTTGTCCATTTCATGCAATGTTTTGAGTAAGGGATCCACCTTGCTATCGTCCACCACAGTGATGATAGCCGAACATAATGATGGCCATGAATGACTGCCGTAATGGGGTTCACCCGTTTTTGAGCCGCGTCCCTGCACCTTTTCCAGATGGGTAAATCCGCGACAGCTCATACGGTCGAGAAGCGCAATGATATGTTCATAATACGCTTGATCGAATGTTATTAGTATAGATTTCATTTCTTTTATTTTTTAATCATGCTACCCTTATTTGCTTCATAATAAGCGGAAAGTTCACGCTTGTTCTTCATTTTTCTGCGTTGGCGTTGGATGCCTGTGCCGGCAAACATACAGTAAAGCACGGGAACAAGTATGAGCGTAAGTATGGTAGATATTGACAAGCCGCCGATTACGGCAATCCCCATCGGACTCCACATTTCAGAGCCTTGTCCACCGCCGATTGCCATCGGAATCATACCCAAAATGGTAGTCATGGTAGTCATCAATACCGGACGGAGACGGCTTTTGCCGGCAGTTATCACTGCATTTATAATTGCTTGCCCGCGATCACGACAGAGAATAATATAGTCCACAAGCACAATACCGTTCTTCACCACAATACCAATCAGCATAATAGCCCCCAATAAACTCATCACGCTCAGCGTTGTACGGGTAAAGAACAACGCCATTAACACCCCGCTGACAGCAAAAGGAATGGCGAACATGATGATAAACGGGTAGGTCAATGACTCAAACTGAGCCGCCATTACGATAAATACAAGGACGACAATCAACAGAGCCAACACCCCTAAGTCGGCAAATGATTCTTGTTGGTCTTCGTAAGAACCGGATATTTGGATGCCTATACCCAAGGGTAACTCCATTGCATTAATGATAGTTTTACCGGCTTCCGCCACATCTCCCAAAGCCGCGTCTTCCGAAATGACCGCCGAAACGGTAACAATACGTTCGCGGTCTTTACGCTCGATGGTAGGAGGGGCAAAACGTTCCACTACCGTTCCAAGTTCTTTTATACGGATTGCCTGTCCCATATTGTTGTAAACAAGAATGTTTTCGATGTGTTCGAGGCTTGTTCTGTATTCGGGAGAGTAACGTACCATAATGTCGTACTCTTCGCCGTCTTCACGATAGCGCGAGGCGATAGCTCCATTAATACGGTTACGCAAGAACGTTCCGGCTGTGGAAAGATTCAAACCGTGTATTGCCAGCTTTTCGCGGTCGAAGTCCACTTGATATTCCGGCTGATAATCTCCGCGACTGATGTTAACTTCCGCCACTCCTTTTACTTTAAACAATTCCTGTTTCAAATCGGCAGCTACTTGGTCGGTAATAGCCATGTCGTAACCATACACTTCAAAATCGGCAGTTGTTTGTCCTCCCATACCACCCATCATTCCTCCTCCAACTACTACTTGGACTTTACTGAATTCTGGATACGCCTTGAGGTCTTCACGCATAGCGCTACCTATCACCATCATGGAGCGCTCACGTTCGCCGGGGTTGGATAAACGGATATTGAACGAAACGATGTGCGAGCCGTTGCTTTGCATGGCAGCAAAAATATTGTCGCTACTTGCTTGCCCCACGCGATAGTTGCAAACCAGTATTTCCGGGTATTTCCCGGTCCATTCCTCCGTCAACTTCGATGCCAATTCCTGCGCCACTTCTTTTCGCGTACCTATGGGCAGTTCCAAACTGGCAGTGATACTTCCGCTATCTTGAGTAGGAAAAAACTCCGTACTGATACTTCGGGCGCAGAACAAACTGAGTACAAAGAAACCGGCACACCCTATTACCACTACGAGACGATGATGAACCGCCCAATTCAGTAACCGCGCATACCCTCTGTCCAGACCATCCAAAGCTTTTTGAATGGGAGCATAGAATAGGGTAAATGTTTTTGATTGCCTCTTTTGCAAACGAAGCAACTGGGAACAAAGCACCGGTGTCAACGTCAAAGACACGACAAGGGATATGAACATGATAATACACATCATCCAGCCCAATTGTTTGAACAACACTCCCGTCATACCGGTTATCATGGTCAAGGGGAAGAATACGGCAAACATGGTCAGCGTAGAAGCGGTAACGGAGATAGCTACTTCGTTTGTTCCGTGTACGGCAGCTTGCTTGGGTTCGGAACCGCGTTCGATGTGTGTGGTTACGTTTTCCAGCACCACTATTGCATCGTCCACCACCATACCAATAGCAATGGAAAGCGAAGAGAGCGAAATAATATTCAACGAATTACCCGTGATAGCCAAATAAATAAAGGATGCTATCAGAGACAGCGGAATAGTGATACAAATAATTACCGTTGCCCTCCAGCGTCCTAAGAACAGGAACACCACTATCACCACGAACAGCAAAGCATAAAGTACCGTTTCTGTCAACGCATCTATTGTTCTCAAGATATTGTCCGAGGTATCCATAATCACCCCCAAGTTCACGTCCGAAGGCAATGTCTTTTGGAGTTTCGGCAGGGAATTCATTACCTGTTTGGCAATATTTACAGAATTAGCGCCCGATTGCTTCTGTACTATAATCATAGCCCCCCGCTTGCCGTTGGTATAGGCTTCCTGCGCACGTTCTTCCACAGTATCTACCACTCTTGCCACATCACGCAGATAGACATTGGCATTGTTGCGTGAACCCACCACGATGTTTTCCATCTGCTTGGGGTCTTTAAACTCTCCTTGTACGCGTAAGGCATACGTTTCGTTGCCAATATCGAAATTACCGCCGGGAATATTCCTGTTTTCAGCTCCGAGGATACTGCTGATGGTTTCAATCGTCAAATTGTACGCCTCTAATTTATTCGGGTCGCAATACACCTGAATCTCACGCTTGGGCGCACCGGCAATGGATACCGTTCCCACACCGGGAATACGTGCCAAAGGATTCACCACGTTATCGTCCAATATTTTGTAAAGAGCCGCCTTGCTTTCTTCCGCTTGTGCCGAAAGGAAGAGAATGGGAATCATATCGGTGCTGAACTTGAATATAATCGGCGTTTCTGCTTCATCGGGCATTGCCGAGCTAATCATATCCAACTTATCCCGGACATCATTGGTCAACACATCAATATCGTAACCGAATTCGAACTCCAAGGTAATTAAAGATATATTTTCGGACGAGTTAGAGGTAATGTGTTTCAAATTACTCACGGAATTCAGCACATTTTCCAACGGGCGCGTTACGTTATTCTCTATATCGGAAGCACTCGCTCCCGGATAAGCAGTCATCACCATGATGGTGTTTGTCTCAATATCCGGTAACAAATCTATCGGTAATTTGGACAACGAGAACAGACCAAATATTATCACTGCCGCAAAGCAGAGGCTGGTCATAATCGGTTTTTTAACCGCTCCTTCGTATAAACTCATAACTTATCTGATTATTTTTATTTCTCTACCTCTACTTCCACTCCGTTCAGTAACCGCGCTTGACCGGCTATTACTATTTGCGCGTTATCCGGTATTCCGGAAATCAATTCGTATTCGGAATCCATACGACGACCGAGTTCCACTTTATTATAAGATACTTTTCCGTTCTTAAAGACATATACATAACGGTCGCCGGAACCGGCTTGCTTTACTATTGCCAAGTCGGGTACTACTACGTGATTGAGTGTCCCGTAATTCAGCGTTACGCGGGCAAACATCCCCGGACGTACCCTCAAATCTCTGTTATCAAGTTTGATTTCCACTTGGAATGTCCGTGTATCGGCGTTAATAGTAGGATAAACCAAATTTACTTTCCCGATAAACTCTTCCTCCCCATATACATCCAGTCTAATAGAGGCTTCTGTCCCCTTCTTCACTCTGGTAAAGTAAGATTCGGAAACATTAATCTTCAGTTTCACCGGAATAATTTGTTCCACCGTCAATACAGGCACCCCCCCACTGAACATATCACCGCTGTCGAAGTTACGGGCGGTGATTATTCCGCTAATGGGACTTAGCAACGAGGTGTTTTCCAACAAGTTCTTGTAAGAGGTTTCTGTTACGTCCAATGCCGTTTTTATCGCATCTAAATCCGATTTGGATACTCCACCTACCTTATAAAGCTCATTGATACGATTATATTCTTTCTGCTGATTTTCATATTGCAGTTTTGCTTGGCGCAGGTTGGCTCCATCCATTTCTACCAACCTCTGACCTTTGGACACACGGTCGCCCACTTCTACTAAAATATTATCAATGCGAACAGGCATAGAGGGCGCAATGTTATTCTTCACTTCTGCTTCTACAGTAGCGGTATATTCTTGTATCTGATCTACCGGACGAGCCATCACATTTGCTAATTTAACTTTCGGTTTTTCATCTGCTACGGCTTTGGCAGCAGTTTTATCTTCTCCATTACCACTGCTGCATGAACTCAAACATGCCACGGCTATTAGAGCTATCAATAGAACACTTTTCTTCATATTTCTCTTTTTTGTTTTTATGCGTTATTCTGAAATAATATCTTCTTCTCCTAAAACTTTATCCAAATCGGCTTTAGCTGTTATATAATCAAAGATGGATTGATTGTACGCCAGTTGCGCTTGTGTAAGTGCTACTTCCGAGTCGTTCAGTTCCAAAATAGTTCCTTTGCCCACTTCATAACGTTTGTGAGCAATCTCCCTGCCTTTCTCGGCTTGAAATATGCCTTCTTTACTACTCAACACTTGCTCGCATCCGGCATTCATACTGCTCTTATAGCTTGCTGCCAATGTATTTAATTGCCTTTCTACATTGATGCGAGTTTCAGTTAATTGCCGCATTTGAATCTTTGTTTGCTTCAGTTTGGTAAAGTTGCTTGCCTTAAATAAGGGAACGGTCAAACTAAAATTCACCGTAGAATAGGGATTCCACTTATAATCACTAAATTTAAAATCATTGTTCAGCGACAAGTAGGCATAATTGAATGCCATCCCAAACGTGGGCATAAAGTTGGTTTGCTGTAATTTGAGGTTCTTCTGCAATAGTGTAGCGTTCAAGTCCAACTGTTTTAAGTCGCTATTATTTGCCAAATTCAGCTTGTTATCATTCAATTCTTGCCGGAACATCACCATCTCGTAGTCTTTCAAATTTCCTTCAACGGCTATTTTCGTATCGGCATCCACTCCTATCAAAACCTTCAACTGCAATTCCGCCAAGGCAACGCCATTGCCGGTAGAAACGAGTGTCGGCTTCAAATTGTGTACTTGCACATCGGCACGAATCTTATCGTATTCGCTCACTCTGCCTTGTTCGTATCCCACTTTTACCATTTCCAGATTGGCTTCCGCCTGTTTATAACTTTTCTGTAAAACGTCATAACCGTCTTGTGCCAATAGCAGCTGATAGTATGCCTTCGTTACCTGATTAATCATGTCTAATTTCGAGGAGCGCGCCTTTTCCACAGCCATGTCAACATCCGTTTTTGTCAAACTGATGGCTTTGTACAAAGCTGGCGCAAAGAGGGGAAGGCTGATACTAAGACCTCCATTATAAGTGTTATCGCTACCCATCTTAATCGTTGTAGATTGACCGCCGAAGTCCATCACCATTGTTTGCTTCTTCAGGGTGCGAGAATAAGTTCCGCTCAAAGATGCTTCCGGAAACAATCCTGCGTAAGCTTCCCTGTTGGCTTCTTTCTTCAGTTCGATTTCTTGTCCGGCAACTTTAATTGTCGGGTTATCACTCAAAGCAATCTCCAAAGCTTTTTCCAAAGTAAGCGTAAAGGGTTGCAGGGCTGCTTCCTGTGCTTGCACATAGCCCAAAATCAAGCAAGCGGCTAAAGGCAAAAAGATTCTTTTAATCGTTAATCCTTTCATACTAATCATATTTTTACCATAATTAAATTCAGAGTTTATATTTAATTAAATACTATCGCAAAAGTATTGTGTACGCGAAGTCTCCACAAGGGAAAAACGCCAAAGCGCTCCATATATTTCTATAAAATGCGGTATTTTCCCGATGAAAAGAGTGAGTATTCCCTATTCTTATGGGCGAAAAGGGTTACGTATCATCTTCTATGTTATTCTGAACCGCTTGTTTTTTCCGGTATTCAGAAACGAATTTTTCCAATTCGTCGGCTCCTTTTTGAGTAGAGATGCCTCGAAGGTAAGTTAGTATAATAGACTCATATACTTCTAAAAATGAATATTGACTGCAAATGTCTGTACTCTTCAGCATATCGAACTGCTTGCGTAACAATAATTGAATGATTTCATAATTTATATCCTCGCGGAAAAGCCCTTGTGTTACCCCTTTCTTTAGGAAATCGGTTACAACCTCATTGTCTTGTTTCCGGCAATTTACCATTATCTCATGCACACCGGGGTATTTCTTGATTTCATCTATGAAACGCCTATCGGTATCGCGTAGCATCTCAACGCTTTTTTGATAACATTTCAAGATTATTTCAAGCACATTGGTCGAACCGGCTACAATGTCTTCAATCATTTTCTTTGAGAGGTATTGGTGATATATCACGCATTCTTTCAACAAGGTCTCTTTATCTTCAAAGAGTTCATACAAGGTTCGTTTTGACATTTTCAGCAAAGCTGCCACGTCGTCCATCGTAATACTTTTAATCCCGTTCTTCTTAAATGCGGTAAGCGCAGTTATTATAATCCTCTCCTTCAATTCTGCACGTGGAGAACTCTCTTTTACGTTCATCTATAACATTGGGTTTATCTGATTTGTTTGGCAAATATAAATGGGAAACTCTAAAAACAAATTAAGTTTTCAGTTTATTATTACCGTTTTGATAATTATTATACTTGTGGGGAATATATTCAAAGAAGTGTTAAACAACATGCTGATTACTGTTTGCATACAAGAAAAAGAGGTGGTGATACAAAAAGTATGCTTTTGTAAGATTTTGGCAATCAGTTTATAAGTGATTAATTTTGTATAAGTACGTGATAAGAATTAGTTTATATTATTATTTTTTGCATTACTCTGTAAACTAGAAAGATACAAAATAAATACTATCAATTAAATTATATCATATACTTATGAACATTACACTAACCCTTCATTGCCCCGATTACCAAAGCACAAAAGTAAAGAAAAACGACAAGAAAACCTCCGACAAGCAGAATTATCTTTGTAAAGCTTGTTTTCGAAAATTTACCGGTTATCATGCACTCACTTTCTTTCTACCTTAGATTTGCAAGTATATCAGCTAAGCGAAAAAGTTACTTTTGTAAGTAATAAAGTGAAATCAAAAAGAAAGGAAAACCCGATAGTAAACTATTCACTTACACAAGCTAAAAGCTTATAAGTATATGATATAATTTAATTGATAGTATTTATTTTGTATCTTTCTAGTTTACAGAGTAATGCAAAAAATAATAATATAAACTAATTCTTATCACGTACTTACCTTATATTTAGAACTGTCCGGTATTGGTTAATTTATGCCTGCGAACGTCCAAAATCCGGAGGTGATCTAAAAAGTATGCTCTACCCTACACATAGCCGAAATTAATATAAAAGAAAGCTAAATTAAAAGCTTTCTTTTATATTAAACAAGTTTTTAGAGAAACAACAAGTTTTTCTAAAAGCCC
>SNRY01000701.1_pt1 | contig 10591 bp, 5 predicted proteins | sample 4693421 | NCBI WGS metagenome assembly SNRY01 (sample SAMN11003215, study PRJNA524138) | termite gut metagenome | isolation source: Bacteroidetes bacterial symbionts from single cell of protist host amplifed... | host: Streblomastix strix ... | reverse complement strand
CCGCTGCTAATTTAGGTTCTAAAACCTGCCTTATTACGATGGACATGAACAAAACGGGGCAAATGAGCTGTAACCCTGCCATAGGAGGTATAGCAAAGGGGCAGATTGTTCGCGAGATAGATGCTTTAGGTGGGCAAACGGGATTGATAACTGATAAAACAACTATTCAATTCCGTATGCTTAACCGTTCAAAAGGACCTGCCGTATGGAGTCCGCGCGCCCAATGCGACCGCAATAAATTTATCTGGGCTTGGCGCAAAGTATTAGAAAACACCCCTAACCTGCATATCTGGCAAGATACCGTAAAAGAAATTATTGTAGAAAATAACGAAGTCATCGGATTAACGACTCTTTGGGGTGTTACTTTTCAAGCAAAAACAATCATCTTAACGGCTGGTACTTTTTTAAACGGATTGATGCACGTAGGCAAAACAATGCTTTCCGGCGGGCGCATGGCAGAACCGGCCTCTTACCAACTTACCGAATCCATTGCAAGACATGGTATCCGTTATGGCAGAATGAAGACGGGAACTCCCGTCCGTATAGACGGTAGAAGTGTACATTACGATTTGATGGCGTTGCAGGACGGAGATAATGATTTCCATAAGTTTTCATTCATAAATGCCGATACCCGTCAATTAAAGAAATTGCAGTGCTGGATATGTTATACCAATGAAGATGTACACCGGATATTGCAGGAAGGATTGCCGGACTCCCCCCTATTCAACAGACAAATACAAAGCATCGGTCCTCGATACTGTCCGAGTATAGAAACAAAGATTGTTACTTTTCCGGACAAAGAACAACATCAACTGTTTTTAGAACCTGAAGGAGAAACCACACAAGAACTCTACTTAAATGGATTCTCCTCTTCCCTACCCTTAGATATTCAAATAGCAGCATTAAAAAAAATACCCGCTTTCAACGATATTGTTATTTATCGCCCTGGCTACGCCATCGAATACGATTACTTCGATCCTCTCCAATTAAAACATACGCTGGAATCAAAGATTATTAAAAACCTGTTTTTTGCAGGACAAGTAAACGGAACAACCGGATACGAAGAAGCTGCCGGACAAGGAATCATTGCTGGTATAAATGCACATATCAATTGTCACGGAGGATCCGAGTTTATTTTAGCACGTAACGAAGCATACATAGGGGTTTTAATAGACGACTTAGTTACAAAAGGAGTAGATGAACCCTACCGTATGTTTACCTCCCGTGCAGAATACCGCATATTATTACGTCAAGACGACGCCGATATGCGATTGACCGAACGAGCTTACCAGTTAGGATTAGCGAAAGAAAACAGATATACCTTATTAAAAAGTAAACGCGAATCCATAGAACATATTATAAACTTCACAAAAGATTATTCCGTAAAGCCGGAACTAATAAACGATATATTAGAACAATTAGGAACGGCAATCTTAAAACAGGGATGCAAACTGATTGATATTATCAATCGCCCGCAAATAACTATTGATAATATAGTAGAACACATACCTGAATTTAAAAGAGAATTGGATAACATAGAAAAAAGCAGAAAAGAAGAAATAATAGAAGCTTCCGAAATACAAATAAAATATCATGGATACATAGAGCGTGAAAGAATAATTGCAGATAAACTGGCTAGATTGGAAGACATTAAAATCAAAGGTAAATTCGATTACGCTAACATTCAATCCTTATCCACCGAAGCACGGCAGAAACTAATAAAAATAGACCCTGAAACAATCGCCCAAGCAAGCAGAATACCCGGAATATCTCCCAACGACATCAATATACTGTTGGTTCTTTTAGGGAGATGACAAAATGTTTCACGTGGAACATATATCTTTACAAAAATAAAATAGCATGAACAAAGAAAAACTAATTAAAAGTGTAAGGAATATCTCTGATTTTCCAATACCGGGAATACAATTTAAAGACATAACAACACTGTTTAAAGACACGGAATGTCTGCAAATACTCTCTGATATGCTATACGACACATATAAAAACAAAGGTATAACTAAAGTCGTAGCTATTGAATCAAGAGGGTTTATCATGGCTCCCATTCTTGCTACACGCTTAAATGCGGGATTTGTACCTATACGTAAGCCGGGTAAACTCCCTGCGGAAACCATAGAAACCACATATAATAAAGAGTACGGAACGGATACTATCCAAATGCACAAAGATGCTATTGACAATAATGACACAATACTCCTACATGACGACTTACTCGCAACAGGGGGAACAATGAAAGCAGCATACGAACTCGTAAAGATATTAAACCCAAAGTACGTCTATATAAACTTCATCATAGAGTTGGAAGAATTGAGAGGAAGGATTATTTTTGATAAAGACATTCAAATAGAATCCATATTAAAAATGTAATTTGACATTGTTCGCATAATGGAGGAAGAAAAAACAACTATAAATGAATATCTAAAAGGTATTGTAGATAATCTTCCCGAAAAACCGGGTGTTTACCAATATCTCAACACAGAAGGAGCTATTATCTATGTAGGAAAAGCTAAGAATTTAAAACGAAGGGTTTACTCCTATTTTAACAAAGAACACGAGATAGGAAAAACAAGGATACTCGTTAGTAAAATTGCAGATATACGATATATTGTAGTAAACACAGAAGAGGATGCACTATTGCTTGAAAACAATCTAATAAAAAAACACAGACCTCGTTACAATGTACTGCTCAAAGATGACAAAACCTATCCTTCTATATGCGTTCAGAACGAATACTTTCCAAAAATATTTAAAACACGCAAAATCATCCGTAATGGTTCTTATTATTATGGACCTTATAGCCACGTACCATCTATGTATGCCTTATTGGATTTAATAAAGCACCTCTATCCCATCCGTACTTGCTATTTGAATCTTTCTCCGGAGAACATTCAAGCTGGAAAATTTAATGTGTGTTTGGAGTATCATATAAAGAATTGTGCCGGTCCGTGTATTGGTTTGCAATCTCATGACGACTATATGAAGAACATCGAGCAGGCAAAAGAAATACTAAAAGGCAATACACAAAAAATAAGCAAATCATTGTTACAGGAGATGCATAAGTTAGCAGATGAAATGAAGTTTGAAGAAGCGCAAAAAGCTAAAGAAAAGTATATATTAATAGAGAACTACCGTAGCAAATCGGAAGTAGTAAGCACTGTGCTCCATAATATTGATGTCTTTTCTATAGAAGAAGATGGGGATAAATCTGCGTTCATTAATTACTTGCATATTACAAATGGAGCTATTAATCAAGCCTTTACTTTTGAATATAAAAAGAAATTAAATGAAAGCAAAGAAGAATTGCTTTCGTTAGGGATTGTAGAAATGCGTGAACGATATAAAAGTCAATCACGTGAAATAATCATTCCTTTTGAATTAGAAATAGAACTAAGCGACGTTACTTTCACTATTCCACAAAGGGGAGATAAAAAAAAGTTGTTGGAATTATCCCTGTTGAATGTAATGCAATACAAAGCAGACAGAATGAAACAAGCTGAGAAGCTTAATCCTGAGCAACGAAGTATGCGGCTAATGAAAGAAATACAAGATGGTTTGCATTTGGATAAACTTCCGCTTCAAATAGAATGTTTTGACAATTCTAACATTCAGGGCATGGACGCCGTAGCTGCTTGCGTAGTATTCAAAATGGCTAAACCCTCAAAAAAGGATTATCGAAAATACAATATAAAAACAGTGGAAGGAGCGGACGATTACGCATCTATGAAAGAAGTTGTTAAAAGACGGTATCAACGAGCATTAGAAGAAGATTCTCCCCTACCCGACCTCATTATTACCGATGGTGGAAAAGGACAAATGGAAGCAGTAAGGCAAATCATTGAGAACAAATTGAATTTACATATTCCTATTGCCGGACTCGCAAAAGATGGAAAACATCGCACATCCGAACTTTTATTCGGATTTCCTCCCGAAACTATTGGCATGAAACAAGGTTCTCCTTTGTTCCATTTTATGGAAGAAATACAAAATGAAGTGCATCGTTTTGCCATTACTTTTCATAGAGACAAACGCAGCAAACGGCAAACAGCCTCTGCATTAGATGAAATAAAAGGAATCGGTAATAAAACCAAAATTACTCTGTTACAAAAATTCAAAAGTGTAAAACGGATCAAAGAAGCATCATTTGAAGAATTGATAGCCATCGTTGGTGAAGCAAAAGCTAAAATAATAAAAGACTCCCTACAAGCATAACATTTATTTATAACTTTGCCCACATCAAAAATATTCCAATAAAAATATGAGGGTAGTTATACAACGCATATCTCATGCTTCGGTTGCTATTGACGGAATACGCAAATCAGCTATTGAGAAAGGCTTGTTAATTCTTGTCGGAATAGAAGAAACCGACAATACGGAAGACGTTGAATGGTTGTGCAAAAAGATTGTAAATCTCCGTATCTTTGATGATGATAATGGAGTAATGAACAAATCTATTCTTGATATTTCAGGTGAAATCTTAGTTATAAGTCAATTTACTCTCCACGCCTCTACTAAGAAGGGGAATCGCCCATCTTATATTAAAGCAGCCAAGCATGAAATATCCGTTCCTCTCTATACTGAATTTTGTAATTATCTAAGTATTCTCTTGGGAAAAGAAATTGGTACGGGAGAGTTTGGAGCGGATATGAAAGTGGAATTACTAAATGATGGTCCTGTAACTATCTGCATAGATACCAAAAACAAAGAATAATGACTTTAGAAGAAGCTCAAAAACAAGTGGATAATTGGATTAAAACATACGGTGTCCGCTATTTCAACGAATTAACAAACATGGCTATACTTACTGAAGAAGTAGGAGAATTAGCAAGGGTAATGGCAAGAGTATATGGTGAACAATCTTTTAAAGAAGGAGAAAAAAATAATCTTTCTGATGAGATTGCCGACGTGCTTTGGATATTGCTTTGTATTGCTAATCAAACAGGAATAGATTTAACGGAAGCTTTTAGAAAGAACATCAAAAAAAAGACTGAAAGAGACAGTAAAAGACATATCAATAACGTAAAATTACATGACAATGGAAACAAATAACATCAATTATAATAAATACGAAACTACCCTATCCAAATACAATACAAAGATTAATGACCATGAAATTAAAGAGGCTGTTTCTGCCACTTTCACTTCGATGAATGTTTGTGAAGAAGGAAAACTACCGGATACGCAAGTAATAGTTACATTGTCTGCTTCAAGTGTATTTTTTACTGTTTGCACAAAGTTTGGATATACACAGACAGCAGCCACATTCTTTTGATTCGGATATTCGTTCTCAAAAGCATTGATTTTTTCTACGAATTTTATTATACTTTCGTCATTATCCGTATAATTCAATGTGGTTAAATCAATGCAACTGTAAATAGACTCTTCAATTTCTTTTGTGTGATTTTCTGCTACTTTTTTACTGATAAGGGCATCAACAGCCTCTTTAATTTCATGGTCATTAATCTTTGTATTGTATTTGGATAGGGTAGTTTCGTATTTATTATAATTGATGTTATTTGTTTCCATTGTCATGTAATTTTACGTTATTGATATGTCTTTTACTGTCTCTTTCAGTCTTTTTTTTGATGTTCTTTCTAAAAGCTTCCGTTAAATCTATTCCTGTTTGATTAGCAATACAAAGCAATATCCAAAGCACGTCGGCAATCTCATCAGAAAGATTATTTTTTTCTCCTTCTTTAAAAGATTGTTCACCATATACTCTTGCCATTACCCTTGCTAATTCTCCTACTTCTTCAGTAAGTATAGCCATGTTTGTTAATTCGTTGAAATAGCGGACACCGTATGTTTTAATCCAATTATCCACTTGTTTTTGAGCTTCTTCTAAAGTCATTATTCTTTGTTTTTGGTATCTATGCAGATAGTTACAGGACCATCATTTAGTAATTCCACTTTCATATCCGCTCCAAACTCTCCCGTACCAATTTCTTTTCCCAAGAGAATACTTAGATAATTACAAAATTCAGTATAGAGAGGAACGGATATTTCATGCTTGGCTGCTTTAATATAAGATGGGCGATTCCCCTTCTTAGTAGAGGCGTGGAGAGTAAATTGACTTATAACTAAGATTTCACCTGAAATATCAAGAATAGATTTGTTCATTACTCCATTATCATCATCAAAGATACGGAGATTTACAATCTTTTTGCACAACCATTCAACGTCTTCCGTATTGTCGGTTTCTTCTATTCCGACAAGAATTAACAAGCCTTTCTCAATAGCTGATTTGCGTATTCCGTCAATAGCAACCGAAGCATGAGATATGCGTTGTATAACTACCCTCATATTTTTATTGGAATATTTTTGATGTGGGCAAAGTTATAAATAAATGTTATGCTTGTAGGGAGTCTTTTATTATTTTAGCTTTTGCTTCACCAACGATGGCTATCAATTCTTCAAATGATGCTTCTTTGATCCGTTTTACACTTTTGAATTTTTGTAACAGAGTAATTTTGGTTTTATTACCGATTCCTTTTATTTCATCTAATGCAGAGGCTGTTTGCCGTTTGCTGCGTTTGTCTCTATGAAAAGTAATGGCAAAACGATGCACTTCATTTTGTATTTCTTCCATAAAATGGAACAAAGGAGAACCTTGTTTCATGCCAATAGTTTCGGGAGGAAATCCGAATAAAAGTTCGGATGTGCGATGTTTTCCATCTTTTGCGAGTCCGGCAATAGGAATATGTAAATTCAATTTGTTCTCAATGATTTGCCTTACTGCTTCCATTTGTCCTTTTCCACCATCGGTAATAATGAGGTCGGGTAGGGGAGAATCTTCTTCTAATGCTCGTTGATACCGTCTTTTAACAACTTCTTTCATAGATGCGTAATCGTCCGCTCCTTCCACTGTTTTTATATTGTATTTTCGATAATCCTTTTTTGAGGGTTTAGCCATTTTGAATACTACGCAAGCAGCTACGGCGTCCATGCCCTGAATGTTAGAATTGTCAAAACATTCTATTTGAAGCGGAAGTTTATCCAAATGCAAACCATCTTGTATTTCTTTCATTAGCCGCATACTTCGTTGCTCAGGATTAAGCTTCTCAGCTTGTTTCATTCTGTCTGCTTTGTATTGCATTACATTCAACAGGGATAATTCCAACAACTTTTTTTTATCTCCCCTTTGTGGAATAGTGAAAGTAACGTCGCTTAGTTCTATTTCTAATTCAAAAGGAATGATTATTTCACGTGATTGACTTTTATATCGTTCACGCATTTCTACAATCCCTAACGAAAGCAATTCTTCTTTGCTTTCATTTAATTTCTTTTTATATTCAAAAGTAAAGGCTTGATTAATAGCTCCATTTGTAATATGCAAGTAATTAATGAACGCAGATTTATCCCCATCTTCTTCTATAGAAAAGACATCAATATTATGGAGCACAGTGCTTACTACTTCCGATTTGCTACGGTAGTTCTCTATTAATATATACTTTTCTTTAGCTTTTTGCGCTTCTTCAAACTTCATTTCATCTGCTAACTTATGCATCTCCTGTAACAATGATTTGCTTATTTTTTGTGTATTGCCTTTTAGTATTTCTTTTGCCTGCTCGATGTTCTTCATATAGTCGTCATGAGATTGCAAACCAATACACGGACCGGCACAATTCTTTATATGATACTCCAAACACACATTAAATTTTCCAGCTTGAATGTTCTCCGGAGAAAGATTCAAATAGCAAGTACGGATGGGATAGAGGTGCTTTATTAAATCCAATAAGGCATACATAGATGGTACGTGGCTATAAGGTCCATAATAATAAGAACCATTACGGATGATTTTGCGTGTTTTAAATATTTTTGGAAAGTATTCGTTCTGAACGCATATAGAAGGATAGGTTTTGTCATCTTTGAGCAGTACATTGTAACGAGGTCTGTGTTTTTTTATTAGATTGTTTTCAAGCAATAGTGCATCCTCTTCTGTGTTTACTACAATATATCGTATATCTGCAATTTTACTAACGAGTATCCTTGTTTTTCCTATCTCGTGTTCTTTGTTAAAATAGGAGTAAACCCTTCGTTTTAAATTCTTAGCTTTTCCTACATAGATAATAGCTCCTTCTGTGTTGAGATATTGGTAAACACCCGGTTTTTCGGGAAGATTATCTACAATACCTTTTAGATATTCATTTATAGTTGTTTTTTCTTCCTCCATTATGCGAACAATGTCAAATTACATTTTTAATATGGATTCTATTTGAATGTCTTTATCAAAAATAATCCTTCCTCTCAATTCTTCCAACTCTATGATGAAGTTTATATAGACGTACTTTGGGTTTAATATCTTTACGAGTTCGTATGCTGCTTTCATTGTTCCCCCTGTTGCGAGTAAGTCGTCATGTAGGAGTATTGTGTCATTATTGTCAATAGCATCTTTGTGCATTTGGATAGTATCCGTTCCGTACTCTTTATTATATGTGGTTTCTATGGTTTCCGCAGGGAGTTTACCCGGCTTACGTATAGGTACAAATCCCGCATTTAAGCGTGTAGCAAGAATGGGAGCCATGATAAACCCTCTTGATTCAATAGCTACGACTTTAGTTATACCTTTGTTTTTATATGTGTCGTATAGCATATCAGAGAGTATTTGCAGACATTCCGTGTCTTTAAACAGTGTTGTTATGTCTTTAAATTGTATTCCCGGTATTGGAAAATCAGAGATATTCCTTACACTTTTAATTAGTTTTTCTTTGTTCATGCTATTTTATTTTTGTAAAGATATATGTTCCACGTGAAACATTTTGTCATCTCCCTAAAAGAACCAACAGTATATTGATGTCGTTGGGAGATATTCCGGGTATTCTGCTTGCTTGGGCGATTGTTTCAGGGTCTATTTTTATTAGTTTCTGCCGTGCTTCGGTGGATAAGGATTGAATGTTAGCGTAATCGAATTTACCTTTGATTTTAATGTCTTCCAATCTAGCCAGTTTATCTGCAATTATTCTTTCACGCTCTATGTATCCATGATATTTTATTTGTATTTCGGAAGCTTCTATTATTTCTTCTTTTCTGCTTTTTTCTATGTTATCCAATTCTCTTTTAAATTCAGGTATGTGTTCTACTATATTATCAATAGTTATTTGCGGGCGATTGATAATATCAATCAGTTTGCATCCCTGTTTTAAGATTGCCGTTCCTAATTGTTCTAATATATCGTTTATTAGTTCCGGCTTTACGGAATAATCTTTTGTGAAGTTTATAATATGTTCTATGGATTCGCGTTTACTTTTTAATAAGGTATATCTGTTTTCTTTCGCTAATCCTAACTGGTAAGCTCGTTCGGTCAATCGCATATCGGCGTCGTCTTGACGTAATAATATGCGGTATTCTGCACGGGAGGTAAACATACGGTAGGGTTCATCTACTCCTTTTGTAACTAAGTCGTCTATTAAAACCCCTATGTATGCTTCGTTACGTGCTAAAATAAACTCGGATCCTCCGTGACAATTGATATGTGCATTTATACCAGCAATGATTCCTTGTCCGGCAGCTTCTTCGTATCCGGTTGTTCCGTTTACTTGTCCTGCAAAAAACAGGTTTTTAATAATCTTTGATTCCAGCGTATGTTTTAATTGGAGAGGATCGAAGTAATCGTATTCGATGGCGTAGCCAGGGCGATAAATAACAATATCGTTGAAAGCGGGTATTTTTTTTAATGCTGCTATTTGAATATCTAAGGGTAGGGAAGAGGAGAATCCATTTAAGTAGAGTTCTTGTGTGGTTTCTCCTTCAGGTTCTAAAAACAGTTGATGTTGTTCTTTGTCCGGAAAAGTAACAATCTTTGTTTCTATACTCGGACAGTATCGAGGACCGATGCTTTGTATTTGTCTGTTGAATAGGGGGGAGTCCGGCAATCCTTCCTGCAATATCCGGTGTACATCTTCATTGGTATAACATATCCAGCACTGCAATTTCTTTAATTGACGGGTATCGGCATTTATGAATGAAAACTTATGGAAATCATTATCTCCGTCCTGCAACGCCATCAAATCGTAATGTACACTTCTACCGTCTATACGGACGGGAGTTCCCGTCTTCATTCTGCCATAACGGATACCATGTCTTGCAATGGATTCGGTAAGTTGGTAAGAGGCCGGTTCTGCCATGCGCCCGCCGGAAAGCATTGTTTTGCCTACGTGCATCAATCCGTTTAAAAAAGTACCAGCCGTTAAGATGATTGTTTTTGCTTGAAAAGTAACACCCCAAAGAGTCGTTAATCCGATGACTTCGTTATTTTCTACAATAATTTCTTTTACGGTATCTTGCCAGATATGCAGGTTAGGGGTGTTTTCTAATACTTTGCGCCAAGCCCAGATAAATTTATTGCGGTCGCATTGGGCGCGCGGACTCCATACGGCAGGTCCTTTTGAACGGTTAAGCATACGGAATTGAATAGTTGTTTTATCAGTTATCAATCCCGTTTGCCCACCTAAAGCATCTATCTCGCGAACAATCTGCCCCTTTGCTATACCTCCTATGGCAGGGTTACAGCTCATTTGCCCCGTTTTGTTCATGTCCATCGTAATAAGGCAGGTTTTAGAACCTAAATTAGCAGCGG
>SNRY01000700.1_pt1 | contig 10615 bp, 12 predicted proteins | sample 4693421 | NCBI WGS metagenome assembly SNRY01 (sample SAMN11003215, study PRJNA524138) | termite gut metagenome | isolation source: Bacteroidetes bacterial symbionts from single cell of protist host amplifed... | host: Streblomastix strix ... | reverse complement strand
GTCTAGCCTGTCCATATTGCTATCTGTCTTATTATCAATTTAATTACAATGCAAAGATAATCAGAATCTATTACAATTGATTGAACTTGTCCATTGCGGTAGCTTTTATGTCGTCTGCAATGTCAATGTAGGGCTTCATGGCTTTATAATCACTGTGTCCCGTCCATTTCATTACCACTTGCGCGGGAATACCCAAAGACAAGGCATTACAGATGAATGTCCGCCTACCGGCATGAGTACCCAACAGGGCATATTTAGGAGTAACTACATCAATGCGCTCATTCCCCTTGTAATACGTTTCCCGTACCGGCTCGTTTATTTCAGCCAGCTCTGCCAATTCCTTCAGGTAATCGTTCATCTTTTGATTGGATATAACCGGAAGGGCTTTATCATCTTCAAAAATGGCATCCTTGTATTTGTCAAGAACGGTTTTACTGTGGTTGTTTAACTCGATGGTAAGACTGTCGGCTGTCTTGACGGTGGTTACCTCTATATGACCGCTCTTGACATCGCTGCGTCTTAGGTTGAATACATCCGAATACCGGAGACCGGTGAAGCAACAGAACAGGAACACATCCCGCACCCGCTCAAGGTATTTCTTGCTTTCAGGTATCGGGTATTCCCGCAGCCTGTTTAATTCCTCCCACGTGAGGAATATGACTTTCTTTTGGGTAGTTTTCAGTTTGGGCTTAAATACCTCAAAGGCTCTATTTTCACTGTATCCTCTTTCTACTGCCCAGCGTAAAAACCAGCGTAAAAAATCAAGCTGATTATCTATGGTGCTGTTTCGCATTTTCTTTTCACTGCGAAGATAATTCACATAGTCCGTTAGCCTGAATTCATTCCAATCGTTAAATTGGATGTCTTTATCAAAGGCTAGCAGGTGATTCTTCACGGAAGCGAACTTCTCATAGGTCGAGAAAGTCCAGTCATTTTTGGCTCCTCTTTCCTTTACAAAATCATCGAACCTCTCAAAGAAAGGATGCTTGAGAGTGTCGATACTTTTTCCCTTTTGTTTCTCATTGAAGGCTGTCTTGACTTGCCGGGGGATAGGAATGGTTTCAGCTATTTCAAACTCTTTAAAAATAGTTTGTATGTCCGCATAATATTTTGATAAATCGTTATTTATCTGCGAGGCATTTTGTTTTAACTTATTGGTACATCCGTTCTTCACTCTTTGTGCTGCTTCATCCCATTTAGCAGCATCAATCCGGTAGCCGGTTGTGAATTCGATTCTTTGTCCGGCATACATCACTCTCATGCGTATGGGAACATTTACCACGATTGGTTTGCCATTCTTCTTCCTGCTTTCGAGGGAAAAGATAATGTTTCTTTTGATATTCATTGGGTATTTATTTGAGATAAGTTTAGCTTAAATTCATCACCCAAAAATACACCCTATTATTGACATATGCAATGATAGTATCAGATATTTTACTTAAATGATAGTTTGTAATAACCTGTTTATTAATAGGTAATTGACTGAATTTAATATTCTATGATTTTATAGCTGATAGAACCCCTGCTTCCGCAAATATACCCGGACAAAACCGGACAAAAGGTAGACAAACCCTTCAAATTCAATGATTTTGGAGGGTTTTTTCTTTTATTTCTGACTGGGGGGATAGACACAAAATAGACAAAAATGGACATAGTTCATTTCCTAATTCGTACCCCTTTTCCCATTTTTCAAAAAGGGGTACGATTTGTCCGAATTTGTCCGGTTTCTGTCGCGATTTGTCTCCCCTGCATAGAACTCATTTTTAGAGAATTAATGTTATTTTGTAACTAAAAAAATGAGTTTATGAAAAGTACATTTAAGGTGCTCTTTTTCCTTAAAAGAGACAAACAGAAAACCAATGGCACTATTCCACTTTTTTGCCGGATTACCGTTGACCAAAAAGAGGCGCGTTTTGGAATGAAAACCGATATTATATAAATTCTAATAAATATTTTCAATTAAATTACAAACCGTTTTAATTTGTAATGGCGATATTGTTTCACACCATCTTTCAAATTCATCCACTCTTTCTCCCATGGTTTTAACCCACCGGTTATGTGTAACCCTCTTTCTCATTAACCACCAAACTCTTTCTATGGGATTCAAGTCAGGAGAATAAGGAGGTAAAAATACCAACTCCATCCGGTGACTATATCTTTCCAAAACAGGCTTTAAGCGTTTGGCATGATGAAACCTGACATTATCCAGCACCATATACACTTTTTGCCGTTTATACTTTTCCGCTACTTTAAATAACAAGCTGAAAAAGGTTTTCGTATTGCCTTTGTCTGCAACTTGCGTTACCAAATCCCCACTTAAAGGAGAAACACAGCCAAAAATTGTTTTTCGTTCCTTGCCCCGTTGGGGGATGTTTATCTGTGGTTGTTGCTTTCTTACAGCCCACTTGTAAGATACAGTTGCCGTGTTAGACAATGAGGCTTCATCTTCAAAAACAACCACACTCCAGGGTGGTCTTTCTTGAAGTTTTTTTTATAGTCTGTACTTTTTCTTCACGCTCTTCCCTTTCGGGGTAAACAGCTCGCCCACGCTGAAAACTGAATCCCAACTTATGAAGCAAGTTATAAATCTGAGCTTGCTGATAGCTTACTCCAAAAGTTTTTTCGATGTATAAAATCAGCATGGCACCTGTCCATGTTGCTGATGAATAGCCTTGTTTTTCGGGTGAACCTGAAACCGCTTGGCGCAGGGCGTCCTGCTGACCCTGAGTTAAACGGGAAGGGCGTCCCGCACGTGGACGGTCTATCAATCCCTGTAAACCTTCGGAGTTATAACGATGAACCCAATTACAAACAGACTTGTGGCTCACATTGTATAGTTCTTCCAACTCTCCTGCAGACCTGCCTTTAGCTATTTGATAGACGGCATATAAACGAACTCCTTGTGAAAACTTTTCATCTTTGCGAAGTTGACTTTTTAGGATTGACAGATCTGTGTGTACTCTTAACTTTTGTTTAGACATTTTTTCGCAAAGATAATGATTTATTTGTAATAATATATTAGGAATTATATAATCCTGCACATTGGGATGTGAATGCAGGAAAAGCTACCGGTCGGGCAAAGGAAGTTCCTGAAATCAATTCCCTGATTGACAGTACGAGGTCTGCACTTTACCGGATATATCGAAACATGCAGGAGAGGGACAGCAACGTTACCGCTGAAAAAATTAAGAATGAGTTTTTAGGTGTCGCTGAAACCCGTCATAACTTGCTGGAACTGTTCCAACGCCAAAATGAAGATATTAAAAAACTAATCGGTATGGGTAAATCCAAAGCTACCTACCAGAAATATGAAGTAACCCGTACCCGTCTGACTGATTTTATTAAAGAGAGGTACAATCTCTCTGATATTGCCCTGAAAGAAATTAATCACTTGTTTATAACTGACTTTGAAGTGTATCTGCGAACGAGTTGCAGATGTAATCCCAATACCGCCGCCAAATTCATACAATTATTCAAGCGCATTATTATCCTTGCCAAAAACAACGGCTGGATTGCCTTAGACCCGTTTACGAACTACAAAATCCATTTTGCAAAGGTGGACAGGGGATATTTAACTCAAGAGGAAATCGAAGTGATAATGAATAAGCCGTTTGCCACTAAACGCTTGGAACAGGTACGGGATATTTTTGTGTTCTCCTGCTTTACCAACCTGTTACAGTAGCAGCAAGGAAAGAAAAAGCAAGGTAATTGAGTAGTAATCAGCGAACAATGTCTTTCGGTGGCTTTAGCTGTCCGATACTAAAAATGCCGAAAAGTGCAAATGAAAGCGGTCTTTCCGCTTCTAAAACGTTACCCATTCGGAACTGTGCAAAACAAGGCATTTTGATGGCTTTGATTGGCTGGCTATAACGCTGTATGTCTAAGGTTTACATTGCTCAAATAACTCACAAAGGAAGTAATTTTACCAACTTAAAATGTGAGTGTTATGACGAGCGAATTAAAAGTATCCTTTTACCTGAAACGGGAAGGAAAAACCGGATTGGTCGATACCAATCTGAACGAAGTGTACCCGATTGTCGGAAAAATCATCATTGGGAAGTCCATCGCCCAATTCGGTTCCAAACTGAAAATCGAAGAAAGTCTTTGGGATGTCAAATCGGGACGGGCAACCGGAAAAAGCCGTAAGGCTACCCTGCTAAACCGAGAGATTAATAAAATTAATCTCTCTATACATGCGCACTATAAAGAAATCCTGAAACGAACGGGAAAGGTTTCTGCTTCGGAAGTGAAAACCGCCTTTCAAGGCATGGCATCGGCACAAAAAACGCTGCTTGTGTTTTTCGAGGAAATAATGCAGGAATTTCATGCGAGAATCGGCATCGACCGTGCAGCATCAACCTACCCGAAGTATAAGAATGCGTACAAGCAACTAAAACGGTTCATTCTTGCGAAGTACAAGGTTCAGGATATCCCGCTGAATCAGTTAGACCTGCCTTTTATCGAAGCATATGATTTTCATTTGCGTGTCGAACGGAAAATGACGGATGAATCGGTGTCAACAATTATTTTTTTGCTATTTAAGGCGGTACGTTTAGCCCTGCATCGTAACTTGATTACTTACCCGCCTTTTTTAGGGTACAAAGTCAAAAAGCCCGATTTTCAAATCCGCTCGCTGACAAAGGAAGAATTTGAACGGCTTATATCTACGCCGTTGGAATCGCAAAGCCAGTGTTTTATCCGTGATCTCTTTGTTTTCGCTTCCTTCACAGGTATTTCTTACGTTGACTTGAAGAATCTTACGTGGAAAGATATTCTTACCGAAGAAGACGGAAGCCTTTGGATTTCCATGTCGCGCCAAAAGACTGGCATTCCGTTCCATGTAAAACTGTTGGATATTCCTATTAAGATATTGGAAAAATACAGGGGATTGGCAAAGGAAAACCTTGTCTTTCCCGCCTTGGGACACGGAAGGATCAACTATGCGCTGAAAATTATTGCCAAGCATTGCAGGATTGATAAGGCGCTGTGCTTCCACCAAAGCCGACACACCTTTGCTTCCCAATTGTGCCTGTCGCAAGGCGTACCCATCGAAAGCGTTAGCCGTATGATGGGGCATCGTAATATCCAAACTACCCAACGATACGCCCGTGTCAATAACGAGAAAATCGGAAACGATATGAAACAGTTATCCAAGCGGCTCGCCAACAAATTTTCCTATGTCCAACAATCAAAGTAACATCATCATGCAAATCAATAGAAGCACCTTCGGCATATTGTTCTATCTCAATACGAGCAAAACAAAGAAGTCGGGCAAATGCCCGGTAGTCGGACGCATTACCGTTGACGGTAAAAGTACGACGTTCAGCACTGGATTGGATGTACTGCCCGAACATTGGGATGCCAAAGCGAGATTGGCTATCGGCAAATCCAAAGAAGTAAACGGTATTAATCAGGAAATTGAGAAATACCGGACTAAAGTCGAGGAACATTACAAAACTCGTGTAAACGATGACGGCTACGTAACCGCTGAATCTTTGAAAAATGCCCTGCGCGGCATTGGGCTTAACCAAAATACCGTCATTCAGGAATATGTTTGCTTGGTGGAAGAAAAGCGGAAAAGCATCGGAATCCGAATCGAAGCAAGCACCTATCCGGTTTATCCTACGGCATTGAATCATTTTAAAGATTTCTTGCGTGAGAAATACGGGGTCGATGATATTCCGTTCGGGAAGGTAGATGTCGCCATGATAGAAGCCTTAGCCTACTACCTGAAAATAGATTTGCGGATGACACCCCGCACGGTAAAAACGAACATGATTCCCTTCCGTACGATTGTAAAAAGGGCGTTCCATAAGGGAATGATACGGCAAGACCCGTTCTTCGATTACGTTCCCGAAAGAATCATGCCCAAACGCCCGTGGTTGTCCAACGAAGAAATAACGCAATTGATGAAAGTACATACGAAACATGCCACATGGAATTTTACGCGGGATATGTTTATCTTTTCGACTTTTACAGGTATTACCTTCGTTGATTTGAAGAATTTGAAACATACGAACATCCAAACAATGGAAGACGGTAGCCTATGGATTGTACTGAACCGTCAAAAGACGGGAACGGCTTCGTATATTCCCCTGTTGGATATTCCGAAACGGATTCTTGAAAGGTACAGGGATTCGGCATTTGTGGGAACAGACGGGCATGTATTTACCTTGCAAACCCACGTTAATATGAACTGGCAACTGAAACGACTTGCCAAAGCGGCAGGTATTAACAAACGCCTGACGTTTCATATGAGCCGTTTTACTTTCGCAACGACCGTTTGCCTGACGCAAGGCGTACCGATTGAATCGCTTAGCCAAATGATGGGGCATTTATCCATTAAAACCACCCAAATCTATGCGGAGGTTACTCGGATGAAAATTGATGAGGATATGACGAATTTGGCAAGGAATATTCAGGGTAAGTATGATTTGTCGGATGCTCCGACAAAGAAACGGGTTAGGGAGGTAGTATTCAACAACGGATAGAGTAAAAAGAAAGCGGCAAGACCAAATATCTTGCCGCTTTCTTTTCAGAGAATTTATTGTTCCAACCATTTCAGTATCTCCGATTCCCTATACAGTATCTTCCCCTTAATCCGAATAAACGGAATCATCCCCGTATCCCGCCAATCCTGCAACGTTCGGGACGAAATATGCAGCATGCTGCAAACATCTTTATTCATTAGGAACTTCTCGCCGTTCAGGTACGGTGTTCGATTTTTCAGGGCTTGACTAATAGAATCCAATAGTTCATCCAAAGCCAAGAAAAACAAAGCGATTTCATTTGATTTCTTATCCAATATTTCCATGATTATTTTTTGTTTTAGTTCCTCATATAATCGCCTAAAGACGAGAGTTCCAACATATCCAATATTGCATCATAACCGATGCTTAGCCGTTTGAGATTGTACGAAATAAAGCACCCGTTTGCATCTTCCTGTATTTCGTAGGTGGCAGGGCTTGCCTGCCTGGTCGTTTCGTTCATGTAGATAATACTTAGCAGGTATATTCCGTTATTCCTGTAAATGACAACCGTAGGGTTCAGGTTCACGCTTTTCCAATTACCAATCAGGATGCTCAAATCAAATTGGTGTTTTTTCTTTTTCATCGGGATTCCGTTTTAGATTGGTTTATCAACTCTTCCACGTCCGACACTTTGTAATAGCACTTGCGCCCGATTTGGGAATACGGCAATGTTCCGTTGTCCCTGTACGATTGTAAGGTTCGGGATGAGATTTGCAGAAGCCCGCAAACATCCTTGTTTGTCAACCATGCTTCCTTATTTTGACCGCTTCCGCAAAAGGATTTTACCTACTTGGCGAAATCGTCAAAACGCTGCTTCATTTGCTCGAAGGTTCTTCCTTCAATTGCTACAATTTCCATATAAAGCGAATTTTAATTGATTAATACTTGTCTCCATTGCAATGATTCGTTGCAAAGGAAAGCAGAATATCAAACGGATTCGGAAATTGTACAGCAACGATAGCTGTTGGCAGTAAGCGGCTTTAATTCAATGCCGCTTCAACTGACAAAAGTTATTCTCGGGCATCGGTTATTCTCGCGGGCTTCCGCCCTTCAAATGGCTGGGAAGCCATGAGCGGGAAATAACCGATGCACGGGAGATAACTTTTGTCACGTTAAAAATTTGATTAGAGTATATATGCTTTACTTTTCATCAATCCCTATATACTTCCATAACTCAATAATTTTTAAAATCTCATTATGCAATGCACTGTATGAATTTTGGAATATATTGATCTTACCTCTAACATCTAATGGTATTTCTTCTTGATTATTAAGCGATTTGACTAAAGATTCACACAGTTGTAAAACATATAGTTTGGCAATGATAAATGATATGGTTATGAAGAAATCAAGTATTTCATTTATATCTTTTACCAATTCATCTATTTCTATTTTTATCCTTACTTTCTCATCAAAAGCAAATTTGGTAAGTAGTAAATAATGAATTGGCAACTGGTTAATTTCATTGGATGGAAAGCCATCGTAATGCTTAACTCGATTGGTTATCCAATTGATTTTTTCAACGGTTTGGTTAGTTCGTCTCCAATGTTTACCAATATTAAAATTGTAATTCTCAAAGCAATATTTTTCTATTGGTCGATTATTTTCTTTTATGCATACAGTATTAACCTTGTCAAACAAAAGACGCATAAAACTTTCTATGGAATGAAATAGATGTACATAACCATTTCTGATAGTTAGATAATAGATATCCTGTAGCTCATTCTCAATATCAATAGTTACAGAAACATATTTTGATTTTGTAATCACATTTCTCTGGTGTTTAATACATTCAATAGCAGCAGAACAATAATAGTCTTGGTATAAAGACCTAAGATTGCTAACCTCTAACATTTTAGTTGTATATATCTAACCCATCAGTTGGTTTACCACGCTTTTTTCTATTATTAATGGCAATTAGCAAAATAAATTTATGAAAAACACTTTCATTCAATTGCAGGTAATTGTAGTGAATGCTATTTTCAATGAATCGGAGTGAACCTAATTCATCAAATCCTTCTATATTACAGTCATGTATATCCAAACCATTGACTTCATTCAATGTTTCTATAGCAATATCGATTTCATGTGCGTTTTCTTTCAGAAAGTTAACAAGCTCATTTGGTACATCTTTTTGCAATAAAAGAAGAAACAAATAATAGTTTTCAAAAGTAGTAGCACTATAGAACTTTTGAGGAATACCCACAAGGTACTCCTTTAAAGACAGGCATTTTGCATCAGATTGTTCTTCTAAAATAGGGAATTGTTTATATATCCTTTCATTCCAATAGATATTCCAATCTCTTGTTAATGGGCAATCACTTACAATCATAATTTCTATGGCATATTTATTTCTGATACGAAGATAAGTAGATAAATGCGCAACCGGAATTATTTACGAAATCCTTCGTCTTGGTTTCTTCTTTTTCTTGGGTTTGGTTTGTGGTGGCTCGTCGCTTTGTGAAATATCCACAGCCGATGGCAAAACAGAAAATAAAGAAGATATACCATCAGGGGTATTTGATTGATTGTCTAGATACTTATGTTCCTGATTCAATGATTGGTTCTGCTCAAACGTAGATTCTTGTTTGCCTATCTGCACATCTGACGGCTTATGTGCAGGGTTGTTTTTCTTTTCACCAGCAGGCATATTTGCATGTGTGATTTCCTGCTCTTGTATTTTCAGTTTATCGGTCACGTTACCGTTTTTCATCGTATTGCAATACTCGAAAGTTTCGACTAGCTGCCGATTATAGCCGAATAACTTATCAAAACCTTTTTCTACATTTTCAAATAGTGCAACCCTATCAAAACCACCTGTAATTACGCCTTTCTTGGTATTCCGATGATTGGTAAGCGGATTAATCTTGATTTTGTTTGATTGGTCTTTACGGCTCACAATCAAATGGCAGTGCATATTCAGTTTATTTTCGGAACGGTCGCGGTTGAAATGGATTTTGCCGTAAAACTTGATGTTTTCGGCTGATAATCCCTTATTGAAGTTCTTGGCGTATTCGGGAATAAAAACCTCTCGGGTATATCGTTTCATGGCTTCGGCTTGCTCCTGCTCCGTGCTTCCCATTGCTTGCAATTCCTTTTCCGATGGGCTAACGTGGATGGCGTAAAACTTGGCATCGGTCTTTAAGAGTTGTCCAATATTGCTGTCAATGTCTTTAATGACTTGTGATTTATACAGATTATCCTGATTGAGCTTAAAAAAGCCTTCGGTATAGATTCCTTGTTCCATGCGTTCCATGTCCTCATGCTCCAAATAATTTGCTAACTGTCGGCTGCTGCCTGCATTGTTATAAACGCCGTTGGACGGTGGCGGGAAGTCTATATTCATCCCTATTTTTCATTTATCAGGTTCATGATTTCCGCTTTCAGGTTCTCTTTCCGTTTGCCATCCATCACTCCGCAAGCGGATAACTCGGCATACAGGCTTAGCAAGTTTAGCAGTTTCTTGTTGTCCCGTTGTTGCAATTGGTATAATGTACTGATTTGCTTGGATTGATTATTTATCACATCGGCATGTTTGCCAAACTGGTCGCTTATTCTTTGTAGGACTGCATTGTATTTCTCTTGATTCTTCTCCAATTGCGATAAAATAAGCGTTTCCAGTGTTTTTACAATCCCATCGAAGCGGACGGCAATAGAGTTGGTCGCCCGAATCATGGGGTTAAGTTCCTTTTCCTCATAATGACGGATGAAGCGGATAATATCATCTTGCCGTTTGTTGATTTTGGAAAGTTCTGATTTTACGGATTCGGGGACTTCGGAGGGGTTGATGCAAGCCTTATCCATGTACTGAAATGCAAGTTTTACAATTTCTCCCTTTTTCAGCGAATAGCGTTTGCATATCTTCTCCACCAAAGCAAACGTTTCTTTATCTATCGAGATGGATGTAAATATGGTTTTCCTGCCATTATTTTGCATGGGTAATTACTTTTATGAGTATCTGACCAACGACCCAAAGCAAAGATAATTATAAAAAATGATTATCCGTTGTTTCACCTAAGTTGTTTATCTTCGCAAAAAAAGCTGGCAAATATTATGAATTTACTAAATTTTGTATCTCAATATCC
>SNRY01000699.1_pt1 | contig 10639 bp, 7 predicted proteins | sample 4693421 | NCBI WGS metagenome assembly SNRY01 (sample SAMN11003215, study PRJNA524138) | termite gut metagenome | isolation source: Bacteroidetes bacterial symbionts from single cell of protist host amplifed... | host: Streblomastix strix ... | reverse complement strand
AATATCCGATAATAAGTGATGACAACGACCTTGTACGCGAGGGTCTTCTACTCCTGCAAAATACTCTGATAGGAATCTTTTCATACGGTAAAGGTAAAACCTTTCCTATTAATATTGATTTTGATGCGGTTGCCCTGAAATAAGACCTTTTTCTTAATTTTCTTACTTCAATTGCATTTACTATTTGAACTTACCATTTGGTCTTTTTGTCTCACAATACTATTCATTTCAAACCCGGCAACTGTGAAAATTTCCTTTTCCTTTTTATATAGTATCGTACCAATATGCTGCCCTCTTTTCTTTCCGGAATATGACGACACACCGTTTTTTCCATATTTTCCATACGTGCCAATATAAAAGAAGATTTCATTTTTTCATATTCACGTCGAGCACGGAATACTGCCCAGGCATTAGAAATCTGTCCTTTAGATATAAAAAAAATCGCAGCCAGATAATCAAGTATTCTCCTGATTCGCATTATTGGATATAACTCCTTTTCCGGCAGATTTTTATAAAGCATCAAAAGATTATTGCGAAAATTTAGAAATGTCTTTTTAGGATTTTCCCTCTTTAAAGTAGCTGCTCCTACATGATATACTCTGCTTTGAGGGATACAAACAATACCTTTGCCACGAGAACGCAACCGCCAGCATATATCTATTTCTTCCATGTGGGCAAAGAAATTCTCATCCAGTCCGCCAACTTCCCAATAATCTTTCAGTCTTATAAACAACGCCGCACCGGTAGCCCAAAAGATGGGAATTTCCGTATCGTATTGTCCTTTGTCTTTTTCAACCGTTCCTTGCAGACGACCTCTGCAAAAAGGGTATCCATAATGGTCAATGAATCCTCCTGCCGCTCCGGCATATTCAAATCTATCTTTTTGGTGCCAACTTAGTATTTTAGGCTGGCAAGCTGCTACTTCGGGATGCACATCAAGATAATCAATTATGGGTTCTAACCAATGTTCCGTTACTTCTACGTCGGAATTGAGCAATACGACATAGTCGGAATTGATTTGCCGCAAAGCCCAATTGTATCCGGCAGAAAACCCCAAGTTTTCTCTTATAAGAAGCAGGCGAACTGTGGGGAAAAGTTTATGAAGTATTTCTACGGATTGGTCAGTCGAACCATTGTCCACTACACAAATTTCTACCCCAGGCATTGTTGACCACCATATCACAGAGGGTAAAAAGCGGCGAAGCATTTCACAACCATTCCAGTTTAATATGACAATAGTAGTTTTATTCATCTAATTTATTTATAACTGACAGCTTGAATTATCTATAGTTCCTGATAGAGCCGTTCCGATTTTATTGAAACCATCCAACCGTATTGGGACTATTTGATTATCCAGCATATTGTCGTTTGTTATTTCTACCCGTATATAATTGGCAGTAAAGCCATGCATGAAACCGCCGGTAGAAGATTTTTCCAACAGCACCGGCATGATTTTGCCGATATGACGGGTATAAAAAAGATTCAATTTCTTTTCCGACAAAGATGTAAGCCGTCGGTTACGTTCATGTTTCTCCTCCGGCGTTACAGTGTGTTCTATTTTTAAAGCTTGTGTACCCGGACGTTCGGAATAACTGAATACGTGTAATTGGGTTACATCCAGATGGGCAATAAAGTCATACGTTTTTTCAAAATATTCTTCCGTCTCTCCGCGTATGCCGACAATAACATCCACTCCAATAAAAGCATCGGGCATTATTTCTTTGATCTTTTTTATTTTTGAAGTGAAAAGGGTTGTGTCGTAATGTCTGTGCATCAATCGAAGTATATCATCACTGCCTGATTGCAAAGGGATATGAAAATGAGGCATGAAACGGCGGGAACAGGAAACATACTCAATAAGTTCATCTGTCAGAAGATTAGGCTCGATAGACGAAATGCGGTAACGTTCAATATTCTCTACTTGGTCGAGTGTCTTTATCAAATCAAGAAAAGATTCATTGGTGCTTTTCCCGAAATCACCGATATTCACACCGGTAAGTACTATTTCCTTTCCTCCTTCATCAGCAGCATGCCGGGCTTGTTCTACGATAGAGGCAATGGTATCGTTTCGACTTCTTCCACGTGCAAATGGAATCGTGCAATACGAACAATAATAATCACAGCCATCCTGTACTTTCAAAAAGAAACGAGTGCGATCGCCACGAGAGCATGAAGGGACAAACGAATGAATACTATTTATGGCGGAAATATGTATTTCTCCCACATCATTCTTTTTCAAGTCATTTAAGTATCGGAACAAATCTTTTTTTTGTTCCGTGCCGAGTACTACGTCCACTCCTTCTATATGTGCTGCCTGTTCAGGTTTCAATTGTGCGTAACAACCCATGACTACGACAAAAGCTCCGGGATGTTGCTTTATCAGCCGGTGAATGGCTTGCCGACATTTCTTATCTGCTGTCTCTGTTACAGAACAAGTATTTATTATACAAATATCTGCTTTCTCACCCTTGCATATCTTTCGTACACCAAATTCGCAAAGCATTCTTTCTATTGTAGAGGTTTCGGAAAAATTCAACTTGCAACCTAATGTATAATAAACAGCTTTCTTATCTTGAAATACAGTAATGTCTGTCATAAGTCATGAAAAAGAAAAAGAGACATAACCTGTATGATTACCTCTCTTTTTCTTATTATTTGTTTTTAAAGTTTCTTTAGTTTTAGTTACGCCTCTTTTTCTTCAAATGGAGTTACATATACAAATCTTTTATCTTTTTTACTTCTTTTGAAACAAATTGTTCCATCTTTTAGAGCGTAAAGAGTATGATCTCTACCCATTCCGATGTTGTCTCCCGGATGGAATTCAGTACCTCTTTGGCGGATGATGATATTGCCTGCTTTACAAGTTTCACCACCAAACATCTTAACGCCTAATCTCTTACTGTGTGATTCGCGGCCGTTCTTTGAACTACCGACACCTTTTTTATGTGCCATTTTCTAAACTTTTTTAATGATTAAGCTATTACTTTTGTAACTGTTAGTTCCGTAAACTGTTGTCGATGACCATTACGTTTTCTGTAGCCTTTTCTTTTTTTCTTATGAAAAATAATTACCTTATCACCTTTCACAAGGTTGGTTACTACCTGACAAACTACTTTAGCCTCTTCTATTATGGGAGTGCCCACAGTGATAGTTCCGTCTTTGTCCACTAAAAGGACTTTGTCAAACTCTACTGTTGTGCCATTTTCCGCATTCTGAATATGGTGAACATACAGTTTCTTTCCTGTCTCAGCTTTAAACTGTTGACCGTTAATTTCTACAATAGCGTACATCTGTTCTACTTAATGTTATACAGGTTTGCTCCGTGAGGTGGCTTTATTTATTATAAAGACGCTTGATTTTACCTTACCGGAATAATAATGGGTACAAAAATAATATTAATATTTTTACCGAACAAACATTTAATTGGTATTTATTCCCACTCAATTGTTGCAGGGGGCTTGGAACTAATATCATAAGTTACCCTGTTTACTCCTTTCACCTTATTAATAATATCATTGGATATTTTTTCTAAAAAATCATAAGGCAAGTGCGCCCAATCTGCTGTCATGGCATCGGTAGAAGTTACCGCACGCAAAGCGACAACTTTTTCATAAGTACGCTCATCTCCCATAACGCCAACCGATTGTACGGAAAGTAAAATTACTCCTGCCTGCCAAACTTGATCATATAATCCCCAAGAGCGTAAGCCTTGAATAAATATATCGTCAGCTTCTTGTAAAATATGTATCTTTTCTGCGGTAATATCTCCGAGAATACGTATTGATAACCCGGGACCGGGGAAAGGATGACGGGCAATAAGATGCTCCGGCATGCCTAATTTACGTCCCACCCGGCGTACTTCGTCTTTAAAGAGCAAGCGAAGCGGTTCGCAAAGTTTCAACTTCATTTTTTCGGGAAGTCCGCCTACATTGTGATGACTCTTTATAACCGTACCGGTAATGGAAAACGATTCTATGCAGTCAGGGTAAATAGTACCTTGTGCCAACCATTTTACATCTTTTATTTTGTGAGCTTCTTCTTCAAAAGTATCAATAAATCCTTTGCCAATAATTTTACGTTTATTTTCCGGTTCGGAAACTCCTTCTAGTTCTTTTAAAAATTTAGCACTTGCATCTACACCGATTACGTTTAATCCCAAACACTTATAATCGTTCATCACATTATGAAATTCATTTTTACGAAGCATCCCGTGATCAACAAAAATACAGGTAAGATTTTTCCCAATGGCTTTGTTCAGCAATACGGCGGTTACCGAAGAATCAACCCCTCCGCTTAAGCCCAATATCACCTTATCATTGCCGAGTTGTTCCTTCAATTGTATAACGGTAGTTTCTATAAAAGAAGCGGGCGACCAATCTTGTTTACAACCACATACATCAACCGCAAAGTTCCTTAACATTTGAGTCCCTTCTTCGGTATGAAACACTTCCGGGTGAAATTGTACCCCCCATACGGATTCGTTTTCTATTTGGTAAGCAGCGATAGCAACTTTGTCCGTTGAAGCGATTACTTTAAAATTTGCCGGTACGGAAGTAATTGTATCACCATGGCTCATCCATATTTGCGTATTTTCTTTAATACTTTTGAACAATATGTTCTCTTTGCAGAATGACACCAAACGGGCACGACCGTATTCACGAGTTCCGGCAGATTCTACTGTTCCTCCGTCGATGTAAGCCGTAAATTGAGCGCCATAACATATTCCGAGAATAGGGTATTTTCCACGAATATTACTTAAGTCCGCCTTGAAAGCATTTGCGTCATAGACAGAAAAAGGGCTTCCCGAAAGAATGACCCCTTTTATGTTTTTGTCTCCATGAGGAAACTTATTATAAGGCACTATCTCACAATAGATTTCCAATTCGCGTATTCTACGTCCAATAAGTTGGGTAGTTTGCGAGCCGAAATCAAGTATTACTATTTTCTCCTGCATGAGATTGATTGCTTGAATTTTTAAGTTGGTAAAATGAGAGTTCCAAAGGAGTTATATATGTATAGAAAAGCCCGAATATGCCACTTTCTTCGACTCCGACAGAGTCGAATATTACTTCCATTTGCTATTTCTATTAATATCCGAATCCTTTGGATTCTTTTTAAGTAAATTTAAGCAAGCTCTTAGCTTATACACTTATTAACTCATAATTCATTGTCCCCATTCCCATTTTCTCGGCATGTTTTAGTCCGGCTAACCAGTCGGTATCGGGATGAAGCAAATGGAACTTGTCTTTTCCTTCCAAATCTTCATGCGGATACTTCTCTGATAAAATATTGTCTGTCCGGGAAACAGGAGCTTGCATAACAATATCGGCACATGCTTTGTCTAATGCCACAGGGTCGAACGAAGCGGCTATACCCAAATCAGGAATGATAGGAGCATCGTTATGCCCCCAACAATCACATTCCGGTGAGACGTTCATAATAAAGCTGACATGAAAATGGGAATGGGGACAATGAATTATGAGTTAATAAGTGTATAAGCTAAGAGCTTGCTTAAATTTACTTAAAAAGAATCCAAAGGATTCGGATATTAATAGAAATAGCAAATGGAAGTAATATTCGACTCTGTCGGAGTCGAAGAAAGTGGCATATTCGGGCTTTTCTATACATATATAACTCCTTTGGAACTCTCATTTTACCAACTTAAAAATTCAAGCAATCAATCTCATGCAGGAGAAAATAGTAATACTTGATTTCGGCTCGCAAACTACCCAACTTATTGGACGTAGAATACGCGAATTGGAAATCTATTGTGAGATAGTGCCTTATAATAAGTTTCCTCATGGAGACAAAAACATAAAAGGGGTCATTCTTTCGGGAAGCCCTTTTTCTGTCTATGACGCAAATGCTTTCAAGGCGGACTTAAGTAATATTCGTGGAAAATACCCTATTCTCGGAATATGTTATGGCGCTCAATTTACGGCTTACATCGACGGAGGAACAGTAGAATCTGCCGGAACTCGTGAATACGGTCGTGCCCGTTTGGTGTCATTCTGCAAAGAGAACATATTGTTCAAAAGTATTAAAGAAAATACGCAAATATGGATGAGCCATGGTGATACAATTACTTCCGTACCGGCAAATTTTAAAGTAATCGCTTCAACGGACAAAGTTGCTATCGCTGCTTACCAAATAGAAAACGAATCCGTATGGGGGGTACAATTTCACCCGGAAGTGTTTCATACCGAAGAAGGGACTCAAATGTTAAGGAACTTTGCGGTTGATGTATGTGGTTGTAAACAAGATTGGTCGCCCGCTTCTTTTATAGAAACTACCGTTATACAATTGAAGGAACAACTCGGCAATGATAAGGTGATATTGGGCTTAAGCGGAGGGGTTGATTCTTCGGTAACCGCCGTATTGCTGAACAAAGCCATTGGGAAAAATCTTACCTGTATTTTTGTTGATCACGGGATGCTTCGTAAAAATGAATTTCATAATGTGATGAACGATTATAAGTGTTTGGGATTAAACGTAATCGGTGTAGATGCAAGTGCTAAATTTTTAAAAGAACTAGAAGGAGTTTCCGAACCGGAAAATAAACGTAAAATTATTGGCAAAGGATTTATTGATACTTTTGAAGAAGAAGCTCACAAAATAAAAGATGTAAAATGGTTGGCACAAGGTACTATTTACCCTGACTGCATAGAATCGTTTTCCATTACCGGTACGGTTATAAAGAGTCATCACAATGTAGGCGGACTTCCCGAAAAAATGAAGTTGAAACTTTGCGAACCGCTTCGCTTGCTCTTTAAAGACGAAGTACGCCGGGTGGGACGTAAATTAGGCATGCCGGAGCATCTTATTGCCCGTCATCCTTTCCCCGGTCCCGGGTTATCAATACGTATTCTCGGAGATATTACCGCAGAAAAGATACATATTTTACAAGAAGCTGACGATATATTTATTCAAGGCTTACGCTCTTGGGGATTATATGATCAAGTTTGGCAGGCAGGAGTAATTTTACTTTCCGTACAATCGGTTGGCGTTATGGGAGATGAGCGTACTTATGAAAAAGTTGTCGCTTTGCGTGCGGTAACTTCTACCGATGCCATGACAGCAGATTGGGCGCACTTGCCTTATGATTTTTTAGAAAAAATATCCAATGATATTATTAATAAGGTGAAAGGAGTAAACAGGGTAACTTATGATATTAGTTCCAAGCCCCCTGCAACAATTGAGTGGGAATAAATACCAATTAAATGTTTGTTCGGTAAAAATATTAATATTATTTTTGTACCCATTATTATTCCGGTAAGGTAAAATCAAGCGTCTTTATAATAAATAAAGCCACCTCACGGAGCAAACCTGTATAACATTAAGTAGAACAGATGTACGCTATTGTAGAAATTAACGGTCAACAGTTTAAAGCTGAGACAGGAAAGAAACTGTATGTTCACCATATTCAGAATGCGGAAAATGGCACAACAGTAGAGTTTGACAAAGTCCTTTTAGTGGACAAAGACGGAACTATCACTGTGGGCACTCCCATAATAGAAGAGGCTAAAGTAGTTTGTCAGGTAGTAACCAACCTTGTGAAAGGTGATAAGGTAATTATTTTTCATAAGAAAAAAAGAAAAGGCTACAGAAAACGTAATGGTCATCGACAACAGTTTACGGAACTAACAGTTACAAAAGTAATAGCTTAATCATTAAAAAAGTTTAGAAAATGGCACATAAAAAAGGTGTCGGTAGTTCAAAGAACGGCCGCGAATCACACAGTAAGAGATTAGGCGTTAAGATGTTTGGTGGTGAAACTTGTAAAGCAGGCAATATCATCATCCGCCAAAGAGGTACTGAATTCCATCCGGGAGACAACATCGGAATGGGTAGAGATCATACTCTTTACGCTCTAAAAGATGGAACAATTTGTTTCAAAAGAAGTAAAAAAGATAAAAGATTTGTATATGTAACTCCATTTGAAGAAAAAGAGGCGTAACTAAAACTAAAGAAACTTTAAAAACAAATAATAAGAAAAAGAGAGGTAATCATACAGGTTATGTCTCTTTTTCTTTTTCATGACTTATGACAGACATTACTGTATTTCAAGATAAGAAAGCTGTTTATTATACATTAGGTTGCAAGTTGAATTTTTCCGAAACCTCTACAATAGAAAGAATGCTTTGCGAATTTGGTGTACGAAAGATATGCAAGGGTGAGAAAGCAGATATTTGTATAATAAATACTTGTTCTGTAACAGAGACAGCAGATAAGAAATGTCGGCAAGCCATTCACCGGCTGATAAAGCAACATCCCGGAGCTTTTGTCGTAGTCATGGGTTGTTACGCACAATTGAAACCTGAACAGGCAGCACATATAGAAGGAGTGGACGTAGTACTCGGCACGGAACAAAAAAAAGATTTGTTCCGATACTTAAATGACTTGAAAAAGAATGATGTGGGAGAAATACATATTTCCGCCATAAATAGTATTCATTCGTTTGTCCCTTCATGCTCTCGTGGCGATCGCACTCGTTTCTTTTTGAAAGTACAGGATGGCTGTGATTATTATTGTTCGTATTGCACGATTCCATTTGCACGTGGAAGAAGTCGAAACGATACCATTGCCTCTATCGTAGAACAAGCCCGGCATGCTGCTGATGAAGGAGGAAAGGAAATAGTACTTACCGGTGTGAATATCGGTGATTTCGGGAAAAGCACCAATGAATCTTTTCTTGATTTGATAAAGACACTCGACCAAGTAGAGAATATTGAACGTTACCGCATTTCGTCTATCGAGCCTAATCTTCTGACAGATGAACTTATTGAGTATGTTTCCTGTTCCCGCCGTTTCATGCCTCATTTTCATATCCCTTTGCAATCAGGCAGTGATGATATACTTCGATTGATGCACAGACATTACGACACAACCCTTTTCACTTCAAAAATAAAAAAGATCAAAGAAATAATGCCCGATGCTTTTATTGGAGTGGATGTTATTGTCGGCATACGCGGAGAGACGGAAGAATATTTTGAAAAAACGTATGACTTTATTGCCCATCTGGATGTAACCCAATTACACGTATTCAGTTATTCCGAACGTCCGGGTACACAAGCTTTAAAAATAGAACACACTGTAACGCCGGAGGAGAAACATGAACGTAACCGACGGCTTACATCTTTGTCGGAAAAGAAATTGAATCTTTTTTATACCCGTCATATCGGCAAAATCATGCCGGTGCTGTTGGAAAAATCTTCTACCGGCGGTTTCATGCATGGCTTTACTGCCAATTATATACGGGTAGAAATAACAAACGACAATATGCTGGATAATCAAATAGTCCCAATACGGTTGGATGGTTTCAATAAAATCGGAACGGCTCTATCAGGAACTATAGATAATTCAAGCTGTCAGTTATAAATAAATTAGATGAATAAAACTACTATTGTCATATTAAACTGGAATGGTTGTGAAATGCTTCGCCGCTTTTTACCCTCTGTGATATGGTGGTCAACAATGCCTGGGGTAGAAATTTGTGTAGTGGACAATGGTTCGACTGACCAATCCGTAGAAATACTTCATAAACTTTTCCCCACAGTTCGCCTGCTTCTTATAAGAGAAAACTTGGGGTTTTCTGCCGGATACAATTGGGCTTTGCGGCAAATCAATTCCGACTATGTCGTATTGCTCAATTCCGACGTAGAAGTAACGGAACATTGGTTAGAACCCATAATTGATTATCTTGATGTGCATCCCGAAGTAGCAGCTTGCCAGCCTAAAATACTAAGTTGGCACCAAAAAGATAGATTTGAATATGCCGGAGCGGCAGGAGGATTCATTGACCATTATGGATACCCTTTTTGCAGAGGTCGTCTGCAAGGAACGGTTGAAAAAGACAAAGGACAATACGATACGGAAATTCCCATCTTTTGGGCTACCGGTGCGGCGTTGTTTATAAGACTGAAAGATTATTGGGAAGTTGGCGGACTGGATGAGAATTTCTTTGCCCACATGGAAGAAATAGATATATGCTGGCGGTTGCGTTCTCGTGGCAAAGGTATTGTTTGTATCCCTCAAAGCAGAGTATATCATGTAGGAGCAGCTACTTTAAAGAGGGAAAATCCTAAAAAGACATTTCTAAATTTTCGCAATAATCTTTTGATGCTTTATAAAAATCTGCCGGAAAAGGAGTTATATCCAATAATGCGAATCAGGAGAATACTTGATTATCTGGCTGCGATTTTTTTTATATCTAAAGGACAGATTTCTAATGCCTGGGCAGTATTCCGTGCTCGACGTGAATATGAAAAAATGAAATCTTCTTTTATATTGGCACGTATGGAAAATATGGAAAAAACGGTGTGTCGTCATATTCCGGAAAGAAAAGAGGGCAGCATATTGGTACGATACTATATAAAAAGGAAAAGGAAATTTTCACAGTTGCCGGGTTTGAAATGAATAGTATTGTGAGACAAAAAGACCAAATGGTAAGTTCAAATAGTAAATGCAATTGAAGTAAGAAAATTAAGAAAAAGGTCTTATTTCAGGGCAACCGCATCAAAATCAATATTAATAGGAAAGGTTTTACCTTTACCGTATGAAAAGATTCCTATCAGAGTATTTTGCAGGAGTAGAAGACCCTCGCGTACAAGGTCGTTGTCATCACTTATTATCGGATATT
>SNRY01000697.1_pt1 | contig 10681 bp, 8 predicted proteins | sample 4693421 | NCBI WGS metagenome assembly SNRY01 (sample SAMN11003215, study PRJNA524138) | termite gut metagenome | isolation source: Bacteroidetes bacterial symbionts from single cell of protist host amplifed... | host: Streblomastix strix ... | reverse complement strand
CATTTTTGGTTGAAAATAATATTTTTATTTTATGTCGTCAATTACTGTCTTCAATTCTTTCTCTTAAGAATTTACTCAACCTTTTAATAATTCACGACAAATTTAATATGAATTTTAATTATTCTTTCAATATAGAAGCTTTTATCACATAGAATTATTTTTTCTTACCGGCAGCAGGAGCAGCTTGTCCGGGTTTCGGACGTTTTGTACCGTATTTGGAGCGCCTTTGTTTGCGTCCGTTAACACCGGCTGTATCAAGTGTTCCACGAACGACATGGTAACGAACTCCCGGAAGGTCTTTCACACGTCCGCCACGTACTAACACAATGGAGTGTTCCTGTAAGTTGTGCCCTTCACCCGGTATATATGAATTGACCTCCTTTTGGTTGGTCAAACGCACACGAGCGACTTTACGCATTGCAGAGTTCGGTTTTTTCGGAGTTGTAGTGTAAACTCTCACACAAACGCCACGACGTTGAGGACAGGAATCTAATGCAGGAGATTTGCTTTTCTCCGTCAAAACTTTCCGCCCTTTTCTTACTAATTGCTGAATTGTAGGCATTTTTAATCGTTTTTAATTATATATTATTTGTTTATTAATTTCGTTGTAGAATACATGTTCGATTTTAATCAAGCATATATTTCGGCTCGCAAAGATATAAATGTAATTTGAATAATCAATGCTGTCATCATAACTTTTTGATTTTAGCCTGTAAGACAAAGAAGAAGGTTATATCAACCTCTTCTATGTTGTAAACCAAATAATTCGGGTATTATACTTCAATTTTAATGAAAAAATTTAAGTACATGACAAAAAATGAAAAGCCTCTATTTATAGTGCTTTTGAGGGTTTAGTAAAATGTTAGCAATTATACCCAATCCGTATTTGAATAGAAATTTCTCTCTTCGTCCGTGTTTCTTTATTTTTAATTGTTTCAAATTTTCGTGGACATAAATTCCAACGATATATGCCCAAGTAAAAGCGGTTATTACCATGGCAAAGAGTTAATCTACCTTGTCAATATCGGTCAGATGGGTATTCCTTCTTTATTTTTGACCTTGCTTGCCGATAAATAATAGAGTTGGTTGTTGACGTAATTAGATGCGATATAAGAGCTTAGTTGTTCCTATCTTTACATCAGAAAATAGCCAGGATGTTTTGATTCTTTTTCCCAAATGTGGGAACGTCCACATAGAAACTTTCTCTGATGCGGACGTGATATCTGATTCGTTGATGATTCAAATGTTGAGCCACTACTCTCCAATGAACTCTCTGTCTGCCGGTAAACAATCAATGGTGTCTATTCCAAATAATCGGACTAAATTCATATTTCCACCGAAATGATTGTATAATACGGCAATCAATTTTGTATGTTTGTATGGAACCTTAGTAGTCATAGCTTAAGTAAACTCTGGTAAGTTTTCCTCTAAAATACTGATTACTAAGGTTCTATTCTAATATAATAACGACTGTTTTACTGAAATCCAACAATTCATTTATTTTTTGTCATGTACTAAGTTCAATGAAAGTATAATTTAGTTTGCTTCTACTACAAAGTCGAAAGGCAGATTATTTTTTTAATGCATCGTCTATTAAATCCCTTATTTCAGCAGTTCCCGGTCTCGGTGCATCTGTCGAAATAATCTTTCCATCTTTCCCGAAAAGCATAAAACGCGGTATGGCATTTATTTTATAGGGTTTGGTTATGTTTACCCGATCAGCTCCTGCAAAAATTTGAATACCGCTCAATTGTTCCTCAACCAGAAATACTTTCCACTTATCATAATCTTTTGGATCGTCAATGGAAACACCGAGAAAGACAACGTCTTTCCCTGTGTATTTTTCCTCCAGTTCTTTCATGTTGGGGATTTCTTTCTTACAAGGTCCGCACCACGTTGCCCACACATCTACATAAACCACCTTACCCTTGAAATCAGACAGAGCTACCTCTTTTGCATAAACGTCTTTAAACTTGAAATCAAAAGCAACTCCCCCTGCTTGAGAAACCCTATCAATCAACAGTGCGTTAAACCGCTCTTTCTGGCTCTCTGTAACAAAATATTTCCCGTATTTTTCCTGATAATCCGTCAATTTCTCATACGAGCGTATCGAACCAGCCTGTAGTAAAACAACCTCGCCTCGTACTTTCTCATCTTTCAAAGAAAGCAAATATCTATCCAAAGTCCGATATGGGTCAAGATACTCTTTTCGTTCTTCCTCTGTCAGACTTGCCGCATTTTGCAAAGTGATTTGCATACTAAGCATACGAAGCAATGTAATTCCATACGGATAATCTAATATGACGGATGTGGTAGTCAGTTGAGCCGGATTTATTTTTCTGTAATAATCCGGATAATCCTTCACCTCCGGATGCTTCGTACGGGGAGTCTGAAGAAAACACAAAGCAATGTGTAATAAGTTAAATTGACGATAGGCATCAAACGCTTTATCAAAAATAGGGTCGGCAACATTCGATTGATAAGTCTCTATTTGTTTCAGCTTTTCCTCAAACAGCGGGAAGAAATCTACATACGTACTCTGCGCATCCATGAAATAAATTGATTTAAACTCAAGAGGCTGTACCAATTCATGCCAACGTTGTATTTCTTTATTTTCCGGGGTGTTGTTTCCAAACAACTCATAAGTACCCTTACCGATATTTACATTCAAATTATCGTCCGGTTTCAGATAGAATACATGATTGTTAGTCGCTCCGTTAGGAGTAATACCAATCACGTAAAACCCTGATCGAGTATGATTGAGAGCAAAACTGAACTCTCGTTCTGAGGTAAGAATCGACGTCGCAACTTCTTTTAACACTCCATTTTCCACTTGAAACAAAGTTACATCTCCTCCGATATGGTTCCACTTGCCATTAATGACCGATAATGCATAACCGGAAACAGTAAAAAGAAATAAAACTGGCAATAATAAAATAAACTTCTTCACTATTTTCATAATTTAATTAAGAACGGCGATATATAATAAATCGTCCACTGCCTGTACCTTGGTATGTGACTGTTGCTTCCGGTTCAAATTCCGGATTACCCGGTCCTGTGATAGTAAAGAAATACATTTTCCAACCGGAGCTGCTATTTGTCAACACTACTAAATAATTGGGATTTGTATCGGGATTAAGTAAATAAGAAATAGTTTCTCCGGCAGGAAATTCTTTTAATACGGATTCCCTGTCTGCCAACCCCGATGCGTTTTTGTAAACACTTAACTTATTACCATCGGCAAAATACACAAAGTTACCTGTACGAGGTGCCAATTTAACAGGGGCAAGTGGAAACTCGCATCCGGAAGGAATGGCATCAAAAGCCGTGATTGGACAAGCACTCCCATTTGAGAATGCAACAGTACCTAAATAATACTCATCTTTGCTGACGCTTTTCATAACGGCATACCCCGTAGTTGTAACACTCTCATTTGCGGTCAGGAGATTCACCAACGTATAATCCATATTGGCAAGAGGCAATGCGGGAGAATCTTCTGTTGCTTTTTTATCCGGAAATGTAGTTATTGCCGGTCCATAAGCATTTACAAAATAAAAAGTGTGATTTTTCAAATCAAAAATCATTCCCCCATAGAAACCACCTATCAAATCGTTATGCATAGTATAAGATCCGGGGGCAGAACCGCCAAATTTTCCTACACTTGCCATCATTCCATATATAGCATATATCTGACCATCGTTCAGCATAAACAAATCGGTATTTGCAAATTTTATATACTGAGGACGACATACTTCAGGTGCAATATAAAATTCGTCTCTATAGTTTTTAAACAATACCAGATCTTTCGCATTAAATGTCTTGATATCCTCACTACTTAGAATATGCAAAGCCGATTGATTGGCTAACGTAGTAACTTTCCCGTCTGCGTCCGTTTGTTGGTGATAATAACGTGTCGATTGATAAGCCATTGCAATAGCCGTACCTTTTAATCTACTGTTGAGAGGGGAAGCCAAATTAAGCAATACATCGGGATATATCACTCCATCATTATTAATATAGTCAAAGTCCGTTTCATTGTCAATATCTTTCAGTACATACCAACCGGTGGTTACATCGGAAGCATTCACAGTTAATAATGTCTGGTGGCGCACATATACATCACGTTCCACGTCTCTGACTTCACAGCTAAGGAAATAACCTCCAAGTTCAAGTCGAATAACAACATCTAAATTTTTAGTATCTCCCAAAACAGTCTTTTCCGGCAGAACCCCGCCGGTAACACTTGGTGTTACGTACCAACTGTACGCATATTTACTCTCATCACTTACATTTTTTAGCACAGGAGTTATTTCAAGACGTTCCCCCTTTTTTACTACGATATTATCTTGTATTTCCGATATAACTACCGGTATTACCGATTCACCGTCAGTATATGTATAATTCCCCAAATCCTCCACACACGAGGAATTGATCAATAGCAGCAGGGCGCCAAGCCCGACGAATGTATTTTTTATCTTCATAATGTAAATAAATCTTTTTAGTTAAATCTGACAAGTTCTCCATCCGCTTCTTTGAGCGGTTCATCTGGATGAGCGGCATTGTACTCGTCAAATTTTTGGAGTACGGTATTTCTCAAAAAAGTAAGATACGACATATCGCTCGGCGTTACACCCCACTCCGTATAACCCGTAGCGTCAATGATAAAACGCATTTTAATGCTACCCCAAGTGGATCCAAAAAATGTTCGCCATCTGGTGTCCCATAAAGCAGGTCGTACGGCCTGGTCCGTCGTGGTAATAATAAATGTTCGCCAAGCATCTATGCCGGGACGAAAATACTCGTTTTTTTCAATAGCCAACTCAAGTCGTATCTGTCCCAAAGCGAGACTCGGATCCCGAATGAAAACAATCGGAATATTGGCTTCTGCACTATTTGCCGGTATCCACAGCCTTTCTTTCATTCCTGCGTCGTCAAACGAAACATAATGTTTTCCGGCAACTGCTGCCTCCGGTTTCCCCACATTTGTTTGGATCAGAGAAATCGGTCGGTCCTGGGAAGAAATTTGTCCCATAGTATTTACCTTAATATATACGGTATCACTTAAAATAGTAGTATTTAAGAGAAAAAAAGAATGACTGATGCTATCTCTTTGTCCGTATGTTTCATGGGCAAAATAAACTGCCGGTTCGTTCTCATAACTCAACATTTCGTTCTCGCCGCAACCTGCCGCAATCATTGCCAACAGTATATATATTATTAATCTGGTTCTTTTCATAATTATTCCTAATTGTATTTGTTATTCAAACGAAATTTGTCCTTTGGGCTTGGGTATTACATACGCATCAGCAGGCAATACGAAAGTAGTAGGCCAAGTATATCTTGTATAATTATGCTTTTTATAGAAAAAGAACATCTGCCCTTCTCCATAAAATTCCTTTCTGTACTCTTTCTCTAAACGGCTCAAAACAGCCGCCTCGTCGGCAGTGGAAGAGTTATCGATAGAAGCGTCCAAAGCACGGGCAATACGGTAAGTAATAAAATACGGTTCGGCTTCACTTACAGGCAAATCTTCTATCAAAATCAAGTACATCTCAGCCAATCGCAACAAAGGCACCCGGTTATTTGTAGGTATTTGATCAGTCCCTGTGTATTTCTTAAAATGGTTCATCGTTGCACCATTTTGATAGGTTTTCATTTCCCAGTAGCGAGGAACTCTATAACGTATATCATTGACGTGAACCGTATTCTCATAAGCAATCTTCAAATTAGCTTCAGTTTGGGTCAAGGTAGCGGAAGATGTCTTAAATGAAGATTCTATAATACTCTGCAAATCCGGATTATGGATGCCGAACAAATGTTCACTGAACATAACCAGATTGCTGCCGGAACCGGAAGCAACACTATACGTGGCTTCCGTTGCCAAAGAGAATTTCGGAGTGTCGTCGCTATTGACGGCCTCAATCACCTGTTTTGCATAGGCAACGGCTTGGGCTTTGTCGCCAATCCAATGGTAGAAACGTGCTTTGGTTCCAAGTACGGCATAGTAATTAAAACGGCTTTGCCGGTAAAGTTGCCATGAATCTTCCGGTCTATATTCCCCCGTAGCAGTAGTACTGTTTAATTGATTGTTGGAATTAAATAGTATGGGATCTATATTTTCCAATAAGCGTTCGGCTTCGTTCAAATCTTGCTCTATATGTTTCACTACTTCCGAATAGGAAATAGATATCAATCTATTGGCATCTTTGGTCATTTCCGTCATGTAAGGAATGGCTATTGCCGCCCCATCTGTATTGTCGGGAACAGGACCAAAATATCGTAAAATATCAAGATGCAGAAATGCCCGGAGTCCAAGTGCCTCACCCTGTATCAACTTGTCATTATCGTAGTTGAAAGATATTATTGGCGTTTCAACATTAGTCAATATATTATTCAACTGTACGATTACTTTGTAATAATTAATCCAAATATCACTAATGAGAGATTCTACATTTGAAGTAGTATACTCAAAATTACTCAGTCTGTAGAGTTCTGTCGTATTAGTAGCAGGCAACATCCAATGCCGGCTTAAAGCTTCGGGAAAATACATGCTTGTATTTCTTCCGTACAATTGTCTTTGTGCCGTTAAAATGTATGCACCGATCAAAGCTTTTTTATAACCGTCTTCCGTAGATATCAAAACATCTTCCCTTATTTCGGAACGAGGCGTTACATCCAACCAGTCACTGCAACCAGCCAGTATCATTAATATACTTGCCGATAAAATAGTAAAATATCTCTTTTTCATACTCTTTCTTATTTAACGGAATCAAAACCTGGCTGTTAATGATAAAGAAAATTTTCGCGAGAAAGGATAATCCAACCCTCTTTCTCTCCGGATAGTGGACAAATATAGAATATCCTCCAGATATCCTTTCACCGAAAGATACTGAATGGAAAGATGTTGCTTCGTCCATGCCGAAGGAAAATCATATCCCAAATTAATCGTTTGAAATGCAAATGTATTCTCATCCATTACGAAACGGGAAGTCGCATTGGTAGTAGAAAAATCGGTAACACTTTTAAATTTAGCAACATCACCCGGAGCTTTCCATCTGTCGTAAAACACCCTTCTGTCGGCATTGTTGTAAGGATAAATATTTTCTACTTTCGAAGCCAGTGTATGATTATATATTTGCCCGCCGAGGCGATAGCTGAAATACGCGCTGAGATTCCATCCTTTGTAGCGGAAAGTTGTGTTAAGAGTTCCCATTGCTGTCGGTTCTGCCACCCCACACGGTGCCATATCTTTGGCGTCCCACGTATATGTTTCCGATCCGTCTGCTTTTATATAAATTTCTTTCCCGTTGCTGGGGTCTATCCCTTTTGATTTGACTGCATAAATTGTATTAATAGATTCGCCTTCTTTGTATAAAAAACTTGGATTGACGGAACTCGTCTGATTCAGTAATTCGTTATTTAAAAATTGCAATGAGTTGGAAATCTCTTTAATTTCATTCTTATTGTGAGCCAATGTTCCACCAATCGCCCAACTGTAGTTCTTTTCACGATTGCGTAAAACAAACAGATTGGCGCTTACTTCTATCCCTCGATTCTCCACTTTGCCGACATTTGCCTTATAGCTTGAGAACCCGCTGGAAGTAGGTAAATTGATACTCGTCAACAAATTATCTGTAATTTTATCGTAGACGTCCACATTCAACCGGAAACGATTGTCAAACATTTCCCATTCCGTACCTAAATTGTATTGATTGGTTTTTTGCCATGCCAAATCACTGTTTCCTAACGCCATCAGATACACTCCGTACCATCCTCGATAACTTTTTCCTCCGAAATCCTGATAAGTAGTCATAGCCAAATACGGACTGAATGCCTGCGAACCTGTAACACCGTAAGACAGTCGCAAACGGGCAACATTAATAACGCTGTTGTCTTTCAGAAACGCTTCATTATATAAATTCCATCCCAACCCTGCTGACCAAAAAGGTGCGAATCTTTTATTCGTTCCGAACTGAGAAGAGCCTTCATATTTACCGTTGATATCTATAAAGTAACGTCTGTCATAAATATAACTACTGTTCAACAGAAAACCCATCGCCCGGGTGATTCCCTCGGTGCCGGAAGGTCTGCCATCTTTCAGGTACTTACTCGCCATACCTAAAAAATCCATGTTTATAACAGAAATACCCTCTCCTGTTATCGAATAGTTTTCCGAAGTTTCTTCATTGAGCGTCCATCCCAAACCTGCAAACACCTGATGTTTATCATTAAATGTTTTTGAATAATTGATAGTAATTTGACCTTCGTATCTGGAAGATTCTCCGGTTCCGTACGTATATCTTCCCTTTCGTTCATAATCTTCTTCTACATAATCATCAAACATCGTATGTTCAGCAGAAGTATAGACATCCGACCTGCTTTTCAGGGAAGATACGCCAAACTGACCGCGAAAAAACAATTCAGGAAGCACATACCATTCAACAGAAAAATTGTTCAGTATTTGTATATAATCACTGGTATTTTTACTCGGCAAATACGCATTATAAAGCGGATTATATATGGAATTGGTAGTTGCAAGACTCAAATAATAATAATCTTCCAATTTCTTTACCAAATTTCCTTTGGAATCATAAGGAGTCCAATAAGAATTTACTCCCCCGTAAGTACCAAAAGAACCGTAAGGGGAATTGATTGATTTTGTAGAACTTACTTGCAAGTCATTTTGGAAAGTAAAATTCTTTATTCTATACTGAAAAAACATATTTCCATTAAAGGCATTTCTTTCCGAACCTTTCATGGCTCCCGCTATGTTGCTGTAAGACAATCCGGCGCTATACCTAAATTTTTCCTCTCCGCCTTCAAGGGCTATACTATGGCGTGAACCTACTCCCGTGTGTACGGGATATTTAAGCCAGTATGTATCTACGCCTCGTTCGGCGTCAATCAAACGATTATTATGTAAATCCTGCAATTCCTGACGATAAATTGCATTTCTGGAATCATACAATCCAGCCGCTTGCTCATAAGCCAATTTTTCTTTTGCATTCATCAAATCATAAGAAGTCAAATCGGGCGCTTCGATGTTCAAACTACCTTTGTATGTTACCAGTAAACGACCCTGCTTGGGTTTTTTGGTTGTAACCACTACCACTCCGTTGGAACCGCGTGTACCGTACATAGCCGTTGCACTGGCATCTTTCAGCAATGTTATGTTCTCTATTTGATTCTCGTCCATATCTATCAGTCGGGAAAGAGAAATCTCAAAACCATTCAAAATAATTATTGGCTGATTGGCTGCTCTCCTGCTTTGCGCGTCCGTTTGTAAATCTCTCACATCAACAGGCAAACTCGATGCCCCACGCATAACAATAGTCGGCAAGCTGTTAGGGTCGGAACCGATAGTAATGTCGTCGGAAATATTAAAACTTGGGTCTATATTCCTTATGGAAGTCAACACACTTCGATTTCCTGCATTTTCCAACTCTACAGAACTGATACTTGTAGCGGCTCCCGTATAGCTTTCTTTAGCTTTGTTAAAAATCCCCGTTACTACAACATCAGACAATATCGTTCCGTCACTTAGCTTAACATTCAAATATCCTCCCGTATAAGGTATTTCTTTACCATCCATTCCCACAAAAGAAAAAACAAGTACGGGATTCCCTTCCTTCGGTATCATAATCGTAAAATCGCCTTCTTCTGAGGAAGTTGCTCCGGTTATCGTACCCTTCACTCTTATGTTCGCACCCGGCAACGGATTACCGTTCGCGTCAACCACATTTCCGTACGCCTTTGTATATTCGTTTCCAGTTGCCGTTTTAATTATTTGAATAGCCGTCCCCGATATTCTACTTAGAAACGGTCTTCCCTCAATACTCGACAAGATCACTGACAAAGCCTCGCGCACCGGTTTGTTTCTCACCGTGCAACTAACACGATAGGGTCCGGCTTCCGCCTCATCAAAAACCACTTTACAACCACTAACTTCTTCAATCTTTTTGAAAGCTGTTGCTAAACTCTGATTATTAATTTCAAAAGACACTTTTTTTGAAGCGGGTAATTGCGGATTTTGAGCAAAAACTCCCAACTGAAAAACGAAAAAGAATGTAAATAAGAAAAAATATTTTTCTATGTTGAAAAACATTTTTTCCTTTTCATTCAACAAAAGGATGATTCGTTTTTTTCTCATAATTTATTAATTTAAAACATTTAAAATCTCTTTAAAAAAAACACAATGCTTCTTAATTTTTGTTGTGCAAAGTCGTTTTTCTTTAATTCTGAAAAACAGATGGCAAATATATATTTTTTCCATTTTATTAAACAAAAAAAACAAACAATTATGTTTTTTCTAAAATTCAAAAGAAGCATATTAAGAGTTTACACCGGCAAAAGTAAACTTGCGAATCAAAATATACAATACCATAATTATGGTAATTATATCCTAAATAACGTGAGTTCTTCTTATGATTTACGCAAGCGCACAGTCATAATTTTTCTCATAAACTTTGTTAAGTTTTATTACTGCAAACATTCTCAATACAAGTTTTGCTCTCACAGCGTTTAAGACAGACATTTTATTTTTTCCTTCGGCAACTTTTCGGGTGTAGTACTCTCGCAGTTCTCCGTCCTTTTTTCGCGTGGCAACCGACAATGCCGCCAAATGTAAAAGAGCTTTTATGCTTTTGTCCGCCCGCTGCGACACTTTACTTTTAGAACGGAC
>SNRY01000696.1_pt1 | contig 10689 bp, 16 predicted proteins | sample 4693421 | NCBI WGS metagenome assembly SNRY01 (sample SAMN11003215, study PRJNA524138) | termite gut metagenome | isolation source: Bacteroidetes bacterial symbionts from single cell of protist host amplifed... | host: Streblomastix strix ... | reverse complement strand
AGGGATTTAAAAACAGAATTCTCTCTAAAATAATGGCACTCACTATGATACAACTCATTAACAAATTAAATAACAGGAATATTAACAACTTAAAAACTTGTATTGCCTAAATGCACTACGGGTTAATTAAATAAATTAATAAAGGAACATGAAAAAAAGGAGTGCGGACTTAAATAGAATCATAGAGCACATGGATGATGCCATATGGATGCTGAAAAATAGTAAGGATAAAGGAGCATCTGAAAATGAAAAGATGGACGTGGAAACGGCAAAAGCGGTGGCAGAGCTTGGCAAGGTTGCGGTAGATGCATATAAAGTGAAAGCGCAAGTGCTCGGAATCATGGCAAAAGCCGACAACCCTGCTGCAACGAAGCCCCTATTGATAGAATCGGGTATTATCAATGAGGATGAAAAGCAGAAATAGGATTATTTGATAATGAGAACAGGATTGTTGCAGAAGGAACAAGAGGCTGTAAAATTTATCCGTAAGGCTTATCAACTCGCTCTAAGCATGAGCGATGAGGGCTTCCATGTTGCTTTCTCAGGAGGAAAAGATTCACAGGTATTGCTTGCACTTATGGAATTATCGGGATGCAAATATAAGGCGCACATGCAGGTAACTTCTGTCGACCCTCCTCAGCTAATGAAGTTTATTAGGTCAAACTATTCGCAGGTAGAACTTCACCTGCCTGAAAAAAATATGAAGCGGCTTATAATTGAAAAGGGAATGCTTCCTATTAGAAATGGAAGGTATTGCTGTGAGAAACTAAAAGAAATCGGAGGAGGCGGTACTTGTGTATGCACTGGTATTCGGGCAGCGGAAAGCATTAAAAGGGCTAAGAGAACAGATATTGAAATAACAGCGCATAAAAGGCAATTTACGGATATAGAAGGGTGCGAATTACATAAGTGCGTGCAATCTGATTTATTTGAAGTAAAATCCGATACGGTTATTAGCTGTGTGACAGGCAAAGATAAGGTATTGATCTCTCCGATTTTTAACTGGTCGAATGCAGATGTCTGGAATTTTATTCGAGGAAACAGAATGGAATATTGCGAATTATACAATATGGGGTGGCACCGGATTGGATGTTTATTTTGCCCAATGGCAAGCAAAAGAGAAAAAGCAAAGGAATATCGGATGTTCCCTCGATTTGCTGAAAAAGTATATATACCCGCTATTCGTGAATTAAGAGAAAAAGGAAAATATCTTGAATTTGCTTCTGCTGAAGATGTGTTTTTCTGGTGGATTTCAAATAAGAACAGGAAAGAGTTTTTATCAAATAAGAGAATGAATAAATTATTCTAAAAATGAAAGATATAAAATTACTATATATTGACCTCTTTTGTGGTGCGGGCGGAACGAGTACCGGAGTAGAGAAAGCGAGCTATAAAAATAGCAAGTGTGCCAAAGTGGTAGCTTGTGTAAATCACAACACGAACGCAATAGCCAGCCATGCAGCCAACCACCCCGGCGCATTACATTTTACCGAAGATATACGGGCATTGGAACTTTCGCCATTGATTGATCATATTTCCAAAATGAAAGAACAATATCCGCTTGCTCTGATTGTTCTTTGGGCTTCATTGGAATGCACGAATTTCAGCAAAGCCAAAAGGGGGCAGCCCCGCGATGCTGACAGTCGAACATTAGCCGAACACTTATTTCGTTACGTCGAAGCCATAAATCCCGACTACATACAGATAGAAAACGTAGAAGAATTTATGTCGTGGGGTGATTTGGATGAAAATGGTAAACCTGTAAGTAAACATTTCGGACAACTGTTTAATAAATGGGTTCACGATATGAAATTTTTCGGCAACAATGATGTTTCAAGTGGAGAATCTATCTATACTTTTCAATACCGAATACTTAATGCTGCTGATTATGGAGCATACACCAGCCGGAAACGTTTCTTTGGGATTTTTGCTAAAGGAAATTTACCGATTGCTTTTCCGGAGCCTGCCTATTCAAAAACAGGCGGTAAGAATTTGTTCGACACGTTGGGGAAATGGAAGCCGGTAAAAGACGTTTTAGATTTTTCAGATGAAGGCGAAAGTATTTTTACGCGCAAAAAGCCGCTATCGGACAAAACATTGGAACGCATCTACGCCGGATTGATAAAGTTTGTTGCAGGGGGAAAAGATAAGTGGCTACTAAAATATAATTCCGTAAACGGACTAACAGGAAAACATGTACCGCCTTCGATAGACGCGCCGTGTCCTACGGTAAGTTGTCAAGGACGCTTAGGCATAGTTCAAACAAAATTTCTTTCAAAGTATTATAGCGGACATCCCCAAAGCAAAAACTTCTCGGTTGAAGAACCCGCACACACGATAACGCCTATTGACCATCATGCGCTAATAAATGCGAGTTTTATCCAGCAGCGGAATAGCGGAACCCCGAAACATAAAGTCATATCGGTAGAACGCCCTGCCAGAACTATTACTACAACTGCCGGAAATCAAGAACTAGTACAATCAGCTTTTCTTGGAAGATATAACGGGCAACTAAACCAAAAAGTAAATGCCGTTTCAGTGGAAGCTCCTTCTCCTATGCTTACCGTTAAAGATAGGTTAGCAAAAATACAACCTAAATATCTATGCTCCTACAATTTCAAAGACAACACAAAGGACATAAATTCCCCGTGTCCTACTTTGCTTACAAAAGATAGATATTCTTTAGTTTCCCCGCGTTTCATTGTAAACGAATATTCCGGTGGCGGTCAGCAATCAAGTATAGACGATGTTTGTCCGGCAGTCCTAACGAACCCAAAACAAAAAATAGTTAGTTGCGAATTTTGGCTAATGAATACCAATTTTAGCAACACAGGAAGCTCTATTACCGAACCCAGTCAAACAATAACGGCAAACAGGAAGTGGCATTATCTTATGAACCCTCAATTTTATAGTGCAGGCAGTTCCATAAATAATCCTTGTTTCACATTAATAGCACGTATGGATAAAATGCCCCCTTATTTAGTTACAGCCAAAACGGTACAAATTGCGATTGAAGTTTACGAAACCGATAGTGAGCCGATGCGACGGATAAAAAAATTTATGGCTATTTACGGCATTGCGGATATTAAAATGCGAATGCTCAAAATACCGGAGTTAAAACGGATTATGGGATTCCCTGAAGATTACAAATTAATCGGTACACAAGCCGACCAGAAGAAATTTATTGGAAATGCTGTTGAAGTTAACATGGCTAAAGTATTATGCGAAGCGTTAGTAGAAAAATTAAAAAAATAGTCTGAAAATTCAAGCTACCAATGGTTTTAAAAGAGATAGAAATGAAAATAATTGAAAAAGGACGATTAACAGAGTTTCAATTAAGAGAAGTGCAGAGACAACTTACGTTGATAAAAACGGTAAGTGATGGCTATTGGCGGTTTCTCCCTGATATACAAAGCCGGGTAAAAACATTAGATATGCGGATTGATTATTGCAAAATGAAGAATAGAAATGAAAAAAATAAAGAAGAACGGTTAACAGAATCTCAATTAAGAGAGGTGCAAAGACAACTTGCATTAACAAAGGGGACGAAGGTTTGTATGACAGGTGCGGAGGCTGAAATGGAAAATCTCAAAGGTAAAGTCTTTACCGTTATTCATGGTCCGCAAATCATGTGCGGCGAATTTGTGGTGTGGCTTGATAAATATTCAGGCGCTTACGCTTGCGAGTACCTTGTTAAGGTGGAGGAATAATTTTAAAACGATAATCAGAATGACAATAATGTCTCGTAAAGCAGCCAAACGTTGGTGGGGAATTAACCCTCCTAAAGAAGTGGCTTATTACTATAGGGATGATGGCTATTGCTGGGGTGATGTAAATCCTAATTGGAAAATATGTACCTACAAAGAAATATATCGCAAAAAAAGAGAAAGGCAGAGTAGAGAAATAGAAAGAAAAAGAGCATCCATAAATATTCATCCTGCCCTGATCTGGGTATTTTATAATAATACTCCTTTTTTTCATGGTTGGTGGATATATATAAGAACAATAAAAAAAGAATATGCGATAAATTTTCGAAATACTTTTCTGGAGAAGGAGATGCTCCCCAAGATCAGAAATCTATATCCGCTTGGAATTTTGCCTTTAGAGGAAACCTTTATAGAATGGTGTGAAGCATTTGAAAAGAAATATCATCGTTCCGGTAAAAAGGAGAAGAATGCTATTGCTTTCTGTCACGTTCTTATAGATAAATATGGAAACTTGAAAGACGTTTATGGAAAGATTTAACGGTAAAGCAATTTATCAACCCGCAGGCAAAGCGACAGAATACGCAAAATGGGCATGTAACTTTTATGTTGGATGTTCGTGTGGATGTCATTATTGTTACTTGAAGAAAGGTCGTGGAGTGAAAATATTAGGCGGGGATAAGCCGACGCTAAAAAAATGCTTCAGAGGTGAAGCACACGCTTTAGATGTGTTTGAAAATGAAATGCTACAAAACAGGGAAGAATTACAAAAACATGGGTTATTCTTCTCATTTACAACAAATCCGTTTCTTAATATTAAGAAGGGATTATAATTTATTCCGAGAAATATTATGAATAGAGAAATAAAATTTAGAGGTAAGAATAAAGAAAGCGGGGAATGGTGTTTTGGAAGTTTTCTGATTATAGACAATAATAAAAATAAGCCTTTAAGACGAAAGCCAATAATAAAAGAATATAAGATTCTTTCATATATTCCTGGAGATCGATATACAGATGGATGGCAGAAAATTAGTATAAATCAAAAAACAATTGGGCAGTTCACCGGGCTAAAAGATAAAAACGGCAAAGAGATATATGAAAATGATATAGTCAAATTAAAGAATACAGGTACCATGCTGGTTATATATAAAACTGCTAAGGCTTCTTTTACTTTGATAAAATTCACAGACCGGGCTTATGATTACTATTTTGGTGAAGCAGTAGATGCCAGCGAGTGTGAAGTTATCGGCAACATTCATGATAATTCGGAACTAATCAAATAATCTATGAAAACGCGCGTTATTACCGTTTCAAAAATCTTTATGAAAGGACACCCTAAAGAGGGTGAACCAACGGGTTTTAAAATAAAGATTTTAGGGAAACAGAAAAAGCATACCATCCGCGAAAATTATTCCTATTGGGAAAAGGCTGCGGGGAAGAAATTATCTATTCGGAGGTGGATAGATAAGCCATACAAACAACCCGGACAGGAAACCATTATTGAACTTGAAAAATGGGGCATACAGAAAATTACGATAGTGAAAACCGAAAACGGATTAAAAGCCTTTACGGGTAAAAATGTAATTATAGGACATCAAAGAGTTTGGGAAACAGAAATAGATATTAATCTCTTAGCTTCTAATGATGGTCTTTTACGTAAAGATTTTGAAGAGTGGTTTGCTCCGAAATTCAAAAAGAGTAATGTTTTTGAGGGTGTTATTATTCATTTTACCGACTTTAGATATTGATATTATGGGCTTATTCACAAATAAATGTCCGAAATGCGGATGCAAGATGAAAATAGGCACCAGTGCAATTTTTGAAGTCTGGTATTGCCCTAATTGTTCAGAAAAGAAAGCAATTAGGCAGAGATTAAAGAAATTGGAACAAAAAATTGAGACGTAAATGAAGATTGGATTGATAGATGTGGATGGGCATCACTTTCCCAACGTCGCGCTCATGAAATTCTCTGCTTGGCACAAAAAACAAGGCGATACAGTAGAATGGGCAAACATTGGGAACTACGATATTACATACATGAGTAAGGTGTTTACATTCACTCCTGAGCCACAAATGAGATTAGGGAGTTATGGTAAAATAATAAAAGGAGGTACAGGTTTTCGTTCGTATGAAAACTTGCCGCCTGCAGTAGATTTAATTTGTCCCGATTATTCGATATATCCCATGTTTTCTGCCGGCTATGGGTTTATTACACGCGGTTGTCCTAATCATTGTCCCTGGTGTATTGTTCCTCGCAAAGAAGGTAATATATACGCTTATTCGGATATAGAGGAGTGGCTGGATGGGAGAAAAGAAGCCATTATTATGGACAACAATATCTTAGCGCATGAACATGGAATTATCCAGTTGGAAAAGATGGCAAAATTAGGCATTAAAGTAGACATCAACCAAGGTTTTGAAGCAGCAAGAATAACACCGGGAATAGCCCGGCTTTTGAGTAAAATTAAATTTATACGCTATATCCGCCTGGCCTGTGATACAAAACAAAATATCCCTTATGTTGAGAAAGCTGTTTCCAATCTTTCAAAAGCAGGGATAAAACCATACCGGGTTTTCTGCTATATTCTTGTTAAAGAAGATATTCAAGATGCTTTATATAGAATTGAGTATATGCGAAAGCTAGGGGTTAATCCGTTTGCGCAACCTTATCGAGATTTTGAAAACGTTGTTATGCCAACTCCTCAACAAAAAAGACTGGCGAGATGGTGTAACCGTAAAGAAATTTTTAAAAGTTGTGGATTTGAAAGTTATAAATGATAATAAAACAAGGAAAGAAATGTATGAGATATTATTAGCAAAAATTCTTAGCAAAGTAAAGATTTTCAAAGAAGAAGAACTGCACCCCTTTGTGCGCAGTTTATACGTCGATTATACCCAATCATTTGATATATTAGAAGAGCATCTCTTATCTTCAAGTATAAACTTATTAAAGTTTGATTATAAGAAGCATGGTTTTTCATACGTTGATGGAAAAATTTGCTGTACCGGAGTTTCTTTAAATTTCAAAAAAGAAGGTTACGACCATCTGAATGTGACCATTCATTACGATCCGCACAAAGATGATATATTTAATTACGGAATTGTCCCTTTGCGTCTTGCTTATAATTAGTTTTACAATTATAAAATGGATATTCCGTAAAAATAATAAAAATCCTGAAATTAAAAATTTCAGGATTTTTTGTTTACCTTTGTATTACTGAATGCCTACGAATGGGTATTTATTTCGTAGAAGAAAAAACATTCAGTTTATAGGCAATGAAATATATAAAGTTGCCAACAAAAGATAGGTTTTATGAATTGCTTAACAAAAGCAAATTGTGGTAAACCTTATCTTCCCCATAGAATAGGTTTGACTATTCTATGGGTTCTCTTATAATATACAATTACTTTTTGAAAAGTAAATTGTTAATATGATACAGATATTAAATTTCTAATTATAACACCGCCAAACCGACCAATCTATCAAAAGCAACTTCGTTATCCCTGTAATTCAATCGGAAACAAAATTCATTCACATAACTTTGTAAATATCTTGTTGATATATGGTGGAATATGCCATATACCCCTCTTTTCAATGTCGCCCAGAAACTCTCTATCCCATTGGTATGGATTCCATTTCCCAAAGAAAACATAACCGAATGGTCTACCTTTAATCTGATGAAATTCTTTTCATTTTCTTTATCCAGTATATTATAACCTGAAAATTGGTCGGTCATTACCGTAGTATTATCCTTACAAACCTTATTTAATACTTTAAACAATTGTTTTCCTGTTAGTTGTTTTCCAAATTCATTCTTATTTGCCACAACCGCATGAACTTTACCTGTGGAACGTTCCTTTACACCGATAACAGGTGTTTTACTTGTACCTCTACCTCTTTTATTGGTGTGAGTATCGTTATGATTATTTTCTTTTCTTGGTTTTCCACCTACATAGGTTTCATCAATTTCAACAACGGCTTCAAATACTTCTTTCATTTCTTCCTTAGCCATTGCTTTTCTTATTTGTTGCATCATTCGCCATGCACCTTTATAAGATTTCATTCCAAGTTCTCTTTGCAGTTGCATGGCAGATATGCCTTTTCTTGATACAATAACCAAATTAATGGCATATAACCACATTCTCAAATCTAAATGAGTATTTTCAAAGATAGTACCAGCTAAGCCTGAAAATTCTGATTTGCAATTACGACAATAGATATTTCTTGGATTATAATGTTGCCTGTATATTTTGTTATGAACGCAACCACATTTAGGACAAACAAGTTGTCCTTTATATTTTTTGTCTATGATATAGTCTATTGCATCTTTTTCAGTCGGAAATCTTTTCGTAAATTCAAAGTAAGTCATATTTTGTATTGTTTTGTTATTTATAATACAAAGATAAGTATAATTTTTGTATTATGCAAGACAAAAAGGGATAATTCCGTTTAATTATGCTTTACTTCATCCTATTTATAAGGATTACCACTGGACAGACAGAAAATCAATAGTACAACAAGCAAATATAATTCGTTCGGATAAAGATTTTGAACGATATAAAAAGAAAATAGATGTAAGATTTGATGTAATAGATTAAGAATACATTATAGAGCAATGAAAAAGTATAATAACATTATAGCTATTGACCCTGATGTGGAGAAATCCGGCGTAGCGTACCTAAAAACAGAGACGCGTCAATTAGAAGTGTCAAGTCTGACGTTTCCCAAGCTGCTTGACTATTTGCAGTATGCAAAAACCATGCAAGATGAAAACAAAGAATCATTAATTATAGTTGTTGAAGCTGGTTGGTTAGTACAATCCAACTGGCACTTGAAAAACAGCGACAATAAAAGGATTGCAGGGGCAAAGGGCAATGCTGCGGGGCGTAACCATGAAACAGGGCGTAAGATTGTGGAAATGTGTAAATATTACGGAATCGAAGTCTTGGAGCATTTCCCGTTGCGTAAATGCTGGAAAGGCAAAGACGGCAAGATTACACATGAAGAATTATCATCATTTACGGGATTGACAGGTAAGACCAATCAAGATGCGCGAGATGCGGCATTGCTGGCATGGTGTTTTGCCGGTTTGCCTATTCGGTTAAGATGTTTATAAAGCTGGTATTCATTTGGGCGTTCCTCCTCGTGGGGTCGGGCTATGAGAAATAGGCTCACGCTCTAATTGAGTCTCGCATCGAGCGGACAAATGTATCTTCGTTTACTTTATCGTTTTCTTTTTTTATATATACATTATGGGTTAAAAATCATCAATACTATTTTTCCTCAATCTAAAATCCTCATAGAGTAAAGAGACTTCATGCTCTATATTATCTTTGCCTATTCTCAATTCTAACATTACCGTTGCCCGGTCATCCTTTCCCCATGTATATCTCAATAGCATGTCTGATTCTGAATTCTTCGGTTCTCCATATTTTCCACATAAACCCCTTTTAATATTTCTAGATATGTAAATAGCTAAATCTATATCTTTTGTATCTTTTGTAAAAAAGCCGGAATATAGTTTATCATCGGTAAACCTTAAATATGCAATACCAAAGACTATCTCTCCAAATTCTGCAGGGCTTATAAATAGATTACCTTTTCTCTCATTTATCTTTATATCTCCGCCAAACCTTTTTCTTATGGAATTAACTATCACATCTTTTGATTCCCCGAATTTAAACCCCCAAAAGCCGTCTATTGTACTATTTTGCGAATATACGCAAATAGCAAAAAACAGTTCTATTACCAATAAATACCTTTTCATATTTGTTTCTGCTTAAAAGTTAGTAATCCTGCAAATATAATAGAAATACCCTTAGTGCATTTACATAGGCTTTTTTTACTGTAAGTATGTGCAAAAATTGTACATACTCAATCTTTCTTTTTATAATGATACCTCATTGACAATACGAGAACCTCTATCTTATCATCATTGATTTTATAAATAATACGATGTTCGGAATTAATTCTACGCGACCATTTACCGGACAAGCCGTATTTTAAGCGTTCGGGTTTACCCAGTCCCGTATCAGGATGCTGTGAAATATCTTCAAGTAATCGTTTTATCCTTTTTACAATACTTGCATCCATTGCTTTCCAATATTCCAAATCTTCCAAGGCTTCGGGAGATAGAATAATCCTCATAATTCGCTTAGATTCAGTTCAATTCCTTTGCCTTGGCGAAGGTTCTCTTCAGCCGAATGTATTCGCTCCACCATTGCAGGAGAAGACAGAATGTATTCCGTCTCTTTTATGGCATTGTATTCATCAAGCGGTATTACAACGACACTGGTATTTCCCGGACGCTGAACAAGTAACGCTTCACTGTCTTGGGTTACTCCATCAAGAAATGTCTTTAAATTCTTTCTAAGGTCGGTATAATTTGTTGTTCTCATAAGAATATGTCTTTAACAAGTACAAATATAAGTACTTGTTCACAAATATGCCCTTTCCTATTTCCTTTTTCTTGCACATCTCAAATGTTATTCCTGTATTTTTCCCTATATTTGTTTAATTGAACTGATAAATCCGATAACAAATAACTTTTGTGAACGGAGTTTTATTTATTCTCTTTCTCGCCCCGCTTTCAAGAGATACTATGCATTTACAGACGATAAAGAGTATGTGCACAGATGGCATCAGCACGTGCACACTTTGTCGTAAGTCTGTGCACAGACAGTATCAACTATGTGCACACCTTCTCTACAAACAATTAATATATTCTCTACAAACAATTGCTATACGCCGAGAAGAGTGTGCACAGCCTTGCCGCTTTCAATGAGTATAACCTTTGAAAGCAACGGCTATTCTTTTTATAAACAATTGTTATATTCTTTGCAGCTTCTTCTGTATGCTTGGTAAGTTCAATTAGTAAATGCAACTGACGTAAGAAAAAAATACAGTTCGGGGCTAGCCCCGAACTGTATTTAAGAAAAAAGTTCTTATTTTAGTTGTGTTATGAAAAAGAACAAGAAACATTTA
>SNRY01000695.1_pt1 | contig 10702 bp, 9 predicted proteins | sample 4693421 | NCBI WGS metagenome assembly SNRY01 (sample SAMN11003215, study PRJNA524138) | termite gut metagenome | isolation source: Bacteroidetes bacterial symbionts from single cell of protist host amplifed... | host: Streblomastix strix ... | reverse complement strand
ATAACTTTCCTGTACACTGGCTATTGCCAAAACCAATAGCAAACAAATCCGATTGATATAATTCTTTTTCATGATATAATTGATATAATTCTTTAGATAACTTCTTGCTTTTTACAAATGCACGATGGGTAAAATTCTATAACTTGGTAATACCGATACCGGGCAAATCATTCAAGGTGATTTTTCCTTTTACCACTTCCATGCCTTTAAACAAATCGTTTGATATGAGTAAATTCCCGTCCAAGTCGGCAAAATCTACTACGGGGGAGAATTGAGCAGCGGCTGATACGGCACATGAGGTTTCTGTCATGCAACCTACCATTACTTTCATGTTCAACGCCCGTGCCAGCGTTACCATTTTCCATGCTTCGCGCATACCGGTGCATTTCATTAGTTTGATGTTGATGCCGGAAAAAGCATCTTTCAATTTCACAATATCTTCGAGCCTTTGCAGGGATTCGTCGGCGAAGATAGGGAGCGGGCTTTGCCGGGTAATCCATGCAATATCATCGAGTTGAGTTTTCGGCATCGGTTGTTCTACCATTACAATGCCTTGTTCTTTGAGCCAGAAAATCATGTCGAGCGCATATTGCTTGTCTGTCCATCCTTGGTTGGCATCTATGGCGATGGGCAGGTTGGTTACCGAGCGGATAGTGTTAATCATTTCTTTGTCATTGTCCCGTCCCAGTTTTACTTTCAAGATATTAAACCTGTCGGCTGCTTCCAATGTCTTTTCACGAACGACATCCGCGGTATCAATCCCAATGGTATAAGTGGTAGAGGGGGCTTTCTCTTTATCCAATCCCCAAATCTTATGCCAAGGCGCACCGAGCAGTTTACCCACCAAATCGTGTAAAGCAATGTCCACCGATGCTTTGGCAGCGGTATTTCCCGGCATAATAGCATCTACATAAGCCAGTATGTCTTCTAATTGAAAGGGGTCGCTAAACTGTTCCAAATTCACTTTTTGAAGAAAATTGAGAACTGATTCTGTACTTTCGCCTAAATAGGGCGGCATAGATGCTTCGCCGTAGCCCGTGATTCCATCGTAAGTTACCTCTACCTGTACATCCGGCGTAACGGTACGTGAATTGGTGGCAACGGTAAATACATGCCGCAATTTCAATTCGTAGGGTCGAAAAGACAGCTTTATTCGGGCGTTACTTCCCATACGATTGATGGCAAAGGGAGTGAGTTTTTCTTCTGCTGATGCTGTGTTGGCTACTAAACTTGACCCTAATACGGTAAACGTCACGCCTTTCAGGAATTCTCTTCTATTTGATTTCATGATACTTATTCTTGAGGTTGATAGTATGGATTTGTAAGTGTCGTATTTATTTCACTGTTATTGGATTTGGTAACAGAGGGAAGTATGCGCCCCGCAAAGAGCAAACGGTTTAGGTTGTATTCGTCGAAATCGCTATCTTCCTTATCAAAGCTACCGGTTTGTACATAGCCCTGAGAATGAATAAACCGTTTATTCCCGGTATATATGGCAACATGTATTACTCGTTCCTTTTTCCCATCGGCGGCAGGACGACCGAAAAAGAGCAAATCACCCGCTTGCAGATTACTGAAATCGGGAGCGATGTCAATATGTTCTCCCACATAAGCCTGTTGCGAGGCATCACGCGGTATGATAATATCGTGCAGGTACAGCACAGTACGCACAAAACCACTGCAATCTACCCCCTTCGATGAAGTTCCCGCCCACAGATAGGGTATTCCCATCAAACTGCGAGCGGTACGAATAATGCTTTCGGCATCTTGATTTAATGATATGCGCCATTCCTTTTCGGGTTTGACATTAGATTTGGCAATATATGCTTTTCGCCCATCGGGGTATGATACTTTATAGAAACTACTTTCCACACCTTCCCACCGCAAACGGTCGCCAGCCACCAAGTCGGATACGGGTTGTGATGTTGCGTCGGGGCTTTTATAAGCAAATCCGTAGTGAGAAGTTACAATAAGTTTCTCCGAAGTATTCCATTCGTTGTACTCTTGTTTAGTCATCGGGACAATACCTGTTCGATGTACCCAGCCAATATAATTGTCGGGGGTTTGAATACGATACCATTCGTTTTGTTGCAACACCTTTACCGGCATTCCTAATAAAGCCTGTGTTACCATTTCCGAAGAGAAATCGCTTTCAATGCGTATATTGCATACCGACAGGTTTACGATACCGTAGATCTTCCCTTCCAATGCGGATTCGTCGGGCAATAGTTGCAGGCTGTCCGTTACTTGGTAATGCTTTGCTTCAAGTCCGGTAATTAATGCCTTCTTTGCTTCGGGAGAGGTTGTTATGCCTTTCAGCATAATACGCCCTTCGGCAAAACGGTAATCTACGTCCCATATTCCCACTCGTTTATCGGGGACATATTGTTTTTGGATGCTACTTTTCAGTTCTTGAAATGCTGCTTCGAACTTGGTTTCACTTGTACAGGCGGCTACAAGGAACATTAAGAAGGAATAAAGGAGATGTTTTTTCATAATAAGAATGGTTCTTTTCATTTATCAATTAAAGCCAGTACTTTTTCCCCTAAGTCGGTTAATCTATATCTTTGGTTTCTATCTCTAGGGTTATCGGGTATGGTGTATGTTATCAAGCCTTTCTCCATTAATGGGTCAATGTACTTTTCTTTATTGAAAGTATGATTACTCAAGCTGATAACGTTTAATAACTCTTTTCTCGAAAGATTAGCATCTCGCAGGCATTTGATAATCTCTCTCGATTGGTTACTGAGATAAGTAATTACTTGGTCAGTTACTTGGTCAGTTACTTGGTCAGTTACTTGGTCAGTTTCTTGGTTAGTTTCTTGGTTAGTTTCTTGAATATTTCTATTATACTTTGTTGCCAGTGGATGAATTGGAAGAGTAACTAATACATAGGTATTATCATCTGTTTCAAAAACAGGAGCAGGCGAACCGTTAGTTTCCATTGCATTATATATAGTAGGAAAACCGGTACCACGCCCTTCGGTCAGCTGTAGTTCCTTTAGAAAATCCCCGATACGCCTGTTCCTGTATTCTCTGGTTACAATTCTCCTATAACTTTTTAAGATTGTTGCGTTTACGGGAGGAATGGGTCCCGGATGATTTAATATTTCAATCTTGTCGGGATGGATTTGTATTTCAATAGGTGAGCCTAATTCATAGCTTTTATGATACACCGCATTTGATAAAGCTTCTTCCACCGCATCATAAGGAAAATTGTAGAAACGGTCAGCCTCGGCTTTATCGGTACGCTTTATTACCTGTTCGGCTATGACGTTTGTCTTCAGAAAGGATAGAACATTTCTCAATTGTTTCTGAATCGGACCTTTGAAATAATACTCTTTAAACTTCCTTCCAGAGTTGTCCTGATGCCAAACCAATTCTATCCAAGTACGAGGGAAGAACCTTTCCGGTTCTTTGGAAAAGAAAAGAAGACCGGCATTTACCGGACGCAAATCCTCGTCCGGTCCTTTGGCAATATACATCGCTCCGCATAAATCTGCCAATGGCATCCGAACACTTTCCGCATACAATTCACTCTTGATTTCTTGCAAATATGATTGAATAAGACCTAAATCAAAATCTTGAATAGTGGCACGATTACTAACCCTGTCGTCGAAAGGAATACGGGCAGTCAATTCAATTAATTTTCTCAGGTTCTCGCCTTGCGCTACAACACTCCTTGAACCTAACCTAATGTAGTATTGACGTTGAGCACCCTTACCTAGAGTAGAAGGTGCAGTGTAAGGGCGATTATCTCCGGCAGGACACCAAAGTACCAAAATATGCTTTTGTTGGAGGATGTACGGTTGTATAATAGGAAAATAAATAGGGTATATTTTATTACTCAATTCAACTATCCCCCCCTGAATAATGTCTAACTGATTCTGCTGTAATCCGACAGGAGGCAGTACAGGTTGCCCTTTATCCTCTCCTACCCCAATAATAATATAACCTCCGCCCCAATTTTGGAAATCATTGGCAAAGGCACACATCGAATGAATTATTTCTTCGGGATTCCAACCTCGTTTGAACTCCAACCGCTCCCATTCGACAGTTTTACCATGTACCAATGACTCTATGTTGACCGGTAAAGACATGATTATGCCAACTCCCCTATCTCCTTCAGATTCTGTTCTATTTCTTCATCACTGACTGCATAATTCGTTAAGTTACCCGCCAAATATTGATCATAAGAAGCCATATCTATTAATCCATGACCGGAAAGATTGAACAGAATAACTTTCTCTTCTCCCGATTCTTTGCATTTCGCCGCTTCGTGGATAGTCGCCGCGATTGCGTGGCAGGATTCCGGAGCGGGGATAATGCCTTCGGCTTGTGCAAACAACATTCCGGCATCGAAAGATTCCAATTGTTCAATATCTGTTGCTTCAACGAGTCCGTCTTTCAGCAATTGCGACACCACAACACCGGCACCGTGATAGCGAAGTCCGCCCGCATGGATATTGGAAGGAGCAAAATTATGTCCCAGTGTGTACATGGGCAACAATGGCGTATATCCCGCTTCGTCACCAAAGTCGTAGCGGAATTTTCCACGCGTCAGCTTCGGGCACGAAGCCGGTTCGGCAGCAATGTAGCGTGTCTTTTTCCCTTCTAAAATGGTATGGCGTATGAACGGAAAAGAGATTCCACCAAAATTGGAACCACCACCGAAACATCCGATAATAATATCCGGGTATTCGCCTGCCATTTCCATTTGCTTCTCGGCTTCCAATCCGATAACTGTTTGATGAAGTGTTACGTGATTAAGCACAGAACCCAATGTATATTTGCAGTTGGGAGTAGCTTGCGCCAATTCCACCGCTTCGGAAATAGCCGTACCCAATGAGCCTTGATAATTGGGGTGGGCAGTCAATATATCCTTTCCCGCACGGGTGGACATGGAAGGCGAAGCTGTTACTTGCGCCCCAAATGTTTGCATGATGCTGCGGCGGTAAGGCTTTTGTTCATAACTGATTTTCACTTGATACACGGCTGCTTCCAGTCCAAACACTTTGGCGGCATAAGCTAAAGCGGCTCCCCATTGTCCGGCACCCGTTTCGGTAGTAACATTGGTTACGCCTTGTTTTTTGCAATAATATGCTTGAGCTAATGCTGAATTTAATTTATGAGAACCCACAGGACTTACGCTTTCATTCTTGAAATAAATATGCGCAGGTGTTCCTAATGCTTTTTCCAATCCGTAAGCGCGTACCAATGGGGTGCTACGATAGTATTTATACATCTCGCGCACTTCTTCGGGAATCTCTATCCATTGGTTAGATTGATTCAATTCTTGTTTGCACAACTCTTCGGCAAAAATAGGATATAAATCTTCCGGTTTTAAGGGCTGTTTCGTCCCCGGATGTAAGGGAGGCAGGGGTTTATTAACCATATCAGCTTGGAGGTTGTACCAATAGTGAGGGATTTCTTCTTCGGGTAATAGAAAACGTTTTGTCCTGTTGTTCATGATAATAATGTATTAAATAATTTCAATATCCGATGTCGGCACCCAGCCCACTTTGCCATCCTCCAAGCGGATTCTTTTCCATTCTTTCATGGATCCGTCGCTGATAATGACTTTGCTGCCTTCGTGAAGTACAAACAAACTTGTTCCACTATCAGATGGAGTGTTTCTCACAGTAAGACCGGGACTTACTACAATGGCTTTATCACGGTTTAAGGATAGTTTCTTTTGTTGCGAAGCAAATACATTAACTAACACAACCACAATCAAAAAGAGGAATCCGCATATAAACCCGCTCTTTTTAAGAATAGCTTTCTTTGAAAATACAAAAAAGTAAAGCGCTACAACAAACAGAATAAAGAATACGATGCCATATTTGCCCCATCCGTCTGCGCTTTCGGAATCTCTCAAATCCTTTATCCAAGAAACAAAAAACACATCCGGTATCACATCAATTTTATCTACCGTTTTACTGCGAACAATGTCTAAATTAGCGCGAATGTCTTCGCTTCCGGGTTGAAGCAAGAGCGCCCGTTCGTAATTAACAATCGCTTTGCCGAGATTATCGGCTTTGAAATAACTGTTTCCGAGATTATAATAGAGTGCCGCCGCTTCGCCCTTCTCTAATAATGTTTCGTAAATCTGAATGGCGGAGGCATAGTCGTTCCTCATAAATGCACTGTCGCCTTCCGCTTTGGTTATTTCTCTTTGCGGAACGGAATCTATCTTTACCGACTCTTGCTCTTGGGCAAATACATTGACTATTGATGACAGGGCAAACATAAAAAATAATATCTTCTTCATAACAAGGTTTATTTGGATACTACTTTATTCTAATAATATTCTCCATCTTACCGATAACTTCGAGTGCGGAAGAATATACGTTATCCATCGCCTGATTGTCGGCAGCCGGAGCAAAACGGGCAAATTCACATTCATTCAATGTATCGAGAAATACTTTTATCAACGCATCATCCACTCCGCGTTCTTTGAGTTTGTCTTCTATATTATCTTTCGTCAAAGTGGAAACGGGTATGTTCAATTTATCACTGATGTATCCCCAAAGCGCTTTCAGTACTTCATCGTAGAAAAGTTCTTTCTTACCTTCGGCAAGAAGTGTTCCGGCAAGTTTCAGACGCTTCGTTGCTACTTTATTTGCTTTCTTGGTACGCATTTTGACGACATTGGCATTTTCTGCCGCCTGTTTACGATAAACAATGCAGAAAATTATAAATGCCAATCCGGGGATTAGATAAAACAACCAATAAGCCATCGAACCGAAAAAGAACTGCCCTTTGGTATGCAGCGTTACATTATTTAAGTTGATAAAACGAATATCTTCACCCAATATCTTTACATCTTCCTTATTGGTAAAGTTGCTGATTACCTGTTCGGAATGCCCCTCGCCTTTCTCTACGTTAATCGTATATTCTTCGGTGGTTAATGTTTTATAAGCCTTTGATTTCAGGTCGAAATAACTAAATGTCAATGCGGGGATTTTATAGGTGCCGGCATGACGCGGAATAACTAAATACTCAATCGTTTTATTCCCCGTATGCCCATTCGTGGTAAGGCGAATATTATTATCCACCTTCGGGTCAAATACTTCAAAATCGCTGGGGAAAGTCAGTTCGGGAGTAGAAATCAACCTTAAATTCCCTGTTCCCGAAATAACGGCTTTGAGTGTAATAGCATCATTTGTCTTTATGTTTGTATTGTTGACGGAAGAGGTAATATTAAAATCTCCTACTCCACCCGAAAAACCGGCAGGCTTACCAAAAGGAAGCTCTTTAACGTCAATTGTCAGCTTCGGGCTAAGAATTGTTTTTTTAACATCAACATAATTCTGCCCACCATTGAAGAACGCATCAAAAGGGTCAACGGACTGTACTACTTTCCTTATGGAAGCATCGAAACGGACAGGATCAATGGTCAATTGCCCGCTATGTTGCGGAAACAATATAAATTGACGATAGACGGTAGAGTTATAATTCCGTCCCTTGTAATGCTCCAACTCCCATCTGTGGTTTTGAGGTAATTCGACTTCCTGAGAATGGAAACCTTGAAAGTCGGGGAGCTTCACATTCTCAAAGCTGGCATTTACCAAAGTATATAGTTTGAACGTAAGTAGAAATGCTTCCTGTTCATACAAGGTAGTTTTGCTTGCCGTGGCAGTAACGAACAAGTCTTGGTCGGAAATAGAAGTAGCTGATGTTGATGCCGATGACTCCGTTTTGTCTTGTGGAAGCACTTTAACCGTTACCGAATTGGAAAGCATTTGCTCACCATCGGCAATAATGGTTGCACCGGGAATGAGGAAACTTCCTTCAGCAGTAGCCAATAATACATACGTATAAGTAATGCCGGTGGTTCTTGTTACTTTACCGTTGTACCATTGTTGATTGTCAAATACCCTGCTGTTGGGTCCCATCAATATGTCAAATCCTTTAATAGCCGGTACGCGGAAGTCTTTTACCTTTTGCGTCGTTACGGTGTATTCCAGTTTGAATTGTTGTCCCACAATAACAGTCTCCGGCACTGAAGCGGTAAAAGTGATTTCGTCTGCGAGAAGATTTACCGAGAACAAAAGTGCTATAAATAAAAGAGTAAGTTTCCTCATCTTTATTTTGTGGTTTTTAATTAATATCATTTGAATTCTTACCAATCTTTTTCCAGCTTTCCTCCCTGAATGACCATTTGTTTTTTCACTTTATCCTGCACATCCTTTTCATCTTGCATCACAGAATTCAACATTTGTTCGGCATTCTCCTTAGACATTGAATTGTCGTCCTGCTTTTGTTGGTCTTGCTGCTGTTTATCTTGATCCTGCTGGTCTTGATTCTGGTTCTGTTGATTCTGCTGATCCTGTTGTGGTGGCGGGTCTTTCAATAATTTCTGCGCCAAAGCAAGATTATAACGGGTTTCATCGTCATGCGGATTGTTGCGCAAAGACATTTTATAAGCCTCTATTGCTTTTGCATAATCTTGCATTGCTTGAAACAGAACACCTTTATTATGGTGTATCTTGGCAAGTTTGGCTTTATTCTTTTCTATCTTGGTAGCATTATCGTATTGTTTTATTGCTTCCTCCGCTTTCTGCTGTTGAGATAGCGAATTACCTAAATTGTACATGGATACGGTTGATTGCGGATTCACATCCAACGCCTTCCGGTAATTTATCTCCGCGTCAACATACACACTGTCTTTAAACAAGCGATTACCTTTGCGGATATAGTCGCGGTCTGTCTCTTGCCCCCAAACAATGAGGGGCATAAGCAGACATAAAACTGAAATAATATATTTAGAATTTACCATGAACTTAAAATCTTATCCATTTCAACTTTGGATTTCTGCATTCGAGTATCAGCATTTCTATCAATAATAAGATAAAGATAATCCATGCTACGGATTGGAACTGTTCGTTATAATCGGTATATACTTTTGTTTCCATATCGGCTTTTGCCAATTTCCCTATTTGCCCGGAAATGGTGCGTTGGGCGGAATTACTATTATCCACGCGGACGTACACTCCGCCGCCCGTTTTCGCTATTTCCTGGCACATCGCCTCGTTTAAACGGGTAACTACCACGTTGCCTTCACGGTCTTTGCGATAGTCCCTGCCATCTTCGGTAGGAATAGGCGAACCATCAGGAGAACCGATTCCCAATACACTAACCTGAATACCTTTATCGGTTGCTGCTTTTGCTGCTTCCAGAGTCCCCTCTTCATGATTTTCGCCATCGGTGATGATTATGATGCTACGTCCTACCCCTTCTTGCGGCGTGAAACTGCGAATTGCCAGCGATATGGCTGTGCCGATAGCTGTTCCCTGTTTGGTAATGAGCGAAGGTGAGATAGATTCCAGAAACATTTTCGCTGAAATAAAATCACTTGTAATGGGAAGCTGCGTAAAAGCATCTCCGGCAAATACGATTAATCCCACTTTATCATTTCCCAAATCATCTACCAGTCGGGAAACTAAACGCTTCGCCCTCTCAAGGCGGTTCGGCTGTACATCCTGTGCCAACATGGAATTGGAAATATCCAACGTGATGATAATTTCCACACCTTGGCGTTTCACCGTTTCGAGCTTGGAGCCGAATTGCGGACGCGCCAACAACAGGGCAAACATCCCTACTGCAACAAACAATAGCCAAAACTTAACATCAGGCCGGTATTTGGAAACATCAGGCATCAATTGCTTCATCAATACCGGATCGCCATACCGGCGGATTGCCTTTCTCCTTCTATAATTAGAATACAGATAAAAGGCTATCAGGAAAGGCAACAGCACCAATATCCATAAATATGCAGGCTCTTCAAATCGAAACATCTTTCTTTTCTTTTTAAGGTATCTTTTTCAATATTGAATTTCTCAATACTATTTCCAAGAGAATACAGAGGAATGCCAACAAAGCGAATATACGGTATTCTTCGTATCGCTTGCTGTATTCCGTAACATTCAACTTGGTCTTTTCCAATTTATCTATTTCACCATACACTTCTTTCAGTTTTGAATTGCTGGTAGCACGGAAATAATTGCCATTGGTGTTGATGGCTATCTGTGTTAAGGTTTTTTCGTCAATCTCTACCGGTACATTCAGGTATTGCACTCCGTTGGCAGTGGGATAAGGGTAGGGAGCTGTGCCATTGGTTCCTACGCCAATGGTATATACGCGGATACCGAAACTCTTGGCAATCTCGGCGGCGGTGAGGGGGGAGATGTCTCCCCTGTTGTTTGTTCCGTCAGTAAGCAAAATAATGACCTTTGATTTCGCTTTGCTGTCTTTCAATCTTGTTACTGCATTGGCTATTCCCATTCCGACAGCAGTTCCGTCTTCAATAATGCCGCACTTTATTCCGCTGAAAAGATTGAGCAATACGATGTGGTCAACAGTCAAGGGACATTGGGTAAAACTCTCTCCGGCAAAGACAGTGATACCGATATTATCATTCGGTCGCCCGTTGATGAATGTGGCTGCCACATCTTTGGCTGCTTCCAAACGAGGCGATGTGCCAGGAAATAGCGAAAACGGGCGGCGGAGTGTACGTCCGCGTGGATAATAGTAATTCCGCCCAACGCACCATTTCCGGGCAAATAGGGAAAATGGCAAAAGCCGATATGGAAACAAAAGTATATACCGATTATAACGAACAGTTCCAATCCGTAGCATGGATTATCTTTATCTTATTATTGATAGAAATGCTGATACTCGAATGCAGAAATCCAAAGTT
>SNRY01000694.1_pt1 | contig 10704 bp, 7 predicted proteins | sample 4693421 | NCBI WGS metagenome assembly SNRY01 (sample SAMN11003215, study PRJNA524138) | termite gut metagenome | isolation source: Bacteroidetes bacterial symbionts from single cell of protist host amplifed... | host: Streblomastix strix ... | reverse complement strand
GATTTGTTTGAAACTTGTGATAGAGGCACAAATGTGTGTCAATTCTTTGAGAATTAATTCGTAATTTTGTATCGGATTGTTCATCATATTTAATATTTAATCGCTTGTAAAACAATTAAATATACGACTTTTTAGTCAAATGAACAATCTTTTTTCTCTTTTTTTCTAAATGCACAACAGGTCTATTCAGATAATATTATTCAGTGTTGCCTGTTACTGAAATTCAACTATGGGCTAAAGCTGCGTCAAAGTACGGATTTTATTCTAAATCTGTTTTTTCTGATGGGAAAGAATTGTTTTTTTACTTCATACCTCAATATTAATACCAAATTGCTATCAAGATAGTATAGTCTAAATTTGTTTTAACACAGAGACTCAGAGGCACAGAGTTTGTAAATTCTCCGTGTCTCTGTGCCTCTGTGTTTATAAAAACGTATGATTAAATGCACTATTTGAGGCGGGTTGGTATAAAATACTTTTTCAGTGCCCTTGGTAACCTCCCGCCCCTTTTGTTTGTTCGATAAATCGGCTTTTATTTCTTCAGTTTTTGAATTAATTTCTTTGTTGCCTGTTCCGCATCTCTTTCCTCGGTAAGCAATTCCATAAAACCATTGCTCACAATTGCTCCCGAAGCATATTCGCAAGCCATTTGAAAATTCGATTTGGTGTTAACATCAAAGTAAGCCATAAGCGAGTTTGTCAGTTTCATGTCTTTTATTTTCTTAAAAAATTCCCGCCTGTTGTGAACATTGTTTTTTTGTTCGTCTGTCTCTGCCGTTGGTATCATCATGCAGATAAAGCCACTCGTATGTTTGTCTATTAACTCTATTTTCTCGTCGCTCGTATCGGGGGTAACAAACATCATGATAAGCAAGCCGTAGCGTTCGGAAACAATACGAACCCGCTTTTGGTAATCCTCAAAAGACAAATCGGGAATAATCACCCCGTCAATACCACATTCAACACACTTTCTGCAATAAGACTCAATACCAAATTCTGCAATGTCGTTGAGATTATTCAACAAGATTAGTGGTATTTGTGCCGTGCGACGAATATGACGCAATTGTTGAAACAACAGGCTCAACGTCATTTCATTTTCCGGACTGCCGGTTGCAGCATCTCTGACTATTAAGGTGCCGGCTTTCGAGTATTCGGAAGGAAGTCCTATCAAAGCCATGTCCACTCCATTTTTATCCAACGCATGAATTACTTTTTCCGTACTTTCTAAAGCAGGATATCCGGCGCAAAAATAAACCGACAACAAACTCTTGCTCTCATTGTTAAACAACCGATTAATTCTATTCATAAATACTCTTTTAATGTTTATAATAAGGTTTAAGATACTATTCCCCAAACGGATACATTCGTATGTATATCAAATCATAGCATAAAGGTACTGATTTTTTTCCGTTTTTCAGGATCGTATGTATGGAAAATTAGGTGTTTGTCGTTAAAAATAATATCTAAAAAACTAAAAAACTTTCTTTCGGAATGATTGAAATATACTATTTTTGTTCAACGACAAACACATCAAAAACCCATGATTAGAAAGATTATACCGGCTTTTCTGCTATTCCCCGCACATCTTCTGTTTGCACAAATAAACACAGAGCGGGTGATGATGATTGCGCGCAATGCTCTTTATTTTGAAGATTATGTACTTTCCATCCAATATTTCAACCAAGTGATTAACGCTAAACCTTATTTATATGAACCCTATTTTTACAGGGGACTGGCTAAAATAAATTTAGATGATTTTCAAGGGGCGGAATACGATTGCGATGCCGCTCTCCAACGTAATCCCTTTGTGGTGGGAGCTTATCAAATTCGCGGTTTAGCCCGTATCAAACAACAAAAGCTCGACGCAGCCATCGAAGATTATAAAAAAGCATTGGAATATGACCCCGAAAACCTCTCCCTTTGGCATAACCTGACGCTTTGCCGGATTCAAAAGGAAGATTATGAAGAAGCCGAAACGGATTTAGAGAAACTACTGACCATTGCTCCCGGATATACGCGTGCTTATCTCATGCGCGGGGGCATATCATTGAAACAGAACGACACAATCCGCGCTTTGCAGAGTTTTGACAAAGCCATTGACATAGACAAGTACGACCCCGATGCGTATGCTTCCCGTGCCGTATTAAAACTCCAACAAAACCGGTATGCGGAAGCAGAAGCGGATTTTGACAATGCTATTTATCTGGATGCAAAGAATGTAGGGAATTATATCAATCGGGCTTTGGCACGCTTTTATCAAAATAACCTGAGGGGAGCCATGAACGATTATGACATGGCGCTGGATATTGATCCGGACAATTTTATCGGTCATTACAACCGAGGATTACTCCGCACGCAAGTAGGCGATGATAACCGGGCGATCGCAGACTTTGATTTTGTTGTCCAAATAGAGCCGGGCAATATGCCGGCTGTCTTCAACAGGGGATTGTTACGTGCACAGACCGGTGATTTGCAGGGAGCGATAAGCGATTTTTCAACGGTAATTGAAACATATCCGAACTTTACGACCGGTTATCATTACCGTGCCGAAGCTAAAAGAAAGTTAGGAGACCGCAAGGGAGCCGAAGCCGACGAGTTTCAACTGTTAAAAATGGATATTGACAGGCGCAACGGCGTAACAAGCGGCAATAATACGGCAAGCAATGCCGGAACGGAGGAAGAAGACGACAACAAAACCCGTAAGAAGTCCGACAGAAATATGAATAATTACCGCAAGATTGTCATTGCCGATGATGCAAACACGGAGCAACGCTATACGAGCGATTATCGCGGGAAGATACAGGATAAGAACGTGAATATAACGATAGAGCCGATGTATGTGCTTACGTATTATGAAAAGGCAAACGAGGTGAAACGTATTGTCCATTATCATAAATACATTGACGATTTAAATCGTTCCGGGGTGTTTCCCAAACGTTTGCAGATAAGCAATACGGAAGCTCCACTGACGGAGGAACAGGTAAACGCTCACTTTGCATGGATTGATACACATACATCGTCCATTGTGAACGACCCCGACAATCCGGTCAGACATTTTGCACGTGCCCTTGATTTCTATCTGGTGCAAGACTTTTCCGGTTGCATGGAAGATTTGACACAAGCCGTCACAGCAGACGATACGTTCTTCCCTGCCTATTTTATGAGAGCGTTGGTGCGTTGCAAGCAATTGGAGTATCAAAAGGCGGAAGAGGAAACAATAGCTTCCACTTCAGGCATCTTGTTGTCCGACAAAAAGAAAGAAGTAAATGCCAATACGGATTATGACGGTGTAAGGAATGACTTGGACAAAGTGATCTCTTTGGCTCCCGACTTTGTGTACGCCTATTATAACCGGGGAAACTTGTCGGCTATGTTGAAAGATTATCGTGCGGCAATTGTGGCTTACGATAAAGCTGTCGAACTAAACAAGGACTTTGCCGAGGCATACTTTAATCGCGGACTGACGCATATATTCTTAGGAAATAATAAGACCGGAATTAGCGATTTGAGTAAGGCGGGTGAATTGGGGATTGTTTCGGCGTATAATATTATAAAAAGGTTTACGGAGAATAGTAAATAAACTAAAAAATAACCCCTTCGAAAATATTTATCCGAAGGGGTTATTTTTATTAAAAGATTTTTATAAACTCAAAGCTCTTATTAAAATCCTATACTACCTCCACCAGATGTTGGTTCAGTAAGGTCGTCAGAGACCCAAGTCAATTTTATATCGAAAAAATGGTTAAGAACTTTATTATCATTCTTAACAGCAATGCCGTTTATCTGATTATTCCCTGTAATGCCGGCAGCAAACACAAAATTTATTACATCATCATCGTTGAAACTTAACGGAGCGGCATAAGAGGCTTCCACATCGTTGGAATGGAGCAGTGGAGCTGTGCCATTTACATCCCCATACGCAGCATACAAGTAACTTTCTGATTTGAAAGGAGCTCCAAATTCCCCTAAATCTTGTCCTGTATGAATAACCAATTTACCTTCTTGATAAGTACATTGAATTGAGTATATGTTTGATGGGAATTTTCCCATTAAAATATAAGTTCCGTCTTCCTCATCATTAGCTTTTAAGATTACTTTAGTGAATGTACGATCCCAATATCCGTCAGCATCATAATCTGTGGCTTTGAAAGTATAAGTACCTGTAAAGTTGACCTGCTTAATCGTAAGCGGGATCACTTGTCCTCCCAAAGTAAGATTTACAGTGATTTCTCGGCTGAAAGTATTACTTGGTTTTACTATAAGTGTCAAAGAGCTTATACTTTTGCCAAAATAAGTTAGCCACTTGTCTCCTTCCTGTGTTCCCTCAGGATATTCTATATCCACGCCATACTCTTCCTCTGCTGTATTCGTTACTTCTATTGTTAGGGTATCCCTTCGTTCTCCAAATTCTAATATATCCTTGGAGACACTAAAACGAGATCCATCTTGTGTAATCGAAAAGGAAACTGGCTCACTTTTTCCGCTGGAAATGGAAAACGAAGCCGTCCGGTTTCCCGATGTCAAGTTGGCTTTCACACTCACCTTAATTACACTACCCTCAAACTTTGTGTCATACCATGGTTCATCGTTCGGACCAACTTCAGGGTTAGCAGTTACGACAGCTACTTCAACAGTTGTAACCCCTGCAACAGTTATATTCTTTGTATCGGCTGCGGCTTCGAATGTAAGAGCTGACTGATCAATACTTATTTCAGCAATCGGATCATCCTTTTCATCACAAGCTGTTATCCCTAAAAGGCTGAACAGCAAAAAAACATACTTAAATTTAATTTTCATACTCATTTAATTAAAATGTTAAACATAAATTGAAACTACCTACCTATTGTTAATTCTCTCCATTTTCCAGTTCTAAAGTCACATACAGAAACGCATGGCGTCGTCCATAATAAATTCCATCATCACCAAATGCACCTATAACAAGACCTTCAACCGGAATAATTCCATTTGAGGGACCCATCCATGTGCCGTCATCATTGAACTCAAAAAATATTTTATTTTCTTCCGGAAGAAATAACGAAGCGGAATACGACACCTCTTCATAGAAAGTAATGGCGTTATAAAAGGAAATATTTATTACTCCTAAATAGAACTGGCGGGTAACCAATCCCCCATCTCTAGGATTGTCATACGTAAGCCTTCCCACGTATTGTCCTCCATGAACGGTTAACCTTCCGTTTTTGTAAGTAAACAAAATCGAAGTCACTCCCTCCGGTAAACCTCCTGCCAGAAGATACGTTCCGGGTTTTTCGCCGGCTTTCAACGTTACGCTGCTCGAAAGCAGAGTTTCCGAGTCGTCAAACTCAAAATAAGACATTGTGTAATTACCTTCGATGTTGATTTGTTGAGCTAAAACCTCTATTACTCTTTCATTCAAGATAATATTTACCTTACTTTCCCGTATGACTACGTTACTTTTCTCTGCGGTAACTATTAAAGAATCGCCTTCGATTTCATAAGTCAACCAATCATCTTCCACTTCCACATTATACGGCTCCGGCAAGGTGTTTTTTATTGCTATGGCTTGACGCCCCCCTCGCCCTTCGAAATCTATAAAGGAAGCTGATACCGCCAGAACAGCTCCTGTTTGTGTAACCGGAACGGAGAGCGTATTTCCTTTTGCAGAAATTTTAACCAAGGCCGTCCGTCCTTCTAATTCTATGTTTGCCGGAACGGTTACAGTGATAATATTATCTTCAAGAACCCATTTACACCATGATTGTGACGGGTCAACAGACACAACAATCTTTTCTGTTGCCGCTACTACGATACTGCCTTTTCCACCTTCGGCAGCAAAACTGACATTGGCTTCAACGATACTGAGGTTATCGGTGGTAAGCACACTACTATCGTTGTCGCTACACGCTGTGATCAGAAAAACACCCAACAGCAAAAAAATACGATTATATATAACTTTCATAATCCTTTTTATTTATTAATATCTTTCCTGACGTAACCTAAACCATACTTCGGGATTGTTTACACTGGTAAATTTCATTAAAGCAGTATCGGTATCGGTATCCTGTTCTAATTTGTAAGGAGAATTTTCTCCTATGTAATCCACCAACGGCAAAAAATGTTCATAATACTGATTGAAGTCATATCCCGGTGTTGTAGGTTTTATGATGAATTGATTAGGGTCGGTTGTTTCGAGATCACTTTTAAGTTCACAACCATAAACAGTGAAATACGTACCAAAATAACCGGTTGAATAAAACACAATGGCATAAGGATTTGCATCCATGTAGGGATACGTTTCGTTAGCGCCGATATATATCCAGAAAAGGGTTTCATCCAAGATACGTTTATTCTCATTATAAATATTCCGTATAACGGCAAACATCTCATCGTTCATATCTCCTCTGTTGAGCATAGGAAGGGCGGAAACATTAAAGTCAAACCGCCATTGTTCTCCGGAAAGCATTGTTTCAAAAGGGGTGGGATGAGGGAGTATTACATCATTGTCTGCTCCTCCTATCAGATCTCCCTGGTCGTCTAATGTAAATTCTTGTACGGTTCGTCCGTTAATCGTGAGAGGTTGACGAAGTTTAATGCCTGTAGAAGTATAGATAAAGGCTGTTGATTTCATCTCCATTTCACCGTTTTCTGCCGGATACCCGATTGTGAGCGAACGCTCCCCTTTCGCGGCGAAGAACTCTTTTCCTCCGGCAAATATTCTCATGCGAGGTATTCCTACCAATTTCTCTTCTATGGTAAGAAGTCTTTTTAAATAACGCGGTGCCGCTTCTTTCAATTTACTCATTATCAAGACACCTCCGTGCTTTTTACCTTTGAGGGTAATGACATTGTCTTCCGCTTTCAGCAAAACAAATTCATAATCTCCTTCATAACCGTCGGTGTCATCGGAAAACGGTTCGGAAAATACGTGAAATATCTGATTATAAGTATCAAAAGTCAATACGGGTCCTTGATCCGAAATGATGCGGTACAAAGAAGTCAGCTCCGTTCCGGGAAGGTAATAGTACGTTTCAACATCCGATATTAATGAAACTTGTCCGTCTTTAAATGTACACAAAAAAGTATATCCGCCTAATAATTCATCTCCGGAATAATATTCCAATAACCATCCGAATGATGCGCTTGTCAGCAAAGAATCGTATTCAGACAAGGCTTTATCGACTCTTTCTGCCGGCGATTCTTCGAAAAGATTGTTTTCCTCTTGCACGCAAGAGTGTACCAGCAAAACTGCTGTTAGTGCGAAAAAATAATATATAAATTTCTTCATTTCTTTCTTGTTTTAAAGATTGTCCAAATCCAATAAACCAACCTCACCGGTACGCCTCTGTACAATATCACGTAATTCCGCAAGGTCAATCCCCCATGAATTTTTCATGTAGTTCTTCACTATGTCAAGTTTTTGGTTGATAATGATAGCACCTGCATATCCCGCGTTAGCCAATATCACATTCCATACATTTTGCGTACTTGTTACGTAAACCGATACTATCTCGGCAAAATCTTCTCTGGGTTCACTTCCGGCATACGCTGATACAAATCCCAATTCGTATGCTTCCCTCAGATTGTAACTTCTCAAATACCAATCTCCCTGCGTATAATAACCTTCGGATATTCTATCAAACTCGGGATCATATTTCTTTTGCTGATTTAAGATGTGAGTGAACTCATGATGCATTGTTTTGAAGTAATAACGATTCAGAAAATTCTGATCTACCTGCAGGCTGTTAACATAATAGAGCGTAACTTTCATGCCTCCCTCTGCTGTGCCGAGAACCATTGTTCCATCGTCATCATAAGCAGCAGACCCTATTAAATGAATAATTTTGGGGGCATACGTTCTGGTAAAATCTATCCCTGCCGCTTCATCATAAGCTTCCAGCCAAAGATGCTTCACAATCTTTGCCAACTTTATAGATTGATTCATATCCGCCGGAATAAGCTGATATTGAAAGGATGATTCAATATCTTCCATGCGATATTTGAAATCAATATTATACGGATACACATAATTGTTCAATATCCATTTATCAAAATCATTTCGTTTTCGTTCGGTGGTATCGAATATGCTTTCGCCCAATTCATCCTCTTCTTTACAGGAGTGAATATTGAGAGCCGATACCACTATCAATAAGTATATTAGTATTTTCTTCATGATTTGAGTTTCTAAAAATTAACAAACTTCAATGACATTATTATCTCGGATTTGCTTCCAATCCTGCATTGATAATCTCTTGCGGCAACTGAATGGCGCGGCGGTTATCGTCTTTGAGTAGGGCATCGGTAACAACAATAGTATTGTTATGTACCGTACGGCGGTAAATTTCGATACCATACCGTTTGATGTCAAACCAGCGCAATCCTTCGTGCAAGGTTAATACACGACGCATGTGGAGAATACAGTGAATAAGATTTTCCTGTTCACCCGGTGTTACCGTAAAATCGGGATTAAGTGCTTTTTTGGGTGTGGGAGCATCCGGTTTGTAATACGGTAGAGCAGAATAAAGTTCATTAATTGTGTTTCTGCTCAAAGATTTATTTTTAGTAAACGCCGATTGCCAAATCGCCAAGTCGTTGAGAGCATTATTATAATCTTTTTTCATGGCATGCGCTTCAGCCCTGCATAATAATATTTCATCAGTAGTAAAAACCGGAAGTATAATATGAGGCTGCCCGATTCCATTCACCGCATCCGAAACTTCAAAATATTCATTCAGTTTTCTCATAAGAACTTTAGGAATAGCACTGTAGCTTGCCACAAGATAATTCAAATTGGCAGATCCTCCCCACGAAGAAGGCGCTCTGCAAGTTTCATAATTTGCAATCATATCGTTGTGCGTATATTTTGTTCCGTCATAAGAAGGTCCATACACACGTCCCCAAATTGAATACGTGGAAATTAGCAACAAATTTGCCGGATTATCCGCATTGATATACGCATTGCCCATAGGGCTGGCTGTACCGTTCGGACTCAATAGTCCCTCTGCTCCCCAATTACGCAATACGGTGCTTGGATTGTCCGTTAATACCCTTGTTGCGTATTCAATCACTTTATTGTAGTCGCCGTAATAAAGATTAAAGCGGGCAGCAAAAGCGTATGCTGCCTTTGTATTAAAATGATATTTGGGTACCGAATAACTATTATCATCTATTAAAGGTAATCCGGTTTCAATATCAAAATTAATTTTCCGATATACTTCAGCTACGCTCAAGCGTTCGTATTGCGGAGCAACCTCTGTTTCGGGAGTTTCCATATAAGGTATGCCGCGGTCGTTATGTCCATTGGTTTGGGTATAATGTTTACTAAAGACATTGACTAATATAAAATGTCCATAAGCGCGACACAATAAGGCTTCTCCTATCTGAGGTTTCATTTTTTCGGTATATCCTAATTGTCCGATAGTAGCTAATGCTTGGTTGGCAGCAGCTATAGCTGCGTAACATGCGTTCCACAATTCGCTGGGGCTATCAAAATCCTGATCCGTAACATCTTCCCATAAATAAGACTGTTCTTGTACAAGACCGTAGGAGTTCCACGTGCCGCCATTATCATCGGTATTATCCGATGCCATTTCCGTCATCATGCAATGATTGATTTCAGGATAGGCCGAAACCAACAGTTTGGTAATTTTATCTTCCGTATCAAGTTCGGCACGATTGTCGGGTGTTTCGTCAAGGAAATCGTTACACGACATCAGCAAAAGGCTTGTCAGAAACACTGTCGAAAATATACTAGTTCTTTTTTTCATACTGCTTTTCAAATTTATAAACTAAATCTCAAGGTTAAAGTAAACTGCTTGGGCATCGGAGTAGCTACACCACCGGAACGGAAAAACTCGGGATCTTGACCGTTCAGTTTGGAATCCGCATAAATCAGAAACAAATTGGTGGTTTGCAGTTTGAGAGATAAAGCATTCATTTGCCATTTGCTGAGTAGGGAAGAAGGAAAATCATAAGACAATGATATTTCTTTCATCCGGATAAATCCCCCGTCGGCAATTCGTACGTCCGAATAGTTATAAGCACTGTAAGCTGTCTTATAATAAGAATCCGAATTATTTTGTCTGGCATTGAGGATTACGGGAATATTGGTTATATTTTCATCTCCGGGAAGCATCCAACGGTTTTTGTATTCTTTCGGAGTGGAAGACAGGTCCGAATATGAATTACTGAATATCGGGTCCAAGCGTACCTTGTTGCCAAATGAATAGGTTATAAAAGCATTCAATTTGAAACCTTTATAGCGAAAAATATTACCAAAACTACCCGTAATGGTCGGGTCGGTAGGTCCTTCATATTTTAAGAAATCAATTTTATCACGTTCTTGAAAATTGATGTCCGTAGTGGTGGTCTCTCCGTCTTGATTGGTAAAAGTAGGAATGCCGTCTTCATTTAATCCCATAAACGGAATGGAAAATAAACCGCGTACGGGATAGCCTTCAAGCGTAAAACCGGTACCCGTTACCAAATCTATGACACGTGTGTTGCTTTCCAAATCGGTAACTTTGTTTTCATTTTTCGAGAATATAAAATCCATATTCCAGGAGAAGTTCTTGGTAAGGATATTTTTAGTCGAAAGGGTTAATTCAACACCTTCCGATTCCATGGATGCTACATTCGCCATCTTTTTTATCTGTCCTCCGATACCTTGTGTGTTAATCACACCTATCAAATCATAATTGTTTCTTTTATACCAGTCTGCACTTATAT
>SNRY01000693.1_pt1 | contig 10714 bp, 8 predicted proteins | sample 4693421 | NCBI WGS metagenome assembly SNRY01 (sample SAMN11003215, study PRJNA524138) | termite gut metagenome | isolation source: Bacteroidetes bacterial symbionts from single cell of protist host amplifed... | host: Streblomastix strix ... | reverse complement strand
ATATCAATAGACAGAAACGGCTCATTTTGCTTGGGGGCGGCAAACTCATTCTTTACATCCATACCTTTATCTTTCTCTTTGAGCCGGTCTTTATAGATATAGATGTGTTTATCAATCCCGTCATTTTCCTCTCCTGCTCTTTCAGGAGAAGAATCTTTATTTTCATTCCTTGGTTGGTATTTACTATCAAACCATTCCTTAAACAAGTTCCACAGGTTCAGGCAAGCCATGAAAAGACAGGCTACCACCAACAGGAATGCTCCAAATTTTTCCATGATGCTTAGCGTTTACAGAATTGGAAGCAGCTCATCCATGAAAATGTCCCAATGGCTACCCTTTAACAGAGGTCTGTCAGGTGGAAATATCGTTGAGAGAAAAAGGCAGTCGCTTCCCCCGATGGATTGCTCCCTGTCGTATCTCACGCTTTGCGGAATACGGGTCTGCATAATGGAAACACCCAATTCGCAAATGGCTTTCTCATAATAATTAAACAGTTCCTGCTTTTCCTTTCCCGTCATCCTGTTCCAAAAGGGATGGATGCTTTTGAGTCTTACTTTGGGATTCATGGTTATCATCTCATGAATGGAAATAAGAAAGGGCAGGGTACTTTCCATATTGATGCGCGAGGTCGTTACCGGAATAAACAGGTAGTCCATATGGAAGAGGATTTCAACCACACTCTCGTTATTCACCGTTCCGGGCAGGTCAAAGAGTACAAGGTCGTACCGCTGGGATTCACTCGCCAGAAACTCACTGACCCTTGCCATTGCCTTTTCAGGCATGGAAGGGACAACGGGATAAGCCGGTTTATTCAGTTTCTGAAATAAAACCTCTGCTTTCCTCTGGTAGAAAGTATTCGCCTGCAACTGTTCGGCTTCCCGTTTTCGCATTTTGTGGATACTCCACTGCGGATAGTCGCAGTCGATGACTGCTACATTGTATCCCTTTTCGTAATGCAGATAACTTGCCGCCAGTGTGGTAAAGACCGATTTGCCTGCTCCCCCTTTTGTGTACAAAAAGAAACATACACAGGGCTTTTTTCTCGATGATTCATGGAATCGTTCATACTGATTTTCATTAAATGGTTACTACTAAAATGGTTACTAATTCTTTTTGATAGGGTTGCGGATATTTTCTTCATAAATCCGGTTAATATTCTCTTCGTAGCGTTCGATATGATGCCTGACGATGTTATCCACCAGTCCGCTTACGCTAAGCCTACGGCTACGAACGGAGCGGACAAGGGTTTGGAGTATCTCGTAATTGTCCCTGTCGATATACAAGCCTTGCCGGTTACGCAGTTCGTTCCGGGAGAGGAATACACCTTCATAATCTGCCGCTCCCACCTGTCCTCTTTTCGCCGGTTCTTCTTCGAGGGGTTCAGCCTCTTCACTTATTGTTTCCCCTTGAGGGGCAGGAGATAGGAACTTGGGTATATCTCCATTGCTGCCTGCCACCGATACTTGGCGGATAAATGCACCCGTGTCAATCCTCACTCCGGCATTGCTGCCCATTTTCCTGTCTGTACTGTTATTTTCCTTCATACTGAAATGTTTTTAATGTTATTGTCATTTACCTCTGCACTTCAATATCTATCCCCGCTTATCTGCACGCAAGCGGGCTGTTATCACTGGTTTTATCTGCGCATGGCTGCTTTTCTCCATACAAAGAAAGCCAGGAAAAACAGAAGGTTTTTTTCTTGGCTTTAGATGGCGTAAACTGTCTGTTACTGTCCGCTTATCAGGCTGTGTTATAGCCAAAACATCATTTAATTTTGTGAAATGGGAATGAGAAATGACCTGAAACATCCGATGTTTCAGATACTATTCTCCAAATAATGGGTAACCGTTCCGCTTACGTTAATGTCCGCCAATGATGGCGGATTTTATTGTCGACAGACAATAGCAAGAAGTGTTTTTGTCAGCAAAAAATTCCATTTTTTCCTGCCCAAAACCTTTCTTGCTCAAACCTGATGTTTGGGGGCGGTTCTCCCAAGTCGAACCTTTTAAAAAGAAACAAGTAATGAACATGAAACATGTCAATATCGGAGAGTCCGGTGAAAAAGAAAAAAGAAAGCGGGGGCGCAAGCCCAAATCGAATCCGCAGATAAACCGCTACATGATTCGACTAAGTGAGAAGGATAACGAACAGTTCTTATCCCTATACAGGCAATCTGGAAAACGGAGTATATCTGCTTTCATGGCGGATCGCGTATTGAATAATCCGGTAAAAATTGTTACTGTAAATAAATCCGTATGGGATTATGTGATGTTATTATCCGGTTTTTTTGAGCAGTTTCGGGCAATAAAGACGAATTACAATCAAGTCTTTCATGCCTTGATTCGCAATTTTGGAGAGCAAAAAGCCCGCTTCATGATGAAGATTGTCGAGCAATCGACCCTCCAATTTGGACTTTTGAAACGGGAGATTGAAGAAATAACGACCAAATTCCGTGAATCATGCTTGCCAAAATAAGTTCGGGAAAATCGGTTTTCGGGGTACTGAGTTACAACCAAATCAAGGTGGAGAAGAATCAGGCGGAGGTACTGTATCGTCAGAAGATATTTGATTCCCCTGACGGGAAATTTTCCATCCGTGATTGTATGGATTCGTTTTATCCCTATCTGGCAATGAACAACAAAACGGAGAAGGTTGTCTTTCATGCTTCGTTAAATCCAGATCCGAAGGATAAACTATCTAATGAACAGTTATCGGAAATCGCCCAAGCGTACATGCAAAAACTTGGCTACGGGAATCAACCCTACATTGTTTTCAAACATTCCGACATCAAGCGGGAACACCTGCATATCGTTTCCTTGCGGGTGGACGAGAACGGCAAAAAGATAAACGACAGTTACGAAGTCGCCCGTTCGATGAAAGTTTGCAAGGAATTGGAACAGGAATTTAACCTTGTTCCCTTAATGAAGGGACAGCGGGAGAGTGAAGCCCCGACAAAAAAGATAGATTACAAAGCCGGAGATATAAAACATCAGGTGGGTAATATCACCAAATCGATAATGAGCCATTTTTATTTTCAATCTTTCGGGGAATGCCGGACGTTATTGGAACAGTTCAATGTAACTGCCGAAGAAATCAAAGGGGAACATAACGGCAAACCGTATAATGGTATTCTTTACTGCGTAACCGGTGAAAGAGGAAATAAACTTGGACGACCGCTTAAATCCTCTTTGTTCGGCAAAGAGGTCGGCTGTGATGCCTTGCAGAAGCACTATGAGTTATCAAAATCTGCTGTCGAAAAGAAAAAGATACGGGAATCCTTGCGGCCGGTTATCGCGCAGGCAATGCGGAAAGCAAACGGCAGGAAAGATTTTAAACGGCTCATAAAGGAAAAAGGGATCGGGGTTGTTTTCCGTGAGAACGAGGAGCATCGGATTTATGGGGTAACATTTATTGATTATCAAAACCGGACTGTCCTGAACGGTTCTCGTTTGGGCAAAGAGTTCTCGGCAAATATGTTCAACGAGTTATTCGAAAACAACTCAAAACTGTCTCATTCCAAAATAGGTTTACAGATATTGATTAATAAAAAGTTATCTGTTTTTAAAAAAAAAATAACTCCGACATAGGTTTACAATTATGTTCGTGAAGATACTGCTTTTATTTCTTTTTGTTTGTGTTTTCTTTTTCGCCATCTTTTTTTAAGTTTTGTGGCAACACGAATTACTGTATAGGTTCTAAGCCCTACTCAGGGAAGATGTACTCGATGCAAATACGACGAAAGTACAACTGCGGGTACCATGTTTGGTAAATGCAAGTTTCCGATACAATTGGCATTTCATATTGCCTTTAAGATAAGTACAAAGAAAAATGGGATGTCCTCCCTGGAGTTATCGAAAGAATACGGATTGAGGCAAATGACATGTTGGGAGTTTAAATGGAAGATACAGCACGCGATGCTTAGTTCGGGTAAATACCCTCTTGAAGGAGTCGTTCATGTGGATGAATTTTTTATTGGTGATGAAGAAGAGTGAAAACGGGGACGAAGCAAAGGAGATAAGATGTTGGTCGCTGTAGCATTGGAAATAGTTCCCAATGGCGTGGGCAGAGCATATGCATGGGCTATTACAATGCATCGGCTACATCCTTAAAACCATTTTTCGATTCACATATATCCAAAGGATGGAAGAATTATTACCAATGGATGGAATGGATATGAGCCATTAAAAAAGAATTATCTCAACTTGGAGCAGATAAAATCGGACAAGGGGAATAATTTCCCTGATATTCATATTCACATCATGAATTTGAAAGGTGGGCTCAGGGGAATCCATCATCACTGTTCTAAAGAAAGGCTATAAGGCTATCTGGATGAGTATCATTTCAGATACAATGGACGCAATAGCATGGATACAATTTTCGATTCGCTCATTAGAAGAATGGTCTATAATGAACCTATTCGCCTAAAATAATACATATAAAAAGTGCGATCTAAACGCTTATACCTATTATTGTTAATTATTGCATTTTACCCCGTTTTAGTAGATCATCATAATGATCGGATATATCCTTCAGTAATTTGGAAAATGGACGTTTTGCATGATCTTCCGGATTAGTATAATGTCCCATGAAGGCAAGGATAAATCTTGAGCCGATGTTATTATTTTCTCCAATTAAATTGTTATAATATGCTTTCACTGAGTCCTGTGCCCAGAATTGTTTACATATAAGTAAATCATGCACAAGGTCATTATGTCCAGCATATAAAGATTTTAATGCAAACATCTTTTGGTAACCATCGATATTAAAATTTTTATCGTAATCTATCCCGATATACTTTTCATCAACCTTAAGAAAATCGTGGAAGACATCAATACTATCCAGCCTTAATTTGAATACCTTAGTTGAATTGTCCCATTCATAGGGGCTGGTTACCCCTAAATCCATGGGGTCTTTTGTATGTTTACAAGTGGACATATTGCATATTACACAACATGGAATAAGATTGTAATAAGAAAATGCAAGATAAGGATATTTTGATTCTTCTTTTGGCAGAAAATGGTCTATATGATGTTTAACGGTAGAGTCTTTATTTTTTTTTGCTGTAAAAATATAATTCCGTCCGCAATAAGGACAAACTCTTAATTCTAAATTGCTTATAAACTGAGTTTTATTAAAAATCTTTTCTCGCCGGGTTTTATTTGGACTCTTGTCTGCAACTCCTTTTACTCCATCATAGATTCTTTTTGCGAAAATCTCGTTTAATATTTTCCTGAATTTATCAATATCTTTTCTTGCATTAATGATTTTATTCATTATCCGTATGACCCTACTAAAATCTGAAGGTTTAACGGTAATTAATTGTTTTAAATGAGACTTCTTATCACATATGAGATTTTCTAAAAATAATTTCACATCATTATAATCAGAATGAGACTTGTCGAGCTGTTGTATGTATTTGGATATTACATCCTTAATGTCTTTTTTATATTGGTTGTAAAAATCCTCTGCGTTGTCTTTTTTATATTCAATTCTGTACATCATCTTCAAGTTTGGATAATAAATAACCTCTAATAAATGGATCTCCAATGATATTTACTATGGTTTTAGTTTCGTCTAATGATATCAATTTTGTAGAGCTCTTCCCTTTTTTTAGATTTTGTTTTACTGTACGTTTTTTTATTGCCCCTTCCTCTATCTTAATTCTCTGCATTACTTCCTCTATTCTGTCATTAACAAAATAACCCAAGGCATTTTTATCAAGAAAGAATCCATTACGAAGAATATCGTAGATATTTGCGCCGAATGTTTCTTCTTTTACCTTGTCACTAATAACCTTCCCTTTTTCAAGAAAAAGGATATTCTCTCTCAATATATCAGACAAGATAAAAGGGGAATGTGTCACAATGCAAATATTGATAGATTTGATTCTGTCTTTGTCTAATTTCAAACCATTTATTAGGCTTAATAGCTTATTCAAATATCTTCTCTGATACTCGGGATGGTAATACATTTCTACTTCGTCCAGAATTACATTTACATGTTGATATTGTACCTTTTTTTTATCGACTCTATTATCAACTCTTACACTCTGAATATTTCGTAAATGATACATTACCGAACTTAAGCTGTATAACATCTGGCGCTCACCCGAACTCATTTCTGAAAGTTGAACGAGTTTTTCTTTTGTTGATTTCTTAGTTACCAGATCGATAGGTTGAAGAGCCAAATCTGTTTGAAAAACGGGAGGGGGAAGAATTTCGAATATATCATCTACCGAATAATCTTGTCCTTTTTCTTCTGACAAATTGTTTTCTCTACAAAACGTACTGATTTTAACATTCACTAGAGGATTCGTGTCAAGTAGCCTATTTATCAGGTGATAGATACATTGTTTTATTTTCAGCGAAATATGCGATTTATCCTGCAAAATAGTCTGCATCAATTCATCAATCGAACTATTATCGTTAAAGTTGCATTCAAATCCACTGTATTTTTGAGAGATAGAAATCGTTTTATGTGCCATATAGAGTAAACAGATGTTTATAGTATTGTCATCAATCGCTATATTCGGAGAAGCAAGGTATTCAAAAACAGCATTAATTACACTTTCATTATTTCTTTCACCTTTTACTAAATATTTCAAGTAGCTTTCCTCTGCTATCAAACAATTAAGTTTTTCCTTTTTTTCTGTTTCAATCCAGCTATACCATCTATAATAAAGACAAAACAATACATCATAATAAAGTCTATTATTTAGTGTTTTGTATTCTTTTGCTTTTTTGAAAAATTTACTTTTCAGAGGTAATTGCTCTATAGATGCAGATATGCCTATTACTTTATATTCCTCCAAGAAATCCATATTTTTCAACCAATATAAAATCAATAAGCCGATTAATCGTTCTTTACCCAGAGCATTTTCAGTATTGATATTAATATTTCCATGACTTCGCCTTGGGCTGATAACAATAGGAGTTAAATATCCGTCATTTTTATGGAACAATCCGTCCAGCCAATGGCTTCTATCCTTTCCATCATTAGGCAAATTAACGACTTCCAATGTATTCAAGGAATAATGAGAATAATTTACAGTAATTGTATAAAAAAAATTCTCTATAAACTTCCGATGATTCTCCAGCGTCCGGTTTTCGTGTATATTATCTTCATTTATGGGTTCTCCGTCAATTTTGATGATTCCTTTTGTATCATCGTTTTTGTCCCATTCACACATAAGGGAATGTATTTCTCCTTCTATTTCATAATAGAGGGTCGCGCTCAAGCCACAGGCCGCGGTGAGCTGTTCTGATGCCTGTCTTTTTTCATTACCAGTAGTTTGAAAAGCAAAATTATTAATTAGCCGGAATAAAATCTCTAAAATAGAGCTTTTACCAGATCCGTTCTTACCAACTATGGCATGTATAAAGATCTCTGGGCTTGTTTCGGATGTTTTATATAGAGTGTCAATAAGTAAATTCCTATTATTTTGAGGAGAGATTACTTGCCCTAATTTGTATTCATATCCTTGAAGAAAAGGATACCAGCCAAAGTTCAAGTTCTTATGAATTTCTGTTGGTGTTTTTTCATTAATATAGATTCCAATAAGTTTCATATTTCTTGTTTTTAGAATTACTCAAAATTAGTCTTGCACAGAACAAACTACAATAGATTAACAAAAAGCCTCGAAACTAAAGTATGATACTATTAATACAGTTCAATATTATTCTTTTCTTTTCAAAAATACTCATAAAAAACACTTGATAATATGATTTATCAAGTGTTTTTAACAAATTAGCTAAATATTAATTCATTAACGAATCTTTTATCTCTTTCGGAAGCCCTTCAACCACTCAAGTAAGTTCTGATTTGTTTCCCAGGATGCTTTACTGGAACGACCACTCGTTGTCTTATATATCCGAGGCTAAGGTAATCATCCAAGACTTTAATGCTCCTGACCATCTCTTTTGCTGTGGGACGAAGGTCATTTTCAAGGAAGCAATCCCTGATAAAGTCTTGTCCGACCTTTAGTGTATACATGATTTTTTCTTTTTCCTTCATATATCGAAGGATACCGCATCTCCATAATGACTCGTAATTGTCAATGCGGTTTTTAACGTAATGGTTCTCAATAAAGAACTGTACTCAATTTTTGATGAGTTTGGTTATCTCTCTTTCCATAAGTATATGTTTTAATGCTGGCTAATTACCATGCAAAATAAATATACTTATGGAAAGAATTTATGTAAAGAAAATAGATAACTACTTTGAAAATTAGGGATTTAAAAAGATACAAACAGCACGACTTTACATAATAGCCTACTCTGCATAAAAATCAAATGCTACCTGAAAATTATCGTCAAACTTCAGAGAGGCATCGAAGGATTTCCATTCTTGCTTTTGAATCCATTGAAACAGAAGAAGGGCAGAAGTTGTTAAATTACACAAAAAACAACATTGAAACTACTTTCCCACGATCAACAAACTTTTAATGAGCCTGTCGGTTAGCAGACCAAAAGCCATTACAGATTTCTCCATTGGTAAAAGATTTTCCTTATCTTATGAGAAAGTTTACGCTTTACTTATCAAAGTGGATTAGTATCATTAACTTTTGGGTAAATCCCTGATGAAAAGTTCAGAGCAAGCTATTTTGCAAAAATCATGGAAATTCTGTAGAAGTGAATTTGGATATTCTTATTACTTTTGTTACGAGTTATTTGAAACAATGGTAAAGCAAAACGGAGCATAGCAAAGTGTTTCGCTCGTTTCTATATCGTTACCCATTATTTGCTTTCCTTTCTTTAAAAGTCTATTAATCAATAGATAAAAAATTAATTTTTTGCTTCTCAAAATACAACTTGCCATTGTCCATTGACAATATAATCCACCTAATGGGCGGATTAGGCATTAGCTTGATTGATACCAGATATTATCCGGTATTGATTTGTCTGGTTCATGCTATCTATTTTTTACTTTTTAGTCGTGGCAGGGTTCATTTTTATGAATGATTTCACAAAGTTAGGGATAGATGTTAGGATAATCTCTATACTCACTTGTGCCAACCACACTACCACCTGCTTGGAAGATGATAAATCCCACAATTTTTATATATTACTTTGTAGAGAAATGAATCAATCATGCGATGTGGAATTATAAAAATAAAGGAGTAGAGATGTGAATCGGCAAAAAAGTAAATCCACGGGGAATTGCCTCTACACGGACATCCATAAGCATGGTTGTATTGATTTGCATCAGTATGGTCATATAGAGATACTGTCGTATCTCTATATGGAAATAAAGAGGTAAACAATCAAATCCGTAAATAAACACTTAAGAGGCTTTTTTCAGGAAGGAACTCACGGGGAAATCAATCCTAAAGAAAAAAGACACGGAGGCGTAAAATCCGCACTTTTTTTTCTTTTCACCGGGGGTAAATGATATTCATGGGGGAGGTAAACAACGGTTCACCGGAATAAGATTTTTCGGTAGGAACGGGATGGCTTTAATAAAAATGATGCCATATAAAGCGATTTCAGAGAGATTGCTAAAGAAAGTGATAATCTTATTCATTTGATATAATAACCTATCGAAATGGGGATAAAAATGCCTCATTTTCTATTTACAGAAAGGGTTTTACTTTACGAGAGTCATTGATTGCACTCTGAAAGAGTACCTACCCGAAAGAGCCATTTTATGGAAATAATCAATTTTAATGGCTTATACGGTTAGTTTATATTTGATATAATAACATTACCTACTGAAAAAGCCTCTCTGAAAACGGCTTAAAACAGGCTTATGATTGTTTCTATGTTGATATACTACAAAGCATACGGACTAATCATAAACTTCTTTGACCCCTCTAATAATAAAATGATGTCATATCAAGCGATTTTAAAAGAGATGACAGAAAAGCGAGCTGAAAGTAATTGATATTATTGAAATACAAGCATAAAAGCTTTGTGTATTATTGCCGAAAAATAAGTATAGAATGTATCAGGAACATCAGCCTCATGGATTGTTACTCCCGTTTGTTGAAACGTATTGGACGGCTGAGGGTTTTGTAGAGGGCAAAGAAAAAAGCAAAATTCTTCCCGATGGTTGCGTGGATATTACGTTTTCTTTTGGCGACACTTCCGCAACAGGCGGTTTGAAACCATTTCTTCCCCATATTGTTGGTACAATGACTTCTTATAGCGAAATAATTTATACAGGGAGAGTCTGCATGCTTGGCATCCGTTTTAAGCCTGCCGGAATTACAGCCTTTACCCGTGTTCCTGTCAATGAATTTACCAACCGGTTGATAGATATGACATTGGTTGAAACCCTGTTTGATAAACGCTTCTATGATACGTTGCCTGAAAAAGATTCGCTGAAAGAAAGCATACAACATATAGACCACTACCTGATAAATAAACTCTCATGTATATTTCAACCTGACAGGCGAATTGTCTGTGCCATAGATTTAATCAGACAAACCAAAGGAATCCTGCCGCTGACCGCAGTCGCTGAACAAGCCTGTTTGTGTCAACGGCATTTCGAACGTGTATTCAAGTCTACCGTTGGTATTTCACCCAAAGCTTTTAGCAAAATAACCAAGTTTAATTACACCCGATATTATTTAAAAACGCATCCAAGCGAAAGTTTGTATTCAGCGGCTGTGGATTGCGGTTATTACGACCATACCCACCTGATTAAGGATTTCAAAACCTTGGCAGGTGATGTTCCTGCAAACTTCCGGCATTGAAAAGTCGGTTTTTTACAC